>Ga0256832_1002025_pt1 | contig 13825 bp, 13 predicted proteins | sample 134614metaG_FD_190534 | JGI IMG/M metagenome (GOLD analysis project Ga0256832, IMG submission 190534) | Hydrothermal vent microbial communities from Lau Basin, Pacific Ocean - 134-614 | ecosystem: Environmental > Aquatic > Marine > Hydrothermal vents | place: Pacific Ocean: Lau Basin | collected...
GCACCTTGATCTTGAGTTCGCCATAATTGCCTCGCCCGAAAAGGATTTCCGCGCCGGATCTGGCTTTTGAGATTATGGCGTCAACAATTTCCTCTTCCATGACACACCGGCCTCTCACAAGAGAATTCCTTGAGGCAAGTGATATCACATCACAGAAGGTATTTGGAAGATATTTTACTTATCGTTAATATAAGTTAATGTTGCATAGAATAAATTTATGACGCTATTGTTGTACAAGCTTCAATTCTCGCAACTTTCACTTATATCGTCCCTTAAAGTTCGTTCAGCATACGCGCCAATTCAAAAACCCCTATGACGTCCACCCCCTTATCCTTAGGGTATCTTTCCTCTCCAGGATAGACAATAAAGCTTTGGTCTGGTGTGATATCCTTGCGGGCATGATAAAAACCGCGTCCAGGCTTTGGCGACAGACTGCGCTTGATCTCGACTGCCCACAATCTATCCCCCGGCAACCGCAACACCAGATCGATTTCCGCGCCAGCGGCTGTCCGGTAGAACCATGCGCTGACATTGTCCGGTGCGGTTGCCAGCAGGGTCTCCACAACAAAGCTTTCCCAACTCGTGCCAGCAACAGGATGTCCCAGAACATCCTCCATGCTCTCCAAACCCAGAAGGGCATGGGTGATACCACTGTCGCGGACAAATATCTTGGGAGATTTTACCAGGCGTTTACGGACATTGGCGTGATATGGCTGTAGACGGCGGACGAGAAAGAGATCACACAGCAGGTCAAGATATCTGGATACCGTGTTACCACCGACACCCAGACTTCTTGCGAATTGCGCGGCATTCAAAAGACTGCCCTGCGCATGTGCCAGCATAGTCCAAAATCGGCGCAGCGTTTCCGCCGGTATTCTGGGGCCAAGCTGCGGAATATCCCGCTCAAGATATGTGCGGATGAAATTTTCCCGCCAAATGATGCTCGATCTGTCACTGACGGCCAAAAAGCTGTCCGGAAATCCCCCTCTGATCCATAACCTGTCTTGTGTCTCCCTTCCGGTTTCCAAAATATTGAAAGGGGTCAGTTCAACATAGGCGATGCGCCCCGCCAGACTTTCCCCCGTTTGTTTGAGCAGATCCATGGATGCGGAACCCAGAAGCAAAAAACGTCCCGTCTGCAGGCCTTTCCGCCGGCCTTCATCCACGAGGCCGCGCAAAACCCTGAACAAGTCTGGCATCCTATGCACCTCGTCGAGGATCACCAATTTATCCTCGTGAGCGGACAGATAGAGAACAGGATCGGAAAGTTTGTCTCTGCCAGATGGAGATTCGAGATCAAGGTAAACGCTTGGGCGTTCTTTCGCGATTTGCAGCGCCAACGTGGTTTTCCCCGCTTGCCTTGGACCAAGCAAACCGACCGCTGGAAATTGATCCAGCCGTTCGCGTATTTCCTGCTCTTTGAGACGGGGTATCATACCTTGCATTTATATCATTTTATGGGAGAATTGCAAGGTTGTTTCTGGCGCAAAGGGCACCTTCTGTAATAATGGCCTTCCTCTCTTCATGTCAGCCAACCGTTTCACCCACTCGGCAGCAGTTATCAAGGTTTGCGCCCGTAGTCGTCCGCCAGGCGTTCGATATCATCTTCGCCAAGATAGGCGCCTGTTTGCACTTCGATGATGATGAGCGGCATCTTGCCTGGATTCTCGATCCGGTGATCCGCGCCCACCGGAAGATAGATGGAATCATTTTCCGTCAGCAGATGTTCCGTACCGTCACGGGTGACGCGCGCGGTTCCGGTGACCACCACCCAGTGTTCGGAGCGGTGATAATGCCGTTGCAGGGAAAGGCGCGCGCCGGGGTGAATCAGCAGACGCTTGATCTGATACCGCTCACCGCTGTTCAGGCTCTCATACCATCCCCAGGGACGGTAAACGCGCTTGTGCCTGTTCAATTCTTCGCGGTTTTCGGCCTTGAGGGCCGAGACGATTTTCCTCACCCCCTCCGTGCTGTTCCTGGGCGTGATCATGACGGCGTCCGGCGTGGCGATAACGGCCAGATCGCTGACATCCGAAAGGGTCACCAGTGGCGCGTCTTCAGTGCTTTCAACCATGCAGCCGCGTGCATCCTGAAGCAGAACATCGCCCGAGGCCGCGTTGCCCCGGTCATCCTTGTCCCTGAGATTCCATATGGAGCCGAATGACCCCAGATCGCTCCATCCGCATTGCAATGGCACGCAACGGATACGCGAGGTATTTTCCAGAATGGCGTAGTCTATGGAGATATTCTCGCATTTCTCCCATGCTTCAGCGTCAAGACGCAGGAAGTTCAGATCCATTTCGGCTTTCGAGACGGCCTGAATGCAGGGTTCCATCAGTTGCGGGGCATGAGCATCGAACAATTCGGCAAGACGTCTCGCGCTCACGAGAAAAATGCCCGCGTTCCAGAAATACCCGCCTTGCTCCAGATAGACCGCGGCCGTGGCTGCGTCTGGTTTTTCGGTAAATCCCTCGACTTCAAGAACGGCTTTGGAGCCCGCCGCGCGGGTTTTGATATAGCCGTAATCCTCTGCCGGCGCATCGGGAGTGACGCCATAAACGACAATGTGCCCGTCCCGCGCGGCTTGCACGCCTTGGGCAATGGTTTCGGCAAACGCCTTTTCATCAGACACATAGTGGTCCGAAGGCGCAAGGAGCAAAAGCTGGTCAGGCTCGTCCTGGTCAATGGCGAGCAGGGCAGCGGCCAAAGCAGCGGGCGCCGTATTCCGGCCAAAGGGTTCAAGAACAATCCGCGACGCCTCCAGCCCCAGGCTTTCAAGCTCGTCCAGAACGAGAAAACGGCATTCATCGCTGGAAATCACCAGGGGATCATCAAAGACAGCACTGCCGGCAAACCTCTGGCACGTCTGGCCGAAGAGGGATTTCTCACCGGCAAGCTCCAGAAACTGCTTGGGCTGGGCGCTCCGCGACAAGGGCCACAACCGCATGCCAGCGCCACCGGACAGAATAACCGGGCGAATTTTGCTCATGCTGGAAATCCCCGCAAACCGATGTTATTGCCGCGCACTTTTATGCAAGCCCTTTAACCCTGTGTCAAAATAATTGTCATTGCCACATCAGCAGATTCCCGGGCTTCTGCCGGTCTCCAGCGATTTGCGGATGCTTGATCCGCTTTGCTTGAGCCCCCGTTGAACGAACCTGCGGCGGGAATGTGCGGCAAACGCACACTCAGCCGGAATTTTCCGGCCCACGCCCAGCTTGGAGTATTGTAAAATTCCCGAGAATCCCCTTACTACCGTCTCATGAGACTCTACAACAGGGCGGACATAGAGCGCGAGTGTGATGAAGGGGCCTTCAGGCGCGGCCTTGGCTATTTCCGGCAAGGCCGGGTGAGCAAGGTGAAGATTTCTGCCGGTGGAAAAATCATCAAGGGGCGGGTGCGCGGGAATTACGCCAGTTCATACAGCCAGGACATCAGCATTTCGGAGTTCGGTGGCCAAACCGCGATAGACGGGGATTGCACATGCCCGGTCGGGTTCAATTGCAAGCATGTGGTTGCCGTTCTGCTCCAGGGTTTGCGGGAGCCTCTCTCGCCTGTATCCACGGCGGCGCCATCATCAGGCAAGCCCGGACTTGATCCAAAGGTCAAATACTGGCTCGATGGCCTGGAACAGGCTGTCAGCCCGCCGGATGGCGCTGACCCCAATGCCTATCCCGATGATATCCGGCAAAGACTGATCTATGTTCTTGCTCCATCAGACGCAGTAGGCCCGATTGATTTTCTGCCCGCCGGATTGCGGATTTTTTCAACACGGCAGCTGAAGAAAGGCGGCTACAGCAAAAACGTCAGCACATACGATCCGGAAAATGTCCTCAATTACCGGCCGGCCAAATATCTGCGCCCCATTGATCTGGAAATTTTGCGACACCTTTATTGGGCCCGGCGATCTGATCCGCATGTTGGCATTTCCGGGCTGCATGATCTCTCCCGCATCACTGATGGCGCAGTATTGCTGGAAAAGATCATCGGAACCGGGCGATGTCATTACGGCGGCCTTAAAGGCCCGCGCCTGAGCCTGGGACCAAAACGCCGTGGCAAATTCATCTGGCGGACGAGGAAAGACGGCGCGCAAAAGGCCGGTGTTCGTCTCTCCCCGGCGGATGGGGAAGAGAATGCCCCTGGAGAGCAGGAAAACTTCGTTCACGTATTGCCGCTTGTCCCGGCATATTATCTGGATCCAGCCAAGGGGCTGTGCGGTGTTCTGGATACGGGACTGGAACCGGTTCTGGCCGCCCAGCTTGCCAAAGCGCCGCCACTGAGCATGCAAGACGCAGCCCTGGTGCGCCAGAAGTTGGAAAAAATGCTCCCGGGCGAGGCCGAAACCGCCATTCCCCTGCCCGAAGCGCCCGCCAATATCGAAACGCGCCAGATCGCGCCAAAACCAGTACTGCGGCTGATTTCGGGTGATTTGGAATACGACCCGGATTATTTCAGAATGCACCGGTATTATTACCGGCCCCGGTTCGAGAAAATCACTCTACCGCTGGCGCGTCTAGCTTTTGACTACAACGGTCACGAAATCGCTTCTGACAGTCCTGAAGACGTGATCGAGCACAAGCAGGGCGATACATTGTTTCTCATCCCCCGCGACCGGACGGCGGAAAATCTGGCGCGGCGGGTTCTCGATGAACAGGGGTTTGAGCGCATAGAAGATACAGGCCTTTTTTCATCACGGACCCGTCATCAGGATGATTTTTTCCTCATGCCGCTGGATGATGATGGCCTGCCGCCGAAGCGGCCATCCGAGGAACTGTATTTTCATGACAGCACGCGGTTCATTCGCCTGTCCACGGATGTTCTTCCCGCGCTGATCAAGGACAAGGGCTGGCGTGTCGAAGTGGCGGCGGATTACCCCTACCGCATCGCTGAAGGCGAAACGCAGTGGTGGGGCGATGTTGGCGAAGGTTCCGGCATCGACTGGTTTTCTTTTTCCGTTGGGGTCGAGTTCGAAGGCGAACAGATCAATCTTCTGCCCGCGCTGATGGAGGTTATTGGCAGGCTGCCAGATGATTTTCCCGGTGCCGAGGACATTGAAACGCGTGACGAACTGCTGGAAGAAATATTCCATGAAAACGCCGTCTTGTGGCACAGGCTTGATGATGGGCGTTTGCTGCCTCTGCCGGGGCCGCGCCTGCTGCCTATTGTGCGCATCCTGCTCGATCTGTATGGCGGCGGCAAAGGCTTCAGCCGCCTTGAGGACGGTTTATTGCGCCTTTCGCCGCTCGACGCCACGGCTCTGACGGAGCTTGAGGAAACCTGCGCGGATGTGCGCTGGCACGGTCATGAGCGCGCCAGGGAACTGGGGAACATGCTTCTCAAGGCGGCGCGGAACGGTTTTGCCAAAAACAGCGCCACCGCCTGGATTGCAAGGCGCCCTGCGGCCCTATCAGCGGGAAGGTCTCAATTGGCTCGCCTTCTTGCGCAAGGCCGGTTTGGGTGGCGTGCTGGCCGATGACATGGGGCTGGGAAAGACCATGCAGGCTCTGGCCTTCCTGCTACTGGAAAAGCATGAAGGCCATCTGACGAAGCCCGCGTTGATCGTATCTCCCACTTCCGTTCTGCCCAACTGGGAGGCGGAATTGCGCAAATTCGCGCCGGATCTGAGTGTCCTCAGGCTGCAAGGTCCGCAGCGCCGCGAGCTCTTTGGAAAACTGCCGGAACATGACGTGGTGCTGACCACCTATCCGCTGCTGTCACGCGACAAGGAGTTTTGGCTTGAGCAGTCCCTTTACACTGTTATTCTGGATGAATCCCAAGTCATAAAGAATCCGAAATCACGGGTTTCCGAAACCGCCGCCAGATTGAAGGCCGATGTTCGGCTGGCGCTCACCGGAACGCCCGTGGAGAACAACCTTGACGAATTATGGTCACTGTTCCGGTTTTTGAATCCGGGGCTTCTGGGAGATCTGACAACCTTCCGGCGCAATTTCCGCACGCCAATCGAAAAGCATGGTGACGCCAAAAAGCAGTCTTTCCTGTCGCGCCGCATCAGACCCTGCATGCTGCGCCGCACCAAGGATCAGGTGGCACTGGACCTGCCGCCCAAGACCCGGATCGTGGAATACGTCGAACTTGAAGGCCCCCAGCGCGATCTCTACGAAACCATACGGCTGATGATGGACAAGAAAGTGCGCAAGGCCATCGCGGAAAAGGGTCTGGCGCGCTCGCACATCATTGTGCTCGACGCCCTGTTGAAATTGCGCCAGGCATGCTGCGACCCGCGTCTGGTGAAACTGGCGCCGGTGCGCCGGGTGAAAAAGTCGGCCAAACTTATCAGGCTGCTGGAGATGCTGCCGGAACTGATAGCGGAGGGCCGCCGCATCCTGCTATTTTCCCAGTTTACCTCAATGCTGGATCTGATCCGCCCGGAACTGGACAAACTTGGTATTGGCCATGTGGAAATCACCGGCGCGACGAAGGATCGCGAAACGCCAGTGCGGCGTTTCCAGAGTGGCGAAATTCCGCTGTTCCTGATCTCGCTGAAAGCCGGAGGAACCGGGCTCAATCTTACCGCCGCCGACACGGTGATCCATTATGACCCTTGGTGGAATCCGGCGGCGGAAAACCAAGCCACCGACCGCGCCCATCGCATCGGTCAGGACAAGCCCGTGTTCGTCCATCGTCTGATCGTGAAAAACTCCGTGGAAGAGGCGATAGAGCGGCTCAAGGAGAAAAAGGAAAAACTGGCGGCGGGATTGTTCAATGAGACCGGGGGACAGAAATTCACCTTCGATGAAACAGACATCAACGCCCTGCTGGCCCCGCTTGAATGAAGATGGTGTGGCGGGGCTGAGAGCAATGACGCGTCAAAGCCCAAAATCCTCCCGAAACCTGCCGATCTGATGCATCCGTTCGTGCAATACGGCAACAATACCAATGTCACCATTGCCGAGTTTTTTCCAGTAGACGATATGCTTTTTGTAGCGAAAGAAAAATCCTTCGACACCGAACTCAGCCGGAATAGGCCGAGACTTCACTTCATGCGTTGCGATCTTTTCAAAGGCTTCAAAAAGGCCAGTGATATAGGCACCGGCCTGTGCAACGCCCCACCGGTCGCGGGTGTATTGATAGATTTCGTCGATACGAAATGAAGCGGATTCCTGGATGCGAATGATTGTCAATGGCTCAAGCTTGGTTTCGTTTGATGACGCCGGCGGCTGAAAGTGGTGCGTAAGAAGAATCCGGCGTTGCGAATGCCCGTGTCAACTCTGCCTTTAAGCGCTCGAAAGCCTGCTGTTCCATCCGCTCCTTGTCCCGGCGGATCAGATCGCGGATGTATTCGCTCACATTCTCGTATGAGCCCGTTTCGCCGACATTCGTGGAAACGTATTCGCTGAGGGCTCCACTCAACCGGACGGTTAGGGTCGTAGTGCGTGACATTGGTAAGACTCCGCTGCTATTTCTTGTATTTAATATAACCAAAAATGCATACGGAGCAAGATCTGACCTGGCGCTGCTCACAACCCTTGGCTGTGTCCCGATGTGTGGTGTAAATTGCGCGGGCTGAGCGGAGCCTTTTGAGAGCTCAAGCGAAGCCCGCCCCCGCCCTTTCAGGGGCGGTCATTGCGGCGTTTCCGGTTTAGGATTGAGTTTGAGAACCTGTCCTGACCTGGAAAGGAGACCGCAATGACCGATGACAGAATGGCCTTCATGGAGCTGATTGGAAAGACCCCGGCCAAGGATTTTTTTCTGGAGATGATCACCGTCATCGCCAACCGGCTCATGGAGCTGGAGGTGGAAAGCCGTTGCAACACCGTCCCCAGCTGTCTCCCCTATTGGCAAAGTGGTGCACTTTTACTCCGCCCCGCTGGTGCACTTTTGCTCCGCCCTTGACACCCGGCTCAAGCCTTGCCGAACGCCTCTTCCAGCGCGCCGGTATCGTCCCCCTCGCCCACCCTGGACGGATGAACATGGATGACGCCAACGCCTTTGACTTCCACCTCACCGCCCCGGGGAAGAGGGAGCCGCACGCCGGGAGCAACCGGAGCGCCATCAAGCCGGAAACTGTCTTCCTTGCCCTTGTTGGGCGAGATGGTTATGGCGGCAGCCGCCGCGTTCAATGCCTGCCGGGCGACGGAGAACTTTTCCCACGCCGCCTCCAGCCGTCTCATGAGCTTGCCCGAAGGCCCCCTGGCCACATGCGCCTCGAGCCTGATGATGCTGTCATGAAGCCCTTGCGCCCGTTCGAGACGCTCAAGAAGCTCCTTGCGGCGCTGACGGGCCTCCCTGGCCGCCTTGGCATCCTCGATAGCGCGCACCATCTGACCGGCCTCCTCACGCGCCTTGGCCAAGGCCTGCTCCTTCTCCCGGGCATCGGACAAGGCAGCTTCGGCTTTGCTCAGGGCGTGCTGTTTTTCTGCAAGGGCATCCCGAAGCCTGCCGGTTTCCTCCACCGCCTCCTCATATTCCTTCAGAGAAGCCTCCAGAGAGGCGATCACGTTTGCATGGCTGTCCAGTTCCAGCCTGGCGCTCCTGGCCTTCTGCGAGGCTTCGGAGAGCCGTCTGTCATGTTCCCTGGCCGCCTGGTATGCCGCCTTCGCCTTTTCCAGATCATCCTGGAGCTTTCCGGCCTCCTCCCTGTCCTCGAGGCGGGCCTTTTCCTTCAGCAGTTTCCGTCTCCGTTCCAGCAGTCTCCCGAGGTCATTGGCGGCGGCCTTGAGGACATCCCGCTTTTCCTCAAGGGCTTTCACATCCTGCTCGGCGCTCCACAGGGGGCCATTGGTCTTGCTCTTGTCCCTTGAAGGCGTCAGGTAGCGCTCCAGCTCCCGGGACACACTGGAGAGGATGCTGTCCATCCGGCGTCCGCCGGTGATGGCCTCCACCTCTCCGGACACCGAAGCCATCAGGGTCTTGCGGGCGGCCCTGGCATGGCCCTCGTCGAGATCGTTGCCGCCCTGCCTGACCCACAGCAACCCGGCGGGCCCGCCATCCGAGGGAGGTTTCATGACGCCAAGAAGCCAGTCCTCGGCCTCCTGCTGCTGACGGAACAGCCGTCCATCCCGCCACACCTTCACCGACCGCTTGCCGGAACTCCTGGCGAAGACCTTGGTGATGGAATAGACGGCTCCCTCGTGTTCGATCTCCACGGTGATTTCGGGATCGCCTCCGGCATGGGGAACGAGTGATCTGATCTCCTTGCCGCGAGAAGAGACCTTCTTGAAGAACAAGGCATGGAGGGCGTCGAACAGAGTGGACTTGCCACTTTCGTTCGCGGCGGCGAGAACGTTCAGACCGGGCCCGATATCATCCACGATGACCGGGGAAGTGAACTGACGGACATTGTTCATGCTGATGGAGCGAAGGATCATTCCGGCATCTCCCTGACCATGCCGTAGAGACGGTTCAGGGCGGCGGAGGCCACATCCCTGTCCCTGGCGGCCAGAGAGGCATCCCCTGCCCTGTCCAGAAGCTCCCGCGCCGCCTGTCTCAAGGCCCCGCCGCTGGCGATGCTGTCCAGATCATCAGGGGAATATTCCGTGGCCAGCGCCCCGTCATCCCATTCGAAATGAAAGAAATCCGCCCCGGCGTCCCTGATGGCCTGAAGCAGACGAACCCTCTCATCGGGATGCACACGGCCCGAGACCTTCAACCTGACCAGGCAATGCCGTTTGTTCGCACCGGGCAAAAGGTTCCCGAGGCGCTCCACGGCATCCATGGAAGGCGACACCTCCAGTTCTTCCCCGCGCCAGTCATATGTGCCAACGGGAACAGCTTCGACATCCGGAAGGGCACCAGGTGACGGGAAGGTGACCACGAGCAGCTTTCCCCTGCCCTCGTGCTTGAACCTGTCGTGTTCGGGGGTGCCGCTGTAGAACGTCCTGCCGTTGACCTTGAGCATTCCATGCCAGTCCCCGAGAGCCAGATAATCAAGCCCGGCGTCGCGTGCCCTCTCGGGCGAGATGACACCACCTGTCTCGTCTTCGCTGCCGCCAAAATCCACAACGCCGCCATGCGCCAGTCCGATGCGGTATTCCCCATCAGGGGCCGCACAATTATCCATCCACGCCGTGGGGTCTTCATGGGGGTGGCGGTTCAGGCAGGGAGACGGCAGCAGCCAGACGCCATCTTCCATTTCCACCGGCTCCGGTCTCGCCAGAACATGAACATTCGCCAGCCCGGCCCTGGCGAACTCGTCCCAGATGATGTCCGCCCTCAGATTGTCGTGATTGCCCGGAAGCACCCACCATGCGATCCCGGCATAATCCTTCATGATCTCCAGTGTCTTGCGGATGTCATTCAGGGAAGGTGCTTCGCTGTCGAAGGTATCGCCAGCCATCAGCACATGCCGAAGCCCCCTGCCATGAGCATTCCTGGCTATGCCGTCAACAACATCGATACGGCATCCCCTGAGACTCCCACGGATATCCCCGGGAAGCCTCCCGAAAGTCTTGCCGACGTGTAAATCGGAAACATGTATCAACCCGAATCCGGCCATTACCAGCTACCTTTCAGCATCCCCCGATATCCGTTCCTCGAACATTTCGTCGTCTATCGTTAGGGTAATAAATATCAAATCCAGCGGCTCAGCCAGCCAGCCAGTCAGAGCATTCAAGCTGCTGGCGTTTTCATGAAGGGGCCCGATATGGGCCCGGCGTCATGCTGACCAGATTCTGGTACACGCCAGCATATGTATTTCAAGGCTCAATCGCCATTACCGGCACTCCTTGAAACGGACACCGGAACAGATGTCGTTCCGGCCTCCAGTAATTATTAACGCGAGGGAGCAACAACACCTGCCCGGCCTTAAAAATAGAGGGAGACATCCCTCGGACCTGGCCTGCTCTCGCCGCCTTTCCGCTTCCGTTTCCCATATGAAAAAGGCACTTGAGAACCGGCTTTTGGCGGAACGGGGGAAGCAGACAAGGAAGGAGGCTTGGGTTTCAGGGGGTTTCTCCTCGTTTTCCCTGGCTTGTGTGACGGCGGGTATAAGAGTTCCATCAACACGTCCTGAGATATATCGGACTTCCCTCTCCCCTTGATCATATAGGAAATCCAGCCTTTATTATCGTTGATTGGCTTGATCTTGAATTCCCCGACATGGGGATGTCTATTGAGGGTTTCCGACAGTTCGTATTCCAATAAATTCCCTCTTTCTCCTGGAGGCAGCTCCATCATGCAATGAACATGCAGATTCCCCCCATCCGCTCCTTCTGTCACAGCCAAGAAGCCCAAGCGCTTCTTGTGCCGTTTGGCAGCCTTTTTGAAAGCAAAGCAGCTCAACTTCCTGTGCAAACTTGACAGGATTTTTTTGATTTCTTCCCGATATGAGGACCACACGGGATCCCTGCGGTACCCTTGGAATTTCTGCCTCCTGAGTTCGGAAGATATATTCTGGCGTGCTGGATGTGCAAAGGTTATCGTGATGGCCACCGCTTTCATTTTGCCAAATAATCCATAGAGCCAGGGTCTTAAATCCTTTTTCATGGCCCATTGGTTCTTGCGGAATGTCCGGTTGCCCACAGCTGAGCCCGGTACATCATAATCCTTGCTGTCCATATTGGGTCCGCTCAAAATGGCGTCCCTGTTGGTAATATGCGTCCAGTCGTCAATCCACTTGTTCATGTTTGGTTCTTCTTGCTTCAAGCTCCGGCAAGACTGGTTTTCAGCCGAAGCAAACACGGGACAGTCCAGAGCGCCGCTCGACATCCCGTTGGCCCCTCAGCGCCAGCCATCGGTTTGATGACCGGACAGAAGAGCTGTTCTCTTGTTTCCGTGGCGGCATAATTCCCGCCATCCGGTTTCACCCCCCTGTTACCCGATCCCCGGGTTCCGGGGACGAACAGCAAGGCTGGCCACAGGGGCCATTTGTTATTAACGCCATGAGCCAAAAGCACCTTATCAGGAAGCCTCAGGCACAAGCCGCACAACCGTTTGGTGGCATTGCCCCCGCTCCCGGTCCGCCAGCTTCACCATCTATTGTTTTCATCAATACATGGATTCCGCCAACACGCGCCGAGCTGTTCAGAGTTCAACCACTAACGGCCAAACATCATGGAAACTTCCAAATGGATATTTCCATGGCATGTTCTTGTTCCCGTCGAGCTTATGATTGAGACGAGGGCGCAACCAGCATGCACCACACACCCCGCTCAGCTCCACACGGGCAGAATCACTCTGCGAATAACATGATTATATGTATTCCAAATACATAATCAACCTTTTTGAACGGAAAATAAGATAATTTATTTTATTAACAAATTAAATTCATAACCAATACACAGCTATATTACATCTCCAGTTACACAACGACCATTCCAGAAACATGCTGAAACATGACCTCCAAGCCGGTCACAATCCAGCGCAAGGAGCGGCGTGGCGGTCAAGAATCGCGAAGGACAGGGAAATCCGGCAAGGCAAACCAGGGCCGGGCAAACTTTCACCCGCCATCAGGAAATGCCCGCGAGGGCATGTTTCCTGATGGGGCGAGATCAAACGACCAGCTGGCTTTCTTCAGGCAGGCTCCATCCGGGATTCGAGCCAGTCCATGAAAGCTCTGCGATCCCAGCGCAATATCTTCGAGTTGCCGCCGGTGGAGAGCTTGATAGGCTTGGGGAAGGTCTCGTCTTTGGTCCTGATGCGCCAAAGGGTGGATCGTGAAACGTGCAGCATGGCACACATTTCAGCAATCGTGATGATTGACCTCCCAAGCCAGCGCCTTCTGACTGCCCTTTTGACTCTCGATGGAATTCTGGACATGAATGTCTCCTTTTTCCAGGTTGCTACAATAGACATCGCGGATTCGATGCCGGAGTTCAGACTTGGGGGCGGAGGACATATGTTTCAACGAGTTTCAATATTGAAATGATTGCTGCGGTTAACGGATGATTAATAATTTTACTAAAATTGAAACTATTTTTATATTTATACCGAACAGATATAGCTGATATAAACATAACACATACTTGGTTTTGCGCCCATTTTCCCCAGACTTGGCTTGCGGAATTTCCCGGACAGTAGCGCATGTTCCATCGAGAATGGTGTTCACGGTGTGCGCTAATCGGACAATCGAGCTGGTAGGGTTCTGCGGAAGGATTCAGACGGATCATGACCATCCTTCGTGACGGGGGTGAATTTGCATCTTGTCGCCATTTGCTTTACATCTAGGTAAAGCAAAGGAGTCCGATGGAACATGGCCACAGCCAAACTGAGCAAGAAATCGCAACTGGTTCTGCCTGCCAAGATCCGCAGGCAACTGAAAATCGAGCCTGGCGACCGGCTGGATCTCGAAGTCGAGGGCGATCATGTCATCCTTCGAAAAGCGCCACGCTCCGATGTCGAGGCGCTGGGCCAATACCGGTCGTCCCTGTGGAAAGGATATGCGGAGGAACTCGACCGCGTGCGGGATGAGTGGGACAAATGAGCGGGGAAACTATCGGCGATGGCAAAACCATTCTTCTCGACACTGTCGCCCTGATCTACTTTCTTGAAGCCCATGAACGCTATGGCCCCTTGGCCGAATGTATTCTGCGGCGTATCGAACGAGGAGAGCTCCGGGGCGTCATCTCCAGCCTTGTCTTCGCCGAACTCCTTGTGCCCTTGTACCGGGCCGGTGACAAGACAGCGGCTTCCGGACTGATTTCCCGGCTTTCCGGTTTCGCCAACATGACCATTCATAAACTCGACGCTGGGACCAGCGCCATTGCCGCCCGGCTGCGGGCCGAATATGGTTTGCGTACACCGGACGCCATTCATGCGGCTACGGCGTTATCGGCCAAAGCCGATGGCATATTGACTAATGACCGGCAATTGCGGCGGTTGTACAAGGAAAATCTGACCATATGGCTGTTTGACGATCTGGTGTGAC
>Ga0256832_1002026_pt1 | contig 13823 bp, 11 predicted proteins | sample 134614metaG_FD_190534 | JGI IMG/M metagenome (GOLD analysis project Ga0256832, IMG submission 190534) | Hydrothermal vent microbial communities from Lau Basin, Pacific Ocean - 134-614 | ecosystem: Environmental > Aquatic > Marine > Hydrothermal vents | place: Pacific Ocean: Lau Basin | collected...
CCACGCGCGGCGAGTGCCGCGCGTCCGCTCTCGTGGCTCAGATCCAACCCCTCGGACAGGCTCGCGAACAGGTAGTCGGCGAACGAGGTGGCAGCGGTCAGGCGCTGTTCGAAAGCCGCGGCGCCCTCGCGTCGAACCAGGCTGTCCGGGTCCTCGCCCTGGGGCAGGAACAGAAACCGCGCCTCCCAGCCGTCGCGGAACAACGGCAGCAGGTTGTCGGCGGCGCGGCGTGCAGCGGCGCGTCCCGCCTGGTCGCCATCGAAGCAAAACACCACCTCGCCCGTGAGCCGGTAGAGCTGTTTCAGGTGTTCGGCGGTGGTGGCCGTGCCCAACGTGGCCACTGCACAGCCGATGCCATGCTCGGCCAGCATGCACACGTCCATGTAGCCCTCCACCACCAGGATGCGCCGCGGCCGGTGTTCACGCTGCAGGCATTCATACAGGCCGTACAGCAGCCGCCCCTTGTGAAACAGGGCGTTTTCCGGCGAGTTCAGGTACTTGGGCTGGGCATCGCCCAAGGCGCGTGCGCCGAAACCCACCACCCGGCCCCGGCGATCGCGGATGGGGAAGGTGATCCGCTCGCGAAACCGGGGATAGGGGCCCCGTTCTCCCGTGAGCATCACACCGGCACGGGCGAGGTCTTCGAGCCCGAATTCCCGCTGCAGCTCCCGCCACAGGGGCTCGCCCGCGGCCGGCGCATAGCCGATGCGATAGTGCGCGGCGGTGGCGCCACTGAGTCCGCGGCCACGCAGGTAGTCCACGGCCGCAGAGGAGCGGCGCAGGGCCTGCTCGAATGCTCCGGCAGTCCGGTCGAGGATTTGATACAGGGGCTTGAGCTCGGTATCCGCGCCGCCGGAGACGGCCTCGCGGGGCACCTGCATGCCCACCGACTCGGCCAGTGCCTCCACGGCTTCGGGAAAGCTCAGCCGCTCGTACTCCATGAGGAAGCCGATGGCCGTGCCGTGGGCCCCGCAACCGAAACAGTGATAGAACTGCTTGCGCGGACTCACGTAGAAGGAGGGCGTCTTCTCGGCGTGGAACGGGCAGCATGCGGCGTATTCGGCGCCCTTCTTCTTGAGGGGCACGCGCGCATCGACGACCTGCACGATATCCACGCGTGCCAGCAGCTCGTCGATGAAGGATTCAGGGATGCGTCCGGCCACGGCTGCGTCGAGAGGTCGTCCCGTTCCCACGATCACGGGCTTGGCTGCGCCTGGCGGAAAACGGCGTAGCCCTTCGTGCACCATGCTCGGCTGTGCCCCGCCTGCGATACGCCCATGCCCCTGTGAACCGGGATGCGTCGAAGAAGCGGTGCAGACTCGCGGGGTTCCTCGGTGTTCCCCGCATCTTCGGCTCGACCCGTTCAGGCCGCCCGGCGCAGGAGTTCGTCGATGAGCGACTCCAGGGCTGCGGCTTTGGGCTTGACCAGCCAGAAACGCGGCAGGAAGCCCGCGAAGTCCTCCAGCACCTCGCGGCCGCGGGCGCTGCCCGTTTCGGCCACGAACTCGGCAAGGAGTTCCCGGAGATAGGCGCTGTGGGCCGCCATCGCCTCGGGGTCGACGCGGTGGATGTCGATGAGCTCGTGGTTGTAGCGGTCGACGAAGCGCTCGTCCAGGTCCAGCACGAAGGCGAGCCCGCCGGTCATGCCGGCACCGAAGTTGAGTCCCGTGTCCCCGAGCACCACGATGGCCCCCCCGGTCATGTACTCGCAGCCGTGCTCGCCCACGCCTTCCACCACCGCCACGGCCCCCGAATTGCGTACCCCGAAGCGCTCTCCTGCAAGACCCGCGGCGAACAGCTTGCCGCCGGTGGCGCCGTACAGGCAGGTGTTGCCGATGATGGTGGTCTCGTGGCTGGCGAAATCGCTGCCCTCGGGCGGCCGAACGACGATCTTGCCGGCGGCCATGCCCTTGCCCACGTAGTCGTTGGCATCGCCCTCCAGGTACAGGTGCAGTCCGCCGGCGTTCCAGACACCGAAGCTCTGGCCCGCGGTGCCCCGGAGCCGCACGACGAGCGGGGCGTCGCTCATGCCGTAATTGCCGTGGCGCCGGGCGATCTCGCCCGAGACCCGCGCGCCGATGGAACGGTTGACGTTGCGGATCTCGTAGGAGAACTCGCCGCCCGTCTTGGCCTCGATGGCCGGGAGCATGTCGCGCACCATGCGCTCGGCCAGCTCGCCCTTGTCGAAGGGTGTGTTGTGCGGCTCCACGCAGTACTGGGGCTTGTCGGGCGACACCCCTCCGTCGCTCAGGATGGGGCTCAGGTCCAGGCGGCGCTGACGGGGAGTCTGGCCTTCACGCACGCGCAGCAGGTCGGTGCGGCCGATGAGCTCCTCCAGGCGGCGCACGCCCAGCCGGGCCATGAGCTCCCGGGTCTCCTGGGCCACGAAGCGGAAGTAGTTCATGACCATCTCCACCTTGCCGATGAAGTGCTTCATGCGCAGCACCTGGTTCTGCGTCGCCACACCGGTGGCGCAGTTGTTCAGGTGGCAGATACGCAGGTACTTGCACCCCATGGCGATCATGGGAGCGGTGCCGAAGCCGAAGCTCTCGGCGCCCAGGATGGCCGCCTTGACCACGTCCATGCCGGTCTTGAGACCCCCGTCGGTCTGCAGGCGTACCTTGTCGCGCAGGTCGTTGGCGCGCAGGGCCTGGTGCGTCTCGGTGAGGCCCAACTCCCAAGGGGAGCCGGCGTATTTGACGCTGGTCAGGGGGCTGGCCCCGGTGCCCCCGTCGTAGCCGGCGATGGTGATGAGGTCCGCATAGGCCTTGGCCACGCCGGCGGCGATGGTACCCACGCCCGCCTCGCTCACCAGCTTCACCGAGACCAGGGCCTCGGGGTTGACCTGCTTCAAGTCGAAGATGAGCTGGGCCAGGTCTTCGATGGAATAGATGTCGTGGTGGGGCGGCGGGGAGATCAACGGCACGCCAGGATTGGAGTAGCGCAGACGCGCGATCATCTCGTTGACCTTGTGGCCGGGGAGCTGGCCCCCCTCGCCGGGCTTGGCGCCCTGGGCGATCTTGATCTGCAGGACCTCGGCGTTGACCAGGTAGTGCGGCGTGACGCCGAAGCGCCCGGAGGCGATCTGCTTGATCTTGGAGACCTTGTCGGTGCCGTAACGGGCCGGGTCCTCGCCGCCCTCACCCGAGTTGGAGCGGCCGCCCAGGCGGTTCATGGCCTGGGCCAGCGTCTCGTGGGCCTCGGGCGAGAGGGCGCCGAGCGACATGGCGGCCGAGTCGAAGCGACGCACGATGTCCTCCACCGGCTCGACCTCCTCGATGGGCACCGGTTCGGTGTCCTCGCGCAGCTCGAGCATGTCACGCAGCACGGTGGGCGGGCGCTCGTTGACCAGTTGGGCGAACCGGCGCCACTTGGCGTAGTCGCCGCTGGTGACGGCGTCGTGCAGGGCCTGGACCACGTCGGGGTTGTAGGCGTGGTACTCGCCCCCGTGGATGTATTTGAGGTAGCCGCCCTGGTCGATGGCCGCCCGCGGATTCCAGGCCCGCCGGGCGAGCTTCATGGTGTCTTCCTGCAGATCCTGGAAGTCGATGCCCTGGACGCGGCTCACCGTGTCCTTGAAACAGAGGTCCACCACCTCTTCGTGCAGCCCCACGATCTCGAACAGCTGGGCGCCGCGATAGCTGGCGATGGTGGAGATGCCCATCTTGGAGGTGATCTTGAACAGCCCCTTGGCGATCCCCTTGCGGTAGTTTTCGGTGATCTGGGCCGTACCGTCGCCGGTGATCTCGCCGCTGCGCACCATGCCTTGCAGGCTCTCGTAGGCCAGGTAGGGATAGACGGCGGTGGCCCCGTAGCCGAGCAGCACGGCGAAGTGATGGGGGTCGCGGGCGGTGGCGGTCTCGACCACGATGTTGGCGCGGCAGCGGGTGCCGGCCTCGATGAGCCGGTGGTGCACGGCGCCGGTGGCCAGCAGGGCGTGCACCGGGAGCTTGTCCCGGTCGATGTCGCGGTCCGAGAGGACCACGATCACCGCCCCCTGTGCCACGGCGCGAGCCGCTTCTTCGGCGATCTTCTCCACGGCCTCACGCAGTGGTTGCGAGGCGGGACGGTTGAGATCGATGCGCACCGAACGGTAATGGGGCTCGGGGCGCTCCACCAGCTGGTGGAACACGTCCCCGGTGAGCACCGGGCTGTCGATGATCAAGCGCTGGGCGTGCTCGGGGCTCTCCTCGAAGAGGTTGCGCTCGGGCCCGAGGCAGGTCTCCAGCGACATCACGATGCTCTCGCGCAGCGGATCGATGGGGGGGTTGGTCACCTGCGCGAACTGCTGGCGGAAGTTGTCGTACAACGAACGCGGACGCTGCGAAAGCACGGGCAGGGGGGTGTCGTCCCCCATGGAACCCACGGCCTCTTGGCCGGCCGAGGCCAGGGGACGCAGGATCTGGTCGCATTCCTCGTAGGTGACCCCGAACAGCTTCTGATAGATGGCCAACCGCTTGGGTGGGAGGCAGTCGCGGCACAGCGGCTCGCCGGCGAGGCGCGGGGTGAGCCGCTCGGCGTGCCGGGCGAGCCAGTGCCGGTAGGGCTGGCGATCCTTGAGCAGCCCGTCGATGTCCTCCGGCTCGAGGAGCCGGCCCGTGGCGGTGTCCACGGCCAGGATCTGTCCCGGCTGGACCCGGCCCTTGGCCACCACGTCCTCGGGGGTGTAGTCCCAGATGCCGATCTCGGAGGCCAGCGTGATGTGGCGGTCCCGTGTAATCACGTAGCGCGCCGGGCGCAGTCCGTTGCGGTCCAGGGCACAGGCCGCGTGGCGACCATCGGTGAGCACGATGCCCGCGGGGCCGTCCCAGGGTTCCATGTGCATGGAGTTGTACTCGTAGAAGGCGCGCAGGTCCGGATCCATGTGGGCCACGTTCTGCCAGGCCGGGGGGATCAGCAGCCGCAGGGCGCGGAACAGGTCCATGCCGCCGGCCAACAGGACCTCCAGCATGTTGTCGAGGCTGCAGGAATCCGAGCCCTCCATGGAGACCAAGGGCAGCAGCTCCGAGAGATCGGGCAGCAGGGGGCTGCGGAAGTTCCAGGCCCGCGCCTGGGCCCAGTTGCGGTTGCCGCGGATGGTGTTGATCTCACCGTTGTGGGCCAGGAACCGAAACGGCTGCGCCAGGCGCCACTGGGGCCAGGTGTTGGTGGAGAACCGCTGGTGGAACACGCAGATGGCGCTCTCCAGACGCTCGTCGCGCAGGTCCGGATAGAAAGCCGGCAGGTTCTCGGGCATCACCAGACCCTTGTAGGCGATCACCCGCGAGGACAGGCTCGGCACGTAGAAGACCGGATCGTTGGGTTCCAGGCGCAGCTCGGCGCGCCGCCGGGCCACGAACAGGGCGCTTTCGAAAGAGGCCTCGTCCTGGCCGGCGACGGGCCGTACGAACACCTGCTCGATCTGTGGCAGCGTCTTCAGCGCCTCGGGGCCGCAGGCCTCGGGGTCGGTGGGCACCTCGCGCCAGCCGGCCACCTCCAGGCCGCCGCGGGCCAGCGTCTCGGTGAGCACCTCACGGGCGGTCTGCGCACGGCCGGGATCGGGATTCAGGAACACCATCCCACAGGCGAACCGCTCGCCCAGCTCGATGTCGGCCTCCCGGGCCTTGGCGCGCAGGAAGGTCTCCGGCCGTTTCAGGAGCAGGCCGCAGCCGTCGCCGCTCTTCCCGTCCGCGGCCACGGCGCCGCGGTGGGTCAGGCGGGCCAGCGCCTGGATCGCCGTACGCACCAGCCAGTGACTGGGTCGGTCGTCCATGTGGGCGATGAGCCCGAAGCCGCAGTTGTCCTTCTCGAACTCCGGGCGGTAGAGACCACCGGTTGGGTTCAGGGGCATGATACGTGCTCCATGGCGGGCCTGCCGCCATCGGGGTGCAAATCGACGAATGGTCCTGCAATCCGGACAAAGAACATCCAGTATACCCAAGGTATACCCAAGTGCCCGGGCGGGGAACCCTACCGTCAGGGGGAGGCGAATGCGTCGATGGTCTCGCGCAGCAGGGCGGGGTCGAAGGCATCGGTCAGTACGGCGCGACCGATGTCCTGCAACAGGACCAGGCGCAGGCGGCCGCCGAGGACCTTTTTGTCCACGGCCATGAGCTCCATGAAGCGCTCGGTGGGCAGGCCGGGTGGTGGGCGCGTGGGCAGCCGGGCCCGTGTCACCAGGGCGTGTACCCGGTCCACGTCCGCCGGCTTCAGCCAGCCCATGCGCCGGGAAAGATCGGCGGCCATGACCATGCCGCAGCCCACCGCTTCGCCGTGCAGCCAGTTGCCGTATCCTGTTCCGGTCTCGATGGCATGGCCGAAGGTGTGGCCCAGATTGAGCAGGGCCCGGTGGCCGCTGCGCTCGGTTTCGTCGGCGGCCACAATGCGGGCCTTGTCCTCGCAGGAACGCCGGATGGCGTGGGCCAGGGCCTCCGGCTCACGCTCCAGCAGGCGGTCCATGTTCGCCTCCAGCCAGTCGAAGAACGCCGGGTCATCGATGAGCCCGTACTTGATGACCTCGGCCAGTCCGGCGCTGTACTGGCGGTCCTCCAGGGTCCCGAGGGTGTCGGTGTCGATGAGCACACACCGGGGCTGGTGGAAGGCGCCGATCATGTTCTTGCCCAGGGGGTGGTTGACGCCGGTCTTGCCGCCGACCGAGGAGTCCACCTGGGCGAGCAGCGTGGTGGGCACCTGGACGAAATCGACGCCCCGCAGATAGGTGGCGGCGGCGAATCCGGTCATGTCTCCCACCACCCCGCCGCCCAGCGCGATCAGCGTGGTGCCCCGGTCGTGGTGCCCTTCCAGCAGGGCGGTGTAGATGCGGTCCATGGTGTCGAGTGTCTTGTACTGCTCGCCATCGGGCAGGATCACCCGGTCTGCGCGCAGCCCTTGGAGACCGGCCAGGAGCCGCTCCAGATACAGGGGGCCGACGGTCTCGTTGGTCACCACCATGACCTGTTCGCCGCGCAGGTGGGGGCGGAGCAGCTCCGGTCGGTCCAGCAGGCCCGCACCGATGTGGATGGGGTAGCTGCGCTCGCCCAGAGCGACGGTGAGGGTTTCCATGGACTCGGTCTGTCCCGGGCTCAGATCTCGTGGATGCGGTTGAGGATGACGTCGGCGATGTGGTTCACCCGTCCCTGGTCCGTGTCCACCACCAGGTCGGCGATCTCGCGGTACAGGGGGTCACGTTCGTCCATCAGGCTCTCCAGGCGGCTGCGCCGGTCCTCGGTCTGGAGCAGGGGGCGACTGGTGTCCCGCGCCGTGCGGGCCAGCTGGGTCTCGACGGAGGCCTGGAGGTAGACGACGAAGCCGCGCGCCGAGAGCCGGTCACGGTTCTCCCGGCGCAGCACCGCGCCCCCGCCCGTGGCCATGACGATGCCCTGCTGCCGCGAGAGTTCGTCGATGACCTTGGCCTCGCGCTTGCGGAAACCCTCCTCGCCCTCGTACTCGAAGATGGTGGCAATGTCCACCCCGGTGCGTTCCTCGATCTCGCGGTCGCTGTCCAGGAACGGCCGTCCGAGCCGGCGCGCCAACTGACGTCCAATGGAACTCTTTCCTGCGCCCATAGGGCCGACGAGAAACAGGTTCTGGTTTTTCAGTAGCACGGATCTGTCAAAGGGGCTGGTTGACGATGCACCGCCACGGCCGCGGCGGTGTCCATGAGCAGGCCGCTCCCGGTGTCGGCCGGGAGGCGGAGCGCCGCGCATTATATACCCACCCCGCCAGCGTCCCTCGCGGCGACGCGGCTTCAGGCGCATCGGCGGGCTGCTCGCGTTTCGGGGGGGGGCGGCGGCTCGGGTCACACGATCCGGGCGCCCAGGCGTTCCATCTCTGCAAGGGCGCGCTCGCCGTCTCCCGGCTGGACGTCCACCGCCCGCACGGCGTCGCGGAGCACGATCACGTCGAATCCCTCGCGCAGGGCGTCGCGCACCGTGTTGAGCACGCAGTAGTCGGTGGCCAGTCCCCCGACGTACAGGCGGCGGACGCCAATCTCCCGAAGGCGCTCGGCCAGTTCGGTACCCTGGAACCCGGAGTAGGCCTCACGGTCCGATCTCGTAGCCTTGGAGATCACGATGGTGTCCGGAGGCAGTCGGAGCCCCGGGGCGAATGCCGCCCCGTGCGTTCCGGCCACGCAGTGTACCGGCCAGGGTCCACCCTGCGGACTGAACGAGCAGTGGTCCGGGGGGTGCCAGTCGCGAGTGGCGACGATGGGCAGCCCCACGGCGCGGAAGCGGTCGATCCACTCGTTGAGCACCGGGATCACCTCGTCGCCACGCGGAACCGCCAGGGCCCCGCCGGGCAGGAAGTCGTTCTGCACGTCGACGACGATCAGCGCATCACCGGGTCGGGGCGCCGGTACGGCATGCGCGGTGTCATGTTTGCCGGCGGCCATCGGAATCGCACCTGTACTTGATTCGTTTCGGGAAAGTCCCCATGCACTTTGCTATATAGCCTCAATTCCGGGCTTTCAAGCAGGACGCGGCGCCTAGAACGATTGCCGGTGTGCCTGCTGCAGGCGAGCCCGTCACCGACGTGGATCGAGATGGAAGGGTTTCAGAAATGGCTGGTGATCCTCGGGTTGGCCCTGGTGATCGTGGGGCTGGCCTGGCCGTGGCTGCGTCACCTGCCCCTGGGCAGGCTGCCCGGCGACATCCTGATTCAGCGGGAGAACTTCGTGTTCTACTTCCCCATCACCACCATGATCCTGATCAGTGCGGTGCTGACGCTGCTGTTCTGGATCTTTCGCCGGTGAGGCCGTCGTATGTGCGAGCTCTTCGGCATGTCGGCCCGCTTCCCGGCCACGGCGACGCTCTCCATGGAGGAGCTGGCCCGACACGGGGGGCAGACCGGCCAGCACCGCGACGGTTGGGGGGTGGCGTTTTTCTCGGGACCCGACGTGCATTGTGTGCGCGAGCCTTGTCCGGCGGCCGAGAGCCCCGCGCTGCGCTTCATGATGTCGCACGCGTACCGCAGCCGTCTGGTCATGGCGCACATCCGCCTGGCCACCGCCGGCGAGCGGGCGCTGCGCAACACCCAGCCCTTCCTGCGCGAGCTCGGCGGACGCATGCACGTGTTTGCCCACAACGGCGACCTGCCCGGGATCGAGGCCCGTTGGAAGCTGCATGGCACCTACTGCCCGGTGGGTGAAACCGATTCGGAGTACGCCTTTTGCGTGCTACTGGAGCGGATGGGCGGTCTGTGGCGGTGCCACGGGGGCGTGCCCCCGCTGTCGGAACGCCTGGCGGTGGTGGCCGGGTTCGCGAGCGAGTTGCGCGAGCTTGGACCGGCCAATTTCCTGTACAGCGACAGCGACGCGCTGTTCTGCCACGGGGATCGCAGGTTGCACTCGGGTGAATCGGTGTTTCGACCACCTGGCCTGCATCTACTGGAGCGGCGCTGTCGCACGGGTGGCAGCCGCCTGCGCATGGCGGCCCTGTCCGTGGCGAGCCTTGCGGAACATCAGCGCGTGGCCCTGGTGGCCAGCGTCCCATTGAGTGACGAGCCATGGGCACCCATGGAGGCCGGCGAGCTGCTGGTCCTGCGCGATGGGGTCGTGGAGCTTCGGTGGATGCCTGAACAGCAGGAGGTCAGTGATGAATGCAGAGGCTGAACGCATCGAGGCGCTCGGGCCCCCCGATGCCATCAAAGAGACCAAGTACTGGCACCGCCTGGAGGACGGGCGTGTGCAGTGTGATCTGTGCCCGCGGTTCTGCAAACTCCACGAGGGCCAGCGGGGATTGTGTTTCGTGCGCGCCAATCTGGGCGGCAAGATCGTGCTCACCACCTATGGTCGGTCCAGCGGCTACGTGGTGGATCCCATCGAGAAGAAGCCGCTCAATCATTTCTTGCCCGGTACCCCCGTGCTGTCCTTCGGCACGGCGGGCTGCAATCTGGCCTGCAAGTTTTGCCAGAACTGGGACATCAGCAAGTCACGCGAGATCGACACGTTGGCCGATGCCGCCCCGCCGGAGAAGATCGCTCGCGTGGCCAAACAGCTGGGCTGCCGTAGCGTTGCCTACACCTACAACGATCCGGTGATCTTCATGGAGTACGCCATCGACGTGGCCAAGGCCTGCCGCGAGGTGGACGTCAAATCGGTGGCGGTCACCGCCGGCTACATCACCGAGGAACCGCGCAAGGAGTTCTTCGCCTACATGGATGCGGCCAACGTGGATCTGAAGGCCTTCACCGAGCGGTTCTACTGGAAGATCACGGGCGGGCACCTGCAGCCCGTGCTCGACACGCTCAAGTATCTCAAGCACGAGACCGACGTATGGTTCGAGATCACCACCCTGCTCATTCCCGGTGAGAACGACTCCGACGAGGAGCTGGAGGCCATGACCCAGTGGGTGGTCGAGGAGCTCGGGCCCGACGTGCCCATGCACTTCACCGCCTTCCATCCGGACTACAAGATGCTCGACCATCCGCCCACACCACCGGAGACGCTGCGGCGGGCGCGGCGCATCGCCATGAAGAACGGTGTGCGTTACGCCTATACGGGCAACATCCACGACGAGGAGGGGCAGAGCACCTACTGCCATCACTGCGGCACGCGGCTCATCGGGCGGGACTGGTACGTGATCACCGAGTGGAATCTCACCGACGACGGCAAGTGCAAACAGTGCGGCACTGTGTGTGCGGGTGTATTCGAGGGCCCGCCGGGCGACTGGGGGCCGCGGCGCCTGCCCGTGCGGCTGCGCGACTTTCCGGACTGATCAATCGCGACAGCGCATCACCACCCGGTCGACTTCCTCTTCGCCCGTTTCGTAGGGCGGAATGCGACGCGGCTCCGGCTTGGACTGCGGGGGCTGCGTGGGAGTCGGGACCGGCGCGTGCTGGGGCCGGGAAGGGAGGGTATGGATCTGTGCAGATTCGTTCATGGCCTGGAAACCCCGTCGTTGTATGCCTGCAACACGTGGATGCCCGCGGGCAGCTCGCGTATCGTTTGTGCAACGTGCTTTGCGATTCTCTTGACGCTACCGACCCTTATAAGGGATTCTGCGCAGTTTTTCAAAGACGTTCGTCAAGCTTTTCGGGCTTGCGTGTTGTGACTGTGCAACGCATCCGACGGACGGTCGCAATCCATGGACCAGATCACGGCGCAGGGCTGGGGAGATGCAGCCGTACTGGGGTGGCGCGGCCCTTAGGGCGTGTCCGCAGCCAGGATCTCCTCGGCCGGACGGTAGCGGTCCATGAGACCCAAGGCACGCGCCACGGCCTCGCAGGTGACATGGCCCTTGTGGGTCTGCAGGCCTCGGGCGAATCCGGCGTCCCGGCGCAAGGCGGCCAGGCCCGCGCCGGCCAGTGCGCGGAGATAGGGGAGGGTGGCACGCACCAGGGCCAGGGTGGCGGTGCGCGGATAGGCGCCCGGCATATTGGTGACGCAGTAGTGGATGACCCCATGGCGTACGAAGGTGGGGTGGGAGTGCGTGGTGGGACGGGCGGTCTCCACGCTGCCGCCTTGGTCGATGCTGACGTCCACGATGACCGATCCCCGCGGCATGGAACGCACCATGTCCTCCGTGACCACATGGGGCGCCCTTGCCCCGCGAACCAGTACGGCGCTCACCACCAGGTCTGATTCACGCACCCGCCGGGCGAGGCTCTGGGGCGTGGAGCAGAACCACTCCAGCTCGCCGGGCATCTCGCGGCGCAGCGCCTCGGCGCGCGCCGGTTTGCGCCCGGCCATGGCCACCGAGGCCCCCAGCGCGATGGCCACACGTGCGGCATGGCGTCCCACGGTTCCATCGCCGATGACGAGCACGCGCCCGTGCGGCGTCCCCAGGACCTTGCCCGGTTGCACCCCCCGGCCACCTTGCGTCGCCGCCAGATGGTAGGCTCCCATGAGGGTGGCCATGTTGCCTGCTATGGCGCTCATGGGGGCCAGCAGCGGCAGGCGCCCGCACCGGTCCTCGACGGTCTCGTAGCCGATGGCCGTGGTCGCGGTTTCCAGGAGGCGGCGCGTGAGGCCAGGGTCCACGCCGGCCAGGTGCAGGAAGGTGAACAGGATCTGGCCCTGGAGATACGGGTATTCTTGGGGCAGCGGCTCCTTGACCTTGACCACCAGCCTGCGGCTCCAGGCCTCCGTGGCGTCGCAAAGCCGGGCGCCGGCCTCCTGGTAGGCATCATCCGTGAAGCCCGACCCGTGCCCGGCACCGGCCTGCACCCAGACCCGGTGGCCCTCCTCGATCAGCTGTCCGGCGGCCTCCGGGGTCAGGGCCACACGGTTCTCGTGATCTTTGATCTCTTTGGGTACACCGATCTCCATGTACGCTGCCCTCTCGATTGCGACGTTCGTCACGGGTTGCCGCCGCCGGCGGGCCCGTTGGCGGGCACCTAGCCGCATCCCGACATGGCATGGGGCAGGCCCGCCGCACGCGGCGCGCTTGGGCGGTGGTGGGCCGGAGTATCCCGCGCCCTGCACCTGAGTCCGGGCCCGTGCGCTTTCCCTCGCCCCTGATTTCCGGCCGTCTGCTGCGACGTTATCAGCGTTTTCTGGTGGATGTCGAGCTGGACGACGGCGAGGTGGTGACCGCGCACACTGCCAACACCGGCGCCATGCGGGACTGCTCGACGCCCGGTCTGCGGGTGTGGCTGAGTCGCTCGGAGAATCCACGGCGCAAGTATCCCCTGACCTTGGAGATCGTGGAAACTCGGGAAGGGGTGGCGGTGGGTGTGAACACCGCTCGGGCCAACGCCCTGGTGGAGGAGGCTCTGGGGGACGGCTGTATCGACAGCCTGAAGGGATACAGGCACATCCGGCGTGAAGTCCGCTACGGCGCCGAGCGCAGCCGCGTCGATCTGCTGCTGGAGCAGGGGCCGGCGCCGGACTGTTATGTGGAGGTGAAGAACGTCACCTGGGTGGATGGCTGTGGGGTGGCGCGGTTTCCGGATGCGCCCACCACCCGGGGGCTGCGGCACCTGCGCGAGCTGCAGCGCATGGTGGAGCGCGGCTTTCGTGCCGGTGTCTTTTTCTGCATCCAGCGCGACGATGCCCGGGCCATGGCACCGGCCGATGACGTGGATCCCGCCTACGCCCGGGCGATGGAGAGGGCCGTGGTTGCCGGGGTCGAAGTCTGGGCCTGTGCGGCGCAGGTGAGCCCCGAGGCCATCACGCTCCAGCGCCGCGTGCCGGTGCACCTTGCAGGGCCTGACGCGCCCTGCACAGACCGACGGCGGTCTTGGCGTCGCTGATGGTCCCGTCTCCGGCCCAGCGCACCGCCTGGTCCAGGTCGAGCCAATGGACTTCGATGTATTCGTCGGCCTGCTGGTCGCTGGCGCCGGCAGCCAGTTCCGTGGCCAGGTACAGATGGATCACCTCGGCGAACACCCCGGGCGAACTGTACAAGGTGCCCAAGGGTCGCCAGTGGCGCGCGGACAGGCCGGTCTCTTCGCGCAGCTCCCGCCGCGCGGTGGCCGCAGGAGGTTCGGCCGAATCGAGCTTGCCCGCCGGCAGTTCCCAGAGATAACCACCGGCCACGTGCCGGTATTGACGTAACAGGCAGACCCGGCCATGGGCGTCCACGGCCACCACCGCAGCGCCACCCGGATGGTGCGCGATCTGCATGGGGAAGCGGCGCCCGTCCGGCAGCCGCACCTCCTCCTCCACGATGGTCAACACTTCCCCCTGGAACAGGAGCTGGCTTCGTGTCATGGCCTCGGTCTCGAAAGACGATGTCACAGCGGCCCGAACCGCGTCGGTTTTTGCTAGCCTACCTCAAATGGGGACTGGAGCGTGGGAGACGGCGGTCGCCCCGGCGCCCGGCCGACTGGCCAGGCGGTGGGTCCTGATCCTGTGCATCGCATTGTTGGCGGTGGCAGCCGGGCTGGGGCTGGGGGAATGG
>Ga0256832_1002028_pt1 | contig 13814 bp, 10 predicted proteins | sample 134614metaG_FD_190534 | JGI IMG/M metagenome (GOLD analysis project Ga0256832, IMG submission 190534) | Hydrothermal vent microbial communities from Lau Basin, Pacific Ocean - 134-614 | ecosystem: Environmental > Aquatic > Marine > Hydrothermal vents | place: Pacific Ocean: Lau Basin | collected...
CAGTTAGTGATTGAGCTAATCCTTGGCGGTGCCCGTTCCGGTAAAAGCAGGCTGGCAGAGTCACGCATTGCTGAATACTCTCATAATAATGATGTTCCTGTGGTTTATATTGCAACGGCCACGGACGATGATGATGAAATGAAAAAGCTGATTGCCCGGCATAAAATCCGCAGACCGGCACACTGGATAATTGTCGAAGAACCAATCTATCTGGCCAGTATGCTTGCCGAGTATAATCAGCATAACACGCTGATTCTGATTGACTGTTTAACTTTATGGCTAAGTAATCTGCTATGCCATAGTGACCCCCATCTTTTCTCTGAGCAAAAACAGGCTCTGTTAAGCATTCTTCAGGAACATAAAGCCAGTATTTTCCTGGTCAGCAATGAAACCGGACTGGGTGTGGTACCTATGGGTGAACTCACCCGACGCTTTGTTGATGAAGCAGGCTGGCTGCATCAGGAACTGGCCAGCATCAGTGACCGGGTGACACTGGTGATTGCTGGCCTGGAACACTCTCTGAAGTCCCCTGAAGTATCACTATGATAGACTGGTTGCAACAGACAATAAGCCCTCCTGACAGAGATTATCTACAGCGGGCAGAGCAGCGGCAGATGCAGCTGACCAAACCGCCGGGGTCTCTGGGCAGACTGGAATCTCTTGCGGTACGCATCAGTGGATTACAGAAAAGTCTTATGCCGGATGTTAGTCAAACACGAATAATGATTTTTGCCGCTGATCATGGCATTGCTCATGAAGGCGTATCGGCCTTTCCTCAATCGGTAACGGCACAAATGGTACGCAACTTTTCCGTCGGCGGTGCGGCGGTTTCTGTGCTGGCCAGACAGCATAATCTGCCTTTGCAGATAGTTAATTTGGGTTTGATTACTGAACTGGAGCCGCTGCCGAATGTTATAAATTATCCTTTAGGCCCCGGCTCAGATAATTTTCTGTATCAGGATGCCATGTCTCAAAGCCAGTTTGAACAGGTGTTTGATTTTGTCAGGCAAAAAACCGAACAGTTTAAGCAGGAAGGTGTAACACTGTTAATTGCCGGTGAAATGGGCATTGCCAATACCACGACGGCTACAGCACTGGTTTGTGCTCTGGAAAATTTACAGCCGGAACAGATTGCCGGAAGAGGGACGGGACTTGATGATGCCGGACTAAAACATAAAATCAGTGTGATTAATCAGGCACTGGACTGGCATAAGCACCAGCTTGGAAGTGCCGAAGAAATACTCAGGGTACTGGGCGGCTTTGAAATTGCTGCCCTGTGTGCGGCCTATCTGGCCTGTGCACAACAGGGGATTATTTCTCTGGTGGATGGTTTTATCTGTACCGTTGCGGCATTATTTGCCATACGCATTAACCCCGCCTGTCAGGAGTGGCTGATTTTTTCCCATCTGTCAGGTGAAGCTGGTCATAAAAAAGTGCTGCAGTTACTGGATGCACAGCCTTTGCTGGATTTAAATCTGCGACTTGGAGAAGCCAGTGGTGCAGCTTTGGCCTGGCCACTTATCCAGTCTGCCTGTTTATTACACAATCAAATGGCGACCTTTGAAAGCGCCTCAGTCAGTACTCAGAGTGAATAATAAGAAAAACAAAAAGTGAAGCCTAAAACTTTTTATCTATTACGTCATGGCCGGACAGAAGACACAGACACGCTGCAGGACCGGCCGGTTTTTCGGGGCAGAACCGACACGCCCCTGACCCGGGAAGGCTGGCAGCAAATGCAGCAGGTTGCCGAAGCACTGGATATTCAACAGGTGTTCAGCTCATCATTACAGCGTTGTGCCGCTTTTGCACAACACTATTCAGCTCAGAAGCAGATACCCTGCTCCATAGAGCCTGCATTGCAGGAACTGGATTTTGGCCAATGGGATGGCCGGGCTATTGATGAGATCCAGCAGACAGAAGCTCAGGCATTGCATAATTTCTGGTCTGAACCCTTAAGATATTCTCCGCCTGAAGGTGAAACGCTGGCAGATTTTAGTCATCGGGTTATTGAGTGCTGGCAGAAAATTATTCAGGAAGAGGCCGTACAGAACAGCCTGCTGGTGATCCACGGGGGCGTACAGAAAGTGATTCTGGCTCATATTCTGGAAATGCCCCTAACTGCCATACATAATATAGAAGTGCCTTATGCCTGTTGTTCTGCAATTAAGGTTTATTATAATGGTAATGAAACCAAAGCAACGCTCAAACAGCATGGCCAGCCGGTATGAATAATTCACTGCGTTCTTTTTTTATTGCCCTGAGTTTTTTAACTCGGATCCCGGTGCCCTTAAAAGGTGATGTCAGCCAGCAGGAAATTGGTCAGTCCATGCTGTTTTATCCGCTGGTGGGACTGCTGATAGGCTGTGTGCTCTGGCTGACAATGCAGCTGTTGTGGTTTCTGTCCAGTGGTTTCCCGGCAGATGTTATGGCGGCTATTGTGCTGACTCTATGGGTTTTAATTACCGGAGGTCTGCACCTGGATGGCCTGGCCGACACCGCAGATGCCTGGGTGGGCGGGCAGCACAGTCGCAGTCGTACCCTGGAGATTATGAAAGATCCCTACTGTGGTCCCATTGGTGTGGCTGTGGTGGTGCTGGTGCTGCTTTTGAAATGGAGTGTGCTGAGTTATTTATTTAAAAGCGGGCAGAGTGCTTTTATTCTGGTATTACCCATGTTTTCCCGGGCCGTGATCCTGGCTCTGTTTATGTCAACTGAATATGTGCGTGAGTCCGGTCTGGGCTCGACTATTCTGGAACAGATGCCGGCTCAGAAAGTTCTGTGGAGTGTGTTAACCATCAGCCTGCTGCTGAGTCTTATGGTGGCCGGTTTCTGGGCATTGCTGCTGGCGTTTGCGGCACTCTACGGTTTGAGAGCGATGATGCTTAAAAGGATTGGCGGCATGACAGGGGATACTATTGGCGCCTGTGTGGAAATTGCGGAAGCAGCGGCCTTAATTGGTTTAGTAATATAGGTTTATTATATTCTTTTAGGATTATGTTTTAAGGCTGTTATTTACAATGTCCCATTTAATATTTTTAAAACCGGGCCGGAACGTTCGGTCACTTCTATACGGCAGATCCTGCCGTTTTCCACAGCAATTTTATACATACCTACTGGTTCACTGTAGAGAATATGGGCAATAACCGCCCGTATAACACCGGCATGGGCAACAATTAAAATATGTTTTCCATGATGTTCACAGAGAATTTTCTTCCAGCTCTGTACTACCCGGTTAATAAAATCTTCCAGGTGTTCACTGCCTTCAGGGCGATTGTTCATGGGGTCATGATAGAAATTTAAAAACTCTTCCCGGTCAATATCATTGGCATCCTTACCTTCCCAGCAGCCGAAACCTACTTCTTTAAGGTTATCCATTATTTCCAGAGGAATATTATGGTGCTGGTGCAGTTCCCGGGCAAATTCACTGCAGCGCAGCAGGGGAGAACTGATGATCACATCCCATAGATTATAATCCCCTACACACTCACGCATCTGCTGCCAGCCTTCTTCAGACAGGGGGTGGTCAATACTGTGGCCGCGATACATTTTTCCACCTACCGGGCTGCCGTGACGGATCAGATCAATAATCATTATTCAGGTTCCGTTAGAAGGTTTTAGAGAATTCTGCTGCCGGTTCTGTTTAAGACAATAGTGGTAGAAATCATCAGCAGGCAGGGGCTGGCTGTAATAATAGCCCTGTATCATGTCACAGCCGTTCTGTTTCAGAAAGTTTAACTGGCGTATGGTTTCAACACCTTCAGCAATAACCTTCAGGTTAAAGTTATGGGCCAGGTCAATAATCGCATTGGTCAGAATGGCATCATCCTTATCCTGGGTAATATCATGGATAAAGGACTTATCAATTTTTAAAATATCCACGGGGAACTGTTTTAAATAACTCAGTGAGGAATAACCGGTACCAAAATCATCAATAGACAGGTTGACCCCCAGTTCACGGAATTTTTCCAGGGCATTATTGGAACGGCTGGAATTTTCAATTAACAGGCTTTCTGTCATTTCCAGGGTCAGAGCATGTCTTGGCAGAGGAATTTCAGTTAATAGTTCGCTGAGCAGTTTAATTAAAATATCGGATTCCAGCTGCCTGGAAGAAATATTGACTGCTACAGAAAAAGGCTGCAGACCGTCCTTTAACCATTGATTCATCTGGGTGACAGCAGTGCGTAACACCCATTCTCCCAGCTGAATAATAAAGCCGGTTTCTTCTGCCAGATGTATAAATTTATCCGGTGCAATACGGCCCAGTTCCGGATGTTGCCAACGGATCAGAGCTTCGGCATGGACCACTTTATTGCTCTGGCTATCGATAATGGGCTGGTATTCCAGCACAAACTCATTGCGTGCCAGGGCATTACGCATGTCTTTTTCAAGCTGCAGGCGGGTTTTCATTTCCTGGTTCATTTCTTCGGTATAGAAACGATAGGTATTTCTACCCGCTTCCTTGGCCTGGTACATGGCCATATCTGCATTACTTAACATCTGGGTTGAATTTCTGGCATCATCAGGATAAACCGTGATACCAATACTGGCGCTGATAAAGATTTCATGTTCGCCAATCTGGAAGACTTCCTCCAGTTTTTTAATAATATGGATGGCCACACTGGCGGCATCGTGAGTACTGGAAATTTCCTGCAGAATAATGGTAAATTCATCTCCGCCCAGTCGGGAGGCCGTGTCTATTTTACGAATACAGCTGGACAGGCGCTCGGCCACAGCCACCAGCAGGATATCACCCACATCATGCCCCAGGGTGTCATTCACGTCCTTAAATTTATCCAGATCGATAAACAGCAGAGCGCACAGGGTTGAATCGCGTTTGGCATGCTGGATAGCCTGGGCCAGTCGATCCAGGAACAGGGTACGATTAGGCAGACGGGTCAGGGCATCGTAGTTTGCCTGCCAGATAATTTTTTCTTCCAGTTTAACCTGGTCACTGATGTCAATACGCACACAGGCGGTACCGCCGGAAGAGGTTTTACTGTCACTGGTCAGGAAGCAGCGACCATCGGCAAGGTATTCCAGTTCTTTGGTGTGGCCCTGCAGATCATTGCTGGTATGTAAACGAGGAATATTATTATTTTTAAACTGGCCCAGTGCTTCTGCAGCTGCCATCAGTTCATTGTAGCTGATACCTTCCCTGATCTGTTTTCTGATTTTAGGGTAAAACAGTTCAAACTGACGGTTCCACAGCACCAGTTTATCCTCTGCATCAAACAGGGCAAAGGCTTCGTTAATGTTTTCTATAGCATCATACAGCCGGGCATGGTTAATCCTGGCTCGTATATGGGCTTTTTTAAGGTTCTGGATCACATAGCCCAGGCTGATAAATAACAGGGCTGAGAGAATAATGAGCACCAGGTTAATAATATAGGAATTTTTGGTCTGTTCTGTAAAATAGTTGGTATGGATAATCTGCAACCGGGACAGTTCTTTATTAATGTTCATTTTGTTATAGCTGCGCAGCATATTTTCCATCTGGTTTTTCATTCTCAGATTAGCCTGAATATGGGACAGGATATTGTTGAGATCTTTCTGGTAGATATGATTAGAAAGGCTTTCAAGTTCTGCAATTTTTTCTTCCAGTAACTGTTTTTTATCGTGACGGGGAAAAATATTGTAATCCAGTAACACACCGAATAACTGGTTGATTCTAAAACGCAGATCTTCCGGATCGTGCCTGGAAGCGGTAATTTTATGGCTTAATTCATTAATGACTGTAGGCAGATATTGCAGGGTATTTTTGATACTGGAAGAAAGTGATTTTATGCGTTCCAGTTGGCGTTTTTTTCGGGTGCTGTTTTGTATGTATTGCTGCAGTACCGTTTTAAATTCAGGTTCATCCTGGGAAAACCTGGTCGTCTGTTTAGTTATCTCACGCTGCAGGGTGTCTATGCGGGTACTGGACTCTGCCAGAGCATCATAATTGGAGGAATAAAAAGACAGGTTCAGAAGCAAGTCACGGTCAATACGGGCATCCAGTTCCTTGAGCTGTTCCAGCTTATTCTGGATCAGGTCATATTCCTGTAATTGCTGATTGCGTTTATAGAGCACTGAAACCACGGTGGCCGTGACCACAAAAAACAGCAGATAGGTGATAAGTGCGTACTGTTCTTTTTTCATAAGCTTATTCGGCCGCTGACTGAGTCAGCTCTTTATGCTCACCGACCAGAGTTTTCAGAAAGGTAATCACCTTCTGCACATCCTCTGCAGAAATTTCTCTGCCCAGCTGATAGCGGGCCATTTTATTTATGGCCTGTTCCAGACTGCTAACGGAGCCATCATGAAAATAGGGTGCCGTCAGAACCACCAGCCTGAGACTGGGCACCTTAAAGGTAAACTTGTCATAATCATCGTGGGTGACGTTGTAGCGACCCAGGTCGGCTTCGGTAATCGGGGTGCCACGTTCTTCAAAATAGTCAGCCATGACCCCCATTTTCTGGTACATGTTACCACCCACATTAGCGCCCTGATGACAGGCGGTACAACCGTAGGATTTAAATATCTGGTAACCTTCACGGGCCTGTGCTGATATGGCATTTTTATCACCGGCCAGGAAACGATCAAAAGGGGAATTTACAGTGTTTAGTGATTTTTCAAAAGTGGCAATGGCGTCGATTAAATTGTCTGCTTTAAGCTTATTGCCGTAGACTTTTTTATAACGGCGCATAAAATCCCTATCCTGGTCCAGCTTGCGGATAATATCAGGCCAGTTAGCCGCCATTTCCAGTGGATTTTCAACGGGGCCGCTGACCTGTTCGATCAGGTTAGAAGCTCGGCCATCCCAGAACTGGGCCAGGTTAAGATGGGTGTTGTAAACGGTGGGGGTATTAATTTTACCTGTGGTGCCGTTGACGCCAGTAGAAAACGGCAGGTTATCTGTACCTCCGTGAGCCAGGTTGTGACAGCTGGAACAGCTGATGGAATTATCCTTCGACAGGCGTTTATCAAAAAACAGGCGGCGTCCCAGGGTGATTTTTTCAGGATCAAGGTCTTCGTGAGCATGCAGGGGTTGAATGGGTTCATCAGAAAGTGTTTCTGAGGTGATCAGGTGATTATGGTTCGCCTGTGCACTAACTGCAAAAAACAGGCTGATGTAAACGGTAAAAATTATTACTGATACCAGGATTTTAAAGGCCTGGCGCGGAAATACAGCTTTCATTGATTATTCCAGATAAATAATAACCCTCTGAATTCAGAGTATAGACTTTTATCTGGAAAAATCTGTAAGCAGTTGGCAAAAAGCACGTTTTTTACCTGATTTGTGTTACTTGGTTAATGCCATAAATAACTGAGGCAGTTTTTCCGGCAGTTTTTCTACATGATCGATGACGGTATAGCCATTTTTGCCGAAGATGTCACCAATATACTCATCTGCTTTCTGATCCAGACTGATGCAGTGAGTATGAATATTTTTACTGGACAGCTCTTCAACGGCTTTACGGGTATCCTCAATTAACAGACGGTCATCATCCACATCAATATCCGAAGGTTCACCATCGGTCATTATCAGCAGTAACTTCTTGTCTGCCGGCTGGTTTTCCAGGTAATGGGCAGCATGACGGATGGGTGCACCCATACGGGTAGAAAATCCGGCCTCCATGGCGGACAGGCGGCCCTTGACCTCATCATCCCAGTGTTCACTATAACCTTTAATGTGCAGATAACGGACATTGTGGCGGGTATCAGAATGAAAACCGGCAATGGCAAAGGGATCATTTAACTGTTCAATGGTTAAAGCCAGCAATGAGACGGCTTCACGGCTCAGTTCCAGCAGTGACAGATCACTGCCTTCGGGTACTTCATGTAAGGATGCGGACAGGTCCAGCAGCAGCATAACTGCAATATCACGACCGTCATTACGATGGCTCATATTAATACGTGGGTCCGGGGTATGCCCGCTCTTAAAGTCAATCAGGGAACGGATTGCCACATCCAGATCCAGTTCAGAACCGTCTTCCTGGTAGCGGATACGTACCATTTGCTGGGGTTTTAACAGTTCCAGCAGTTTTTTCAGGCGTTTGGCCAGAGCATCGTGCTTGGCCAGGATCTGATCAATCTTTTCAGGACTGCCCTTATAGTGCAGTTTCTCATACAGGCTGACCCAGTCCGGACGATAGGTTTTGGTGTTGTAATCCCATTCCGGATAATGACGTGGTGGAAGTTTGTCCACTTCGTGTTCATCACGTTCAAATTCTTTCCTGTCGTCAAAGGCTTCTTCTTCATCGCCTTCTTCAATAAACTTCCACATATGGCGGTTATCATCACGATAATCCACTTCAGTATAATCAAATATCACATTAGGGAAGGAGTCACTGGCCTGTTTGGTACGGGCAATAAAGGAGATCCCTAACTGAATCATGTCTTTGGTGCTGGTGTTGCCCTGAGTCATAATTTCATGGAAACGTCCGATAAAGTCATTAATGGCTTTGTGTTTATAGCCGTGGTTCGGATCCAGCAGGCCGCGGGACAGCATTGCCAGGCGATAGCGGAGACAGGAATTATGTTCTTCATCGCAGAAATCTTCCGGTGGTATAGGATGCAGGGCCATAAAGATACGGTGCAGACCGGGGTATTTTTTAATGCTCAGGTATTCTACCCGGGCATCTTCAAATACTTCGATGGCAATACGCTGAAAAGGGCTGAAATTATCCGCAAAAACCGCTTCTGTCCAGCGTCTGTGGGCGGCAATATGGGCAATGGTGGCCCGATAGCGATCAATACCTCGGATTTCGTCCTTGTCGTCATAGACATCAGGCACACGAATACCCAGGCTGTCATAATAAGGTATGGGCTTGCGTAATTCATCCCAGCCCATGGAATAGGGTACAAAATGGTCGCTGTCTTCCCAGAGGCTTTTCAGGTATAAGTTTAGTTTACGTTCATTATCAGAAAACAGAGTACCGTGGCGTTCACGCTGTAATACTGCACGACTGTCAGCAGACTGTAGACTGAAATAATCTTTCTGGCGTTCCGGATGGTTGCGGTAGTTATCTGCTCCGTATTGAACCCAGTTACGCAAGCCTTCAATAGACAACTGATTGAGCAGGTACGGGGCATGGTTGAGAAATTCCGGTAAGCCGTCACTGGGAATGGTGTCGATATGACCATGAATGGAACGAGTCGTGTTTTTCATCATATCGAAAACAACATCAATATAATGTTGCAGTTGTTCGGTACTGCCCAGACGGCGGGCGGCTTCCGGCAGAGACTGCAAAAACGGCAGAATGGATTTGCCATTGGGTGTACGGGACAGATCCCAGACACATCTGGATATCACATTAAGCATGCTTTCGTCCGTATGGCGGACAATCTGCGGCAGTTCTTCCATATACACCAGTACCGGCTCAAAACCACGACCAATCATACATACTAATGAGGCGCCGGACAGGTAGTCTTTCACCCCCTGCTCACTAAAGGTCAGCAGCGCTTCTTCCAGACAGTCGTCAAAGACATTATCAATCTGTTCAAAACTGCATTTTAACTGGACGCGGTAACTTTCCAGTATGGTCATGGTTTCAGTATCAGTCATTACTTATGCTCACCGGTTTTTATATTGGCGGTTTTTTATATGGGTGATTAGTATCAGGCAAAAACACTGTCAATAGCATGATCCAGCGTATCACGAATATCAACATCATCAGTAATAGGGCGAACCAGAGCCATACGGCAGGCTGATTTAGGTGCGATACCCTTGTTCATCAGATTGGCTGCATAAACCAGCAGACGGGTAGAGATACCTTCATCCAGACCATGGCCTTTCAGATTACGGGCTGCATGGGCAATTTTAACCAGTTTGGCGGAGGTATCCGCATCAATGCCGGCTTCCTGTTCCACAATGCTGGCTTCAACCGATGCGGTTGGGTAGTCAAATTCCAGGGCAGAAAAGCGCTGCTTGGTGGACTGTTTTAAATCCTTCATCAGGCTCTGATAACCGGGGTTATAGGAAATCACCAATTGAAAATCCGGGTGAGCTTCAACCATTTCCCCTTTTTTGTCCAGCGGCAGGTTGCGGCGATGGTCAGTCAGAGGGTGAATGACGACGGTGGTATCCTGACGGGCTTCAACCACTTCATCCAGATAACAGATGGCGCCGATACGGGCAGCGGTGGTCAGCGGGCCGTCCACCCAGCGGGTACCGTTGGCATCAAGCAGATAACGACCCACCAGATCGGACGCGGTCATGTCTTCATTACAGGCAACGGTGATCAGGGGCTTGCCCAGTTTCCATGCCATGTGTTCTACAAAGCGGGATTTACCGCAGCCGGTAGGGCCTTTAATCATGACCGGAAGACGCGCATCATAGGCGGCACCGTATAGTTCAATTTCATCTTCCTGCGGCTTGTAGAAGGGTTCGGTGGTTATTTTGTATTGTTCAATATCTTGATCGCTCATGGTCTTTTCCTGATGGCCAGTTTTATTGCCGAATAATTTTATTTCATCTATCTCCGCATCTGCTATCCAGTAAGCCTTGTTAAAGACGCCGTGAACCCATCCATGGGGGCTTTTCATCGGCGTCCTGCCTCTGAAACTTTAACAAGGCTTACTGGACATCAGATGCTCTACGGAGAAATGCGTTTAAAATGATTTGGCAATAACACTGATTTTTTAGTGTTTATTGGGGTTTTATAGACAACAAAGCCCCTGAAAACAGAGGCTTTGTCTGCGTAACTACCCAGCGTATTCATCTTTTGCACCATTTCGGCGTTATTTTCGTACTCAAATGGTCGCGTATTAATATACGCTCACATTTTCCGTGCGAAAATGCCTTGAACTGTCACAAAATCTAAACACGCTGAGCAGTTACTCGTTCGCTTAATTAAGCATACTCAAGTAATGGTTTACTTGTGAACGCCTAACTTGTCTCTCCAGCCTGGGTACAGAGCGTCTGCATCGTGTTCGAAAGATTCGAAGGCACGGGCAAATTCTTTATGCTCTTTAGCGTACTCAATTGGGTCAGCGCCTTCTTTCCAGCATTCATAAGCCTGACGCAGTGAAATGGCTCCTGCCGCAGGACTGTCAATATGCCCATAAGAACCGCCACCGGCTGTATTAATGACATTACCATGACCCAGGTTTTCAAAGAAACCGGGCAGACGCAGTGCGTTCATACCACCGGAGATAATTGGAGTAGTAGGCTTCATACCGTACCATTCCTGATGGTAGAAAGGACCTGTACAGCTGTCACGCTCAATCATATAGGCAATGATCTTGTCGTCCTGAGAACCTTCCATTTTACCATAACCCATAGTACCCACGTGGATACCGGAAGCACCCATCAGACGGGACATTTTGGCCAGAATATAAGCGGTATAACCACGCTTGGAAGAAGGAGAAGTTACTGCACCATGGCCTGCACGATGGTAATGCAGGTACTGGTTAGGATAGTTGCGCCGTGCGGTAGTTACCATACCTGGGCCACCTACATAACCGTCAACCAGGAATGCAACTTTGTCTGCATCTTCACCAAAGACTTCCAGAACATAGTCTGCACGGGCACACATTTCATGGTGATCGTCTGCAGTGATATTAGCTGAGAATAATTTGGCTTCGCCGGTTTCATCCTGGGCCCGCTTCATGGCATCCGCTACTAATGGAATAACCTTTTTCATAGGACAGAAAACCTGGTTACCCTGAGGCTCATCGTTCTTGATAAAGTCGCCGCCCAGCCAGAACTGGTAAGCTGCTTCCGCAAAGGGTTCAGGACGCAGGCCCAATTTAGGCTTAATAATAGTACCGGCAATATAACCACCATCTTTAACTGGACGACCCAGAATACGCCATAAATCGGAGATGTCTTTGGAAGGACCGTCAAATAACTGCAGCATGCGAGGTGGAACATAGAAGTCCTGCATTTGAGAGTGCTTGATGTCACCCATGCCCTGGTTATTACCAATAGTCAGGGTCAGGAAAGAAACTATCATGGCACGACCATCAATAACATTACGGTCAAACAGTTCGTTCGGGTAGGCAATTTTCATGATGCCTTTGGCTTCATCAATTTCATATACCAGAGCATCAACACCTTTGGTGAAGTCATCAGTGGTGGATACTTCAACATTGGTACCAGTTGAGGACTCAGCTGCAAAGTGAGCTGCTGCTTCCAGGTAACCATGACCTTCAGCAGGTTCCATAGTATAAGCAACCAGAATGTGATTGCCGCCAGCTAATAATTCGTCTTCGTTCAGACTTAAATCGGAGTAACGATTTGTTTGGTCTAATAATGCCATTTGTCCGTTTCCTTTAAATGGGGGTTAAAAATTCGGTTGTAATAGGCCTGATTTGTGAATGGAGGAATTTACAAATAAAGTACCCTTACAAACTGTGTAGGGAAATATAATTTAAAACTACTATAAAGTAAAACTTTATTTTTTGATTGTTACCATAAGTTATTGCTTATGGTATATTAGGTTTTAGACAAGAATAGTGGAAAAAAGACAATATGAATCTTACTTTTCGACAACTTAAAGTATTTGAAGTGGTTGCCCGACGCCTTAATTTTACCAGTGCCGCTAAGGAGCTGCATTTATCCCAGCCGGCTGTCTCCATGCAGATTAAGCAGCTGGAAGAGCAGGCCAATACCCCGTTAATAGAAAAGCTCGGTAAAAAGCTCTACCTGACGGAAGTCGGCAATGAAATGTATAACTACGCCCGCAGCACTATGCAGCAGCTGCTGGATCTGGAAGAAACCATCAGCCAGATGAAAAGTCTGCACAAGGGGCATTTAAAACTGGCGGTAGCCAGTACTGCCAATCATTTTGTGATCCGCATGCTGGCCCGCTTTGCCAGGGTGTATCCTAAAATCAGCATTTCGCTGGATGTGACTAACCGCAGTACACTGCTGGAACTGCTGGAGAAAAATGAGTGCGATCTGGTGGTTATGGGCCGCCCCCCCGAAGGGCATAATCTGACGGCCCGGCCCTTTCTGGAAAACCCTTTAGTGGTGGTGGCTCATCCCGAGCATTATCTGGTGCGTGAAAAGAAAGTCAGTTTAAAGGAGCTGGCGCGTGAGGAATTTGTGATCCGGGAAGAGGGTTCCGGCACCCGCAGTGCGGTGGAGCGGTTTTTTAAAGAGCATAACCTCAAGTTTAAGACCAAGATGGATATGAGTAATAACCGAGCCATTAAACATGCGGCAGAAGAAGGCCTGGGCCTGGCAATTGTCTCCCTGCATACCCTGGAAATTGAACTGCGGGCAAAGACGCTTAATATTATTAATGTAGAAGGCTTTCCAATCTACCGTCACTGGTATGTCGTACAGCGCGAGGGAAAGCGCCTGTCACCTATTGCGAAGGTATTTAAAGACTATATAATGCAGGAAGCAGATGGCCTGATTAAAGATTTTAATTTGCCTATAGGTGAATAGCAGCCAGGTCCTAAACGACTACTGTCAGCAGAAAATATAAAAAATAAAACCAGGAAAACGTTTTTATGATCATCCCAGTAATCTTGTCCGGCGGTTCAGGCTCACGTTTATGGCCTATGTCCAGGGAGCTGAATCCCAAGCAGTTTCTCTCCCTGTATGGCGAACAGACCATGCTGCAGGAAACCATGACCCGCCTGGAAGGTGTGCCTGAACTGGCGGCACCGGTTATCGTCTGTAATGAGGAGCATCGTTTCCTGGTGGCCCAGCAGATGCAGGATATCGGGGTGGCCGTGGACAAGATTATTCTGGAGCCGGTGGGGCGCAATACCGCTCCGGCCATCTGTGCGGCAGCAGAATATATTCAGAGTAAAAAAGATTCCGCCGATGATGTCATGCTGGTGCTGTCAGCGGATCATGTTATTAAAAATATCCA
>Ga0256832_1002029_pt1 | contig 13814 bp, 14 predicted proteins | sample 134614metaG_FD_190534 | JGI IMG/M metagenome (GOLD analysis project Ga0256832, IMG submission 190534) | Hydrothermal vent microbial communities from Lau Basin, Pacific Ocean - 134-614 | ecosystem: Environmental > Aquatic > Marine > Hydrothermal vents | place: Pacific Ocean: Lau Basin | collected...
AGGTAAAGTGAAAAGTTGTAGTTATCTTGATCTAGCTCAAAATCAAATCTAAACTGATGAGCCCTATTTTTTTCTTCAAAAAAATCATAGTAGAGACAGTTCTCTTTAGCAAAACAACCTTCGCAATTATATGATGGATTTATACAAACTACTTTTTTTAAGCTTACCCCAAAAGCACCTCTTATAGTAGAGCCTATAAAGGGGTGAACAGAAGTTTTCTTATCTTTTAAGAAGATGCTTAGCCTTATATATCTTATCATCTTAAAATTTTAACTAATTTCACTTTAAATAATTAAAATTAATCAAATTACTCTAAAGGTTACCAAATCATAATCAATAATCTCCCAATATACACTTTTAAGACTACCGACTCTTACTATTTTGTTATCACTTTTGAATTTAGCTATATCTCTTTTGATAGTTTTAAGATAGTTATATTTTTATCTTTTTATAAAATTTAGTTCACTAACTAATTTAGCAATCTCACTTACAGTTTGTAAAATCTTGGATGTTATCGTTTACTTCCCTACCCCACCTTTTTCAAGAAGATAGTCACACTTAGTAGTATCTAAAGCCTTTTTAGAGTCTAAGTTTATATCAAAGATGGTTTGAGTTGATTGGACTATTAGGTCGGCTTCTGGGGTGTTGGCTAGGTTTTTTAGGTTTATGGTTGGGGTATGCAAAAACTTTTTAAAGGTGCTTTGGATAAGTTTTAAGCTTTCATACTCTTTTTCTTTATCTATGAAGCCTTTTTTGATGGCTTTTTTTACCTCTTCTCTTGCTATACTTTCAGCTCTTAGTCTTATCTCTTTTATGAGAGGTTCAATTTTTAGGGAGTTTATCCAGTTGTAAAACTCCTCTACCTGTCTTTTTACTATTGCATATGCACCTTTTGCATTTGTCTCTCTTTGTTTTATGTTTCTATCAACTATCTCTTTTAAATCATCTACAGCAAATACCTCTATATCCTTACAGCTACACTCCTCAATATCTCTAGGTATAGCTATATCAAACCAATACCTTTTAAAACTAACCTCATATACCATATCTTTTTGGATTATAGGTTCACTTGCTCCTGTTGCTGTAAACAAAAGTCTATATGAGTTAACAAGCTCTTTTAGTTTAGAAAATGGCTCTACTACAACATTTACATTTTCTATCTTTTCTGCTAAAAGTAGGGCTTTTTCTAGGTTTCTGTTTACTATTATGATATTTGCTCCTGCTTTTGCTAAATTTTTAGCCACTAGCTCTCCCATCTCTCCTGCACCCACTACAACTCCTGTATATCCACCAAGATTTCCATCAAAAATCTCTTTAGCCTTAGCTACTGCCACACTTGCTACTGAGACTGGGTTTTTAGTGATATTTGTAGAGTTTCTTACTATTTGAGAGCATTTGAAAGTGTTTATCATCAGCCTTACTATATTTTGCCCACAAAATCCATTATCATAACTAAATCTAAAAGCATTTTTGAGTTGTCCTGTTATTTGAGTCTCTCCTATCACTAAACTATCAAGGCTACTTCCTACCAAGAAGATATGTTCTACTGCATCCTTTCCTTGATATACCTCTCCTTTATCTTTTAACTCTTCTAGTGATAGACCTCTTTTTTCTATCAACATCTGCTCTATTTTTTGAGGTATAGAGTCAAACTCACTCACATACATGATAATCTCTACTCTGTTGCATGTTGAGAGTATAACCACCTCTTGTATCTCTTCTATCTCTAAAAGCTCCCCATGAAAAGCTCTTAGTAGTTTCTCATCATTAAAAGCTAACTTTTCACGAGTGCAAATATCTGTGTTTTTATGAGTATAGCTTTGGATTAGGTACTTCATCTAAAACTCTCTTTCTATCATATCTCTTACTACCTTTTGTAGTTCTACTTGATTTTCCTCTCCCTCAACTGCTTCAAGTGCCTCTTTACCTAACGACTTTGCCAAATCTATAGACTTTTTCAAAGCCCCACTTTGAAATACCTTTTGAAGTAACCACATCCTCTCTTCATCACTAAGCTCTTTTTTGAAAAAGCTTATAACTTTTTCTTTCTCATCCTCACTAAGTGAGTTTATAAGGTCTATGTATATAAGGGTTGTTTTCCCCTCTTTGAAGTCATTTAAAGCTGGTTTTCCTAGAGTTTTTTCATTTTGAATAACATCTAAAACATCATCTATCACTTGAAAAGCAAGTCCTAGGTTTTTTCCATAAGTTGCATATTTTTGTTCATCTTTACCTGCTAAGTTTGCAGCACACTTTGCAGTAGCTTCGATGAGGACTGCTGTTTTTTTATATATCATATCAAAGTATCTATCTTTATCTAAGTTTATCTCTTTTGAAAGCTCTACATCCAAAAGCTCTCCTTGGCTTAGAAGTGCAACTGCATTTGCCACTTCACTTGAGATAGTAGAGTTAAAATCGACTAACTTTTCGTAAGCTTTTGAGTAGAGTATATCTCCTAGCATGATAGCGGTTTTGTTTCCAAAAATGGCATTTATACTCTCTACTCCTCTACGAGTTAGGGCATCATCTATCACATCGTCATGCAAAAGACTTGCGGCATGAATAAGCTCTATGATAGAGGCTAGTTTTATACTATCTTCACTCTCTCCTGATATTTTTAAAACTAGTTTTGCTCTTAGTCTCTTTCCTGCAGGAACCTTTTTATAAAGCTCTACTATCTCATCTCCACACTCAGCCACAATACCAGCCATCAAGTTTTCTATCTTTTCTATACTCACTTAAACCTCACTTCTAAGCGATGTTTTGGATCTCTTATCTTTACATCCAAAGTCGCCTTTTTATTTTTAAAATCTCTAAATACAACCAAAGCAAAAGCTTGGTTCTTAATCCCTCTAAAATCCCCTATCAAGTTTATCTTTATAGCATCTCTTTTATATCTTTTTTCTAAAAGGTACTGATTTTTAAATCCTTCATAATCAACAAGTAAAACCAATTTCTCCCCACTATATAAAGTCCATCTAAGATTTAGTTTTCCGTCACTCTTTTTTGTGGGTAAATAATCCTTTTTTATCTCTATGTTTACTACTTCATCCTTTTTTATCGTATATGTATAGGTATAGTTCCAAAAGGAAGTTTTTGCACAGAGTAAAAAAGGAAGTAGTAGTAAAAAGAGCTTATTCATTTTGTGTTAAAATCTGTCCCATTCCATCTACTAGCAAATCCATAGTTCGATCATCTATCTTTGCTTGATTTTCAAATGAGTAGTTTCTCACTATCTGAACTATGTCTTTATCCTCTCCCATCATATCCTCTAAAAGTAGCTCTAGTGCGGCCATATATCTTATGTTTTGATATAGATGCTCCTCTACTAAGTTTTGATTTGCATTAAAGATTATATCCATATACTTTTTTCTTGGACTACCACCAAAAAGTGGATCATTTTCTAACTCTTCTAACATACTTTTCTTCCCCTTATCAAATTTTAGTTACAATGTTATCCAAAATTTACTTTAAAGGCTTTTTATGGACAAAGGAAAGATAGGATTTTATTTGTTGATGATATTTATCATTGGTACAATTCTCTACATATTTGCTGCACCTATATTTATTATTGATAATATTAATAAAGATGCAAAAAGACCTAAGAGTGAGAGGGTATATAAGTAGTTAATGTAAAATTTAGTATAATATTTACCAGTAAATTTCAAGGAGTATTTATGGTAAAATATGCTGAGAATGAACTTTTTTCTATCACTGACTTTACCAAACAAATAAGTTCACTTTTTAAAAAGCTAAAAAACGGTAGCCTTGAAAAAATAGGTGTGTTAAAAAACAACTCTCTTGAAGTTGTAGTGTTATCAACTAAAGAGTATAGAAGACTAAAAGAGATAGAAGATGCATATAAAAATCAAAAGTGGAAATACTGGAGTGATGAAGAGATTGATAACTTTGGGAAAATAGCTGTTGGACTTAGTAATCATGACTATGATGATGAGGATTATTCAAAATGGTAGGAGGTATATACTTTATCAACATACCATATTCTGATTTTAAACAGTATAAGGCAAGACCAGTATTGGTATATAAGATTATAGATACAAATGATATTTTGATACTACCACTTACTACAAATCTTCAAAGAAATGGGATAGTTATCACAAATAAAGATGTAGAAAAAGGAAGTTTGAAAAAAGACTCTGTTGTTATTATTCCAAAAATTACTGCAATTGATCGCTCTTTAATCTTAGTTGAAAATCATATAGCTACTCTAAAGAATAGTAGTTTTGAAAATGTTATAAAGAGTATTTGTAAAAGTTTAGAGTGCTAACCAAAAAACTCCTCTATATACCCTCTTATAACCTCACTATCATCAGTTCTATTTACTCTATCTCTAAAAGAACTAGCCTCAGCAAATCCTTTTGAATAGGTGTGAAGATGTTTTCTAAAGATAGAAACTCCTAAATCTCCATAGACTTCTAACATGGAGTTGAAGTGTTCTAAGATTATCTCTTTGATTTTATCTTTTTTGACTACTTCAAGATTATTTTTTATCTGATAAAATATCCAAGGATTTCCAACTGCACCTCTTCCTATCATGACTGCATCAGCTTTTGTTATCTCTTTTACCTCTTTGTATTTTTGTAAAGAGTTTATATCTCCATTTGCTACTATAGGGATAGAGGCAACCTGCTTTGCATCAGCTATTGCATCATAATCAATCCTATCTGGTTTATATTTATCAGCTCTTGTTCGACCATGTAAAGTAAGCCAGTCTGCTCCACTTTGTTCAACTACTTTTACTATCTCTTTTGGGATTTTCTCTTCAAAACCAAGTCGGCTTTTTACTGAGAGGTATCTTTTGTTTGAGTGTTTTTTGATAGTTTCTATAAGTCTAGCCATCTTTGGTAAGTCTTTCAGAAGAGCACTTCCTGATCCGTGATTTACTACTTTTGGAACTGGACATCCACAGTTTAAGTCTATACCATCAATCCCATCTATATCATTTAAAATCAAAACTGCTTCTTTTATAATCTCTTCGCTATTTCCTGCAATTTGAACTATATATGGAGTTTCATTTGGAGCTTTTAGAAGCATTCGTTTTGTTTTTTTTGAGTTGTAGATGAGTGCATTTGAACTTATCATCTCACTAACAGTTACATCTACCCCAAAATTTTTAACTACTTGCCTAAAGGGAAGATCAGTATATCCTGCAAGAGGAGCAAGAAAAAGAAGATCTTTTTTTGAAAAATCTATCTTCATGATGCTCCTAAAAAACTTATACAAACATATCTATATCAAAGTTTTTACCATTGTCTTTTAAAAATAGTAAATATTTATATTTTGTGTACTCTTGTTTACTAGAGTTATCTAAAAAGTCCCTTGCTTTGTCTATCATTTGTAAGTCAAACATAGTATATAGGTATGCATCTGCTCCCTCTTCCGGAAATTTTGCCATAAGAGCAACTGCAAACTTAACTCTCTCATCAGGAGATAATTTATCTTTTAGTTTTTTAACTAAATTTAATAATTTTTTAGAATCAAAGTTTAACTCTTTTGCATATTCAAGAATTTTATCATTTGATAACTCAAAATTGTTCTCCCCTATTCTATCTATCAACTTATATAAAATCTCTTCTGTTATCTCCACATTGTATTTTTTAAGTTCACTTATAGGAGAGTATTCAGCCATCGCAATAGCCGCTTTTTTACAAAGCTCTTTGTCGCTACACTTTCTTAGGATTGTGGCTGCATAGCTTTTATCCTCTTTTAACATATTTTCATAGTTTTTTATAACTAGTGCATTATCTGGAAGAAGATTAAACCTTGATAGATCAACTACTTCCCCTGCATAAATTTTTTGTTTTATTTCAAGTATATCTGCGATACTATCATCATGAATTCTATATCCACTATATCTTTTTGGATCTATATTTAGTAAAGGTAAAACTTTACCAGGAAGTTTAAAAATCTCACTCTTATAAACATCCCCATCTACTTTTTTACCTAATAGTGCTCTTTTTTCATTTTCTAAAAACTTCTCAGCATCTTTTTTTATCTTTTTTAGCCTAAAGAAACCTAAAGTTCCATAAAACATGATATGGATAAGTGTTGCAATATAAAGTATAACCATAGGTAAAATAACCCATACAGCAATAGGAAGTGAAAGTGATATTCCTGCTACTGATATAGAGTAATACTCTTCTGTTAAACTATATACATATACCCCTGTTGCAGCTATTAGAAGCAGACCCAAAAATAAATACTTTTTAAATCCCATGAAAATCCTTTAAGATGTTTTTTCAACTATCTCTCTACATACTATACAATATCTAGCCTGAGGTTTGACTTTAAGTCTATCTATCCCTATCTCCTCTTCACACATTTCACATATACCATAGGTTTTATCTTCTATCTTTTTTAGTGCATAATCTATCTCTTCAAGCTCTTTTGCTTGTTTCCTAGAAATCGCTTCTTCTATAGCAGTATCACTACTAATAGTTGCATAGTCAGCTTCATCACTAGCTTCACTACTTTTTAACTCACCAATCTCTGACTTGTATTCAGCTATATTTTTTAAAATTTGCTCTTTTCTATCTAATAGAATTTTTTTAAATTCTTCCAATTCATTTTGTTCCATCTTAACTCCTAATTAATAGTTGCGATTTTATATCAAAGATTTGATTAAAGTTAGTTTAAATTAAACTTATTAAAAAAATTTAATTTTATATAATAAGCTCTACTTATGATATGGATGATTGTTTATTATGCTAAAAGCTCTATATATCTGCTCATAAAGGACAACTTTAGCAACCTTGTGACTAAAGGTAAGTGGACTAAGAGATATAACTCTATCACACTTTTTTAAAAACTCCTTTTCAAACCCATATGCTCCACCTATAAAAAAGTTTATATTTGAGTTGTTTTCAAAGATGGTAGAAAACTCAAAACTATCGAGTAGTTTTCCATCTGGATGAAGAGCGATATTATATCCTTTTAAAAGTGTCTCAAAAGCCTGGCTATAACTTTTTTGTGCTAACTCTTTGGTTTGGTTTTGAGATGATGCTATCTTGTTGTTAAAGATTGATTTATAGTTTAGTGTGGAGTACTTTTTTATCATCTTTTGATAGTTTTTTAGTATAGGTTCAAACTCATCACGAGAGTTCTTTTCAATCGCATAGATAGAGATCACTTCCAACTACCTTATACTTTGCAAAGTCTATTTTATCGCTTATCTTAACCCCACCGATTATAGCTACCGGATGGGTGCTTAAAGATGCCAACTCTTTTATACTATCTCCCAAAACACCTTTTATATCCTTTTTGGTAGAGGTATCTCTATATGCTCCAACTCCTATGTAGTCTATATCGAGGCTATTTGCTTCTTCTATCTCATCTTTGTTGTGAGTAGAAAGACCTAAAATTTTTCTTCCTATTTTAGCTCTCACCTTTTGTACTGCTTTTTTAAAATCTTTATCAACCGCTCTTAAATCCTCTTGCCCCAAATGAACCCCATCACAAAACAGAGCCAACTCTATATCATCATTTACCAAAACTTTCCCATCAAAGTTGGCTTTTAACTTCATGATAGCTTCTATTTTTATATCTATATCATTTACTTTATCACGGTATTGAATAATTTTAGCATCAAGTTTTTTGCAGATAGTTAAAAACTCATCTATTGATTTACCCATTTTTTGATTTAGTTCAAAATCGAAGAGAGCATAAAAATTAGCTAACACTTTCACCTAAATCCATATTTGCACTAAAATACTTTAAAGTCTGAGAAACTCTATACTTTAGTTCTGTTCTTTTTACTACCATATCTAAAAAGCCGTGTTCTAGTAAAAACTCTGCAGTTTGAAAGCCCTCTGGAAGTTCTGCTCCGATAGTTTGCTTGATAACTCTTTGTCCTGCAAACCCTATCAAAGCTCCAGGTTCAGCTATGATAACATCTCCTAGCATTGCAAAAGATGCACTAACTCCTCCCATAGTAGGATCAGTTAAGATTGAGATATATGGAAGTCCATGTTTAGATAGCTTTTTTAGTGCGGCTGAGGTTTTTGCCATCTGCATCAAAGAGAAGGTACTCTCTTGCATCCTAGCCCCACCACTTGCACTGATAATGATAAGACCTTGTTTTTTCTCTATCGCTCTGTTTACTGCTCTAACTATCTTTTCTCCCTCAACTGAGCCTAAACTTCCACCCATAAAGTTAAAGTCAAATACAACTAACTGAGTAGGAATAGAGTTTATCCTACACTCTCCACTTACAACGGAGCTTCTTCTGTTTGTTTTTTTCTCATTTTCTTCTATTCTTTTTTTGTATGATTTTTTATCTACAAACTTTAGAGGATCTGTTGGAACTAAGTCTGCATCCATCTCTACAAAACTTCCCTCATCAACTAAAAGTTCTATCCTTCTTTGTTGACCTATACGAAAGTGATACTCGCATTTTGGGCAGACATTTTGGTTGTTATCAACCTCTTTATAGTACATCAAAGAGTTACACTTTTTACACTTTACCCAGTGGCTAGGTGCTTCACTTTTTGTTGGTTGCTCTTTTCTAAAATTTTTAAAAAGACTACTAAAATCCATGAGAATCCTCTTTAAATAGTTTCATGTAGTATATGCTTTATTTGCTTAAAGAGTTAGGAAAAGTTTCCTAAACTCTTTTTATTTTTTTAAAAGTTTTGCTATATTTTCAGCTGCTTTTTTTCCATCAGCTGCCGCAGTTACAACCAAATCACTTCCTCTTTGACAATCTCCACCACTAAAAACAAATGGAACAGAGGTTTGTCCATTTTCATCTACCTCTATCTCTCCCCATTTGTTGGTTAAGATTCCATTTTCACTTAAAAATTCTGGATTAACTGTATCAAATCCAAGTGCAAAGATAACTATATCTGCATCTACTTTATACTCACTTGCTTCTATGATTTCAACTCTACTTCTACCACTTTCATCTTTTTGAGAAAGAGTAGTTTTTTGAACCTCTACACCTATAACTTCATCATTTTCATTTACTAAAACTCTTTTTGGAGATGCTTGAAATACAAACTCTGCACCCTCCTCTTTTGCATTTTTAAACTCTTTTTTGCTTCCAGGCATATTTAGGGCATCTCTTCTGTATAGACATTTTACAGATTTTGCACCCTCTCTAAGTGATGTTCTTATACAGTCCATAGCAGTATCTCCACCACCTATAACAACTACATCTTTACCTTTTACATCATAGTAACTATCAAACTTCTCTCCAAATAGCTTCTTTTGGATATTTATCAAAAAATCTATCGCTAGGAAAACTCCTTTTGCATCTTCATTTTCGATTCTTGCTTTTTTACTCTTTTCAGCTCCTATACCGATAAATACTGCATCATAGTTTTCTATCAAATCTTTTAACTCTACATCTTTTCCAACCTCTGTATTTAGATGCAGTTTCATACCTGCTTCAGTTAAAAAGTCAAATCTTCTAAAAACTATATTTTTCTCTAGTTTAAAAGATGGAATTCCATAAGTCAAAAGTCCACCAGGTTTTTCATTTTTCTCAAACATCTCTACTTGGATACCATTTCTTAAAAGATATGTAGCACAAGCAAATCCAGCAGGTCCACTTCCTACAATCGCTACTTTTTTATCACTAAACTCACTAGCAAACTCTGGTTTAAGTCCCTTTTTAAATCCCTCTTCACTCAAAAATGTTTCAATAGAACCTATCGTAATAGCAGAGTATCCATCTTGCTCAAGAGTACAGTCTCCCTCACAAAGTCTATCTTGAGGACAGATTCTTCCTGTTATTTCAGGAAATGGATTTGTCTCATTTGATAGTTTAAAACCAAGCTCTAACTCTTTAGAAGCTGTCGCTCTAAGCCAGTTTGGTATATAGTTGTGAAGTGGGCATTTGTTGTGGCAGTATGGGTCTCCACACTGTACACATCTGTTTGCTTGAGCTGATGCTTCACCTGTTTTAAATATCGAGTATATTTCATTGTAATCTTTTTTTCTCTCATTTGACCCTCTTTTTAGAGGCTCTATTCTCTCTAAGTTAGTAAAATTTTGCATTTTTAGTTCCTCCGTGGTGCAACTTTTGTGCTAATGATAAACTTATAAGTTATTAGATTTGTTATTTTTTAGTTGCAGGGCTACTTGTTGTAACTCAAAACTAAAAAGTGGCAAAGATAATGACTTATAAGTTTACCAAAGGCATTATGAAAAGCCTCATCTAAAGCACTAAAAAATTTCCACCTTAACTAAGGTTAGGCTGAAAATTTTTTAGCACTCTATCTAAGACTTTTAATAATGTCATTAGTACAAAAGTTGTACCACGGAGGAACTAGTCGCCCTCCTGAGGGTTTAGTGGTACTCTTTTCATATCTTTTGGTTTTATAATCCAAAAGTTTCTTATGTTGTGTCTAAAGTTTTCTAGGATTTTAGTTGCTTTTTCACTTCCTGTCTCTTCGATATACTCTCTTAAAATCTTTTTGATAAAGTGTCTCTCTTCATCACTCTCATCCATATCGATTCTACTTGCAACTACCAACTCTTGGTTTAGGTTGTCTATAAAGTTATGCTCTTCATCGTAGATAAAGGCAACTCCTCCTGTCATACCTGCACCAAAGTTTACACCTGTTTTTCCAAGGTTTACTACTATTCCACCTGTCATATACTCACAAGCATGATCTCCAGCTCCCTCTATAACTGCGATAGCTCCTGAGTTTCTAACAGCAAACCTCTCTCCAACACTTCCTGCTACAAATAGTTTTCCACCTGTTGCACCATATAGACAAGTATTTCCAGCACATGAGTAGTGCTCTCCTTGAGTTTTAGGAGTGATGACTATCTTACCACCATTCATACCTTTACCTACATAGTCATTTCCAGCTCCCTCTACATAGATACTAACACCATTTATCAAAAATGCTCCTAGACTCTGTCCTGTAACTCCTGTTAGCTTAAATGTGATAGAGTTATCTTTTAACCCTTCATTGCCATAGTATTTAGCTATCTCACCACTTATAAGTGTTCCAAAGCTTCTGTTTAGGTTAGATATCTTTTTCTTTAGGGTCATACTTTCACCTGGGTTTTGAATAACTGGATATACCTCTTTTAGTATCTCTTTTTCAAAAGCATTATCATCAAATGGCTTATTAGACTCAACCTGACAAGTATCTACACCATCAAGTCTTCTAAGCACTGAACTAAAGTCAAACTTCTTCGCAAACTCATCATCTATAACTTCTAAAAGATCACTTCTACCGATAATCTCTTCTAAGCTAGAGTAACCAAGATGAGCTAGTATCTCTCTAACATCTTCAGCTAAAAGAGTGAAGAAGTTTTTAACCCTGTTTACATTTCCTACAAAGTGCTCTCTTAGATGTGGGTCTTGAGTTGCAACTCCTACTGTACACTTGTTCATGTGGCAGATTCTAAGTATTCTACATCCTACCATACAAAGTGCGGCTGTACCAAAAGCATAGCTTTCAGCTCCTAAAAGGGCAGCTTTTATAACATCTAGTCCAGTTTTAAGTCCACCATCTGTTTGAAGATGAACATTTCCTCTAAGGCCATTTACTTTTAGGGCATTGTGAGCTTCACTTAGTCCTAGCTCCCAAGGATTTCCTGCATTTTTTATACTTGTTAGTGGAGCTGCACCTGTTCCACCATCTCCACCAGAGATGATAATCTTATCTGCATAGGCTTTTGCAACACCAGCTGCTATTGTTCCAACTCCACTTGTTGAAACTAGTTTTACAGTTACCTTTGCATCTGGATTAATTTGCTTCATATCAAAGATAAGTTGAGCCAAATCCTCTATCGAGTAGATGTCATGATGAGGAGGTGGCGAAATAAGAGTAACACCTGGAGTTGTATATCTTAGACTTGCTATGAGTGGAGTTACTTTATGTCCTGGTAGCTGTCCACCCTCTCCTGGTTTTGCACCTTGAGCCACTTTTATCTGTATCTCTTCGGCACTTCTTAGATACTCTGGAGTAACACCAAATCTACCTGATGCAATCTGTTTGATTTTAGAGTTTCTACTTGTTTTTAGTCTCTCACTAGCTTCTCCACCCTCTCCTGAGTTACTTTGAGCTCCTAGTTCATTCATCGCTTGTGCGATAGCTTCATGAGCTTCTGGAGAGATTGAACCAAGACTCATAGCTGCACTTGCAAATCTTTTGAAAATCTCCTCTTTTGGCTCTACCTCATCTACTTTTATCGGCTTTTTATCACTTTTTAGCTCAAAAAAGTCTCTTATCATCTTAAAGCCACGGTTATTTACAACATCTTTATACTTTTGCCAATCCTCTTTTTTACCACTTACACTAGCTTGGTGTAAGCTGTTTACTACCATAGGAGAGTAGTCATGATGCTCTTTGTTAAATACAAACTTATGAAGTCCACCAACCTCTAGTGGAAAGAGCTTTTTGACCCCTTTAACAGAGATTGCACTTTGATAATCTCTCTCTATCCTCTCCTCTATATCACTATATCCAAGTCCTGGGATTAATGCTACTGAGTCACTAAAACAATCCTCTACTATCTCATTTGATAATCCAAGTACATCAAATAGTGATGAACTTCTATATGATGCAATAGTTGCTATACCCATCTTTGACATGATTTTTAAAAGTCCAGCACCTAGAGCTTGATGAGTGCTTTTGAATGCCTCTTTTTGCTCATACTGACTAAGTCCTTGTTTTCTAACCAAGTCTAAAACAGTCGCATACAAAAGATATGGATAGATAGCATTTACACCATAAGCAATCATAACTGCAGCTGAGTGAGAGTCAAACACTTCACTAGTTTCTGCTATAGTAGATGTTAGGTGTCTTAAACCTTCATCTTTTAAAACTTTGTTTAATCTTCCCACAACCATTGCCATAGGGATAAATTTCATGTTATCACTATCACATCTATCTGAAAGGACAATTATTCTGATACCATCCTCTCTTACACTTCTTACTATCTCTGCCACCAACTTATCTAGTGAGCCTTTTAAATCTTTTTCAAATAGAGTAGAAAACTTTCTGTTTTTGTAGTGAGGGTTGTATCTAGGACTACTTTCATCTCCAAAAGATAGTAAAACTTTTAACTTCTCCTCCATCAATATAGGAGAGATAGCCTTAATCCTCATCGCATGTTCTGGGTCTTCACAAAGTATATTTCTAAGCTCTCCAAAACCTGTATTTAAACTCATAACCACCTTTTCTCTGATAGGGTCTATTGGTGGGTTTGTAACTTGAGCAAACTTTTGTTTGAAGTAGTCTGTAAAACTTCTCTGCTCTTTACTAAAAGCAGCTAGTGGAGTATCATCTCCCATAGCACCTGTGTTTTCCTTGCCATCTCTCATCATAGGCTCTATAACCATCTCAATAGTCTCTTGAGTTATATTTGAGAGTCTCTGTTTTACTGCTAGTTCATTTATCTCATACTTTGTTGTATCAGAAAATGGAAGCTCTACAAACTCTTGAAGATATGTCATGTTTTGGTTTAACCACTCTGAGTATGGATTTGAACTTTTTAGATACTCATCTATCTGCTCGCTTTTTAGAACTTTTCCAAACTTTAGATCAACTCCTATCATCTCTCCACTTTGGAGTCTTCCTTGCTCTATGATGTTATCATGAGGTACTTCAAGTACTCCATACTCACTTGTTATAATGATACGGTTATCTTTTGTGATTATGTATTTTGAAGGGCGAAGACCATTTCTATCTAGTACACAACCGATAAATCTTCCATCAGTTAAACTAACCGCAGCTGGTCCATCCCAAGCTTCAAAACAGGTACTCATATACTCATAGTAAGCTCTTAGGTGTGAGTCCATGTGAGGTGCATTTTGCCAAGGTGCTGGT
>Ga0256832_1002030_pt1 | contig 13812 bp, 10 predicted proteins | sample 134614metaG_FD_190534 | JGI IMG/M metagenome (GOLD analysis project Ga0256832, IMG submission 190534) | Hydrothermal vent microbial communities from Lau Basin, Pacific Ocean - 134-614 | ecosystem: Environmental > Aquatic > Marine > Hydrothermal vents | place: Pacific Ocean: Lau Basin | collected...
ACTGGAAGCCCGTGTCCCCATGCTGGATATTAAACTGGTTGCCTATATCGAATCACTGCCATTGTCTTATCGGCTGGCATTGTCACGCAGCAAAATTGTGCATAAACGCATGGCAGAGAGCTATCTGCCTTCCAGCATTGTGCATCGCAAGAAAAAAGGCTTCCAGGTTCCATTTGGCACCTGGTCCAGAGGCATCTGGAAAGACTGGATAGCGGCTATTCTGCTCGATCGCAATGCAGCGCATTTTTCTGCACTCGATTATGCCACGGTGCAGAAACTCTGGAATCAGCACCAGGCTAACAAGCCGGATCGCAGTCGGCAGATATTTGCCTTGTTGATGCTTGCCGTATGGTGGCAGCAGCAGGCGATGGGCTAGAGAGCAGCCCCGTAACGAGATGGATCTCATTAGAGGCGTGCAAGTATTTAGTAAAAGTTTCAATTGGGTGTGCCGACGGAGGAGGCGCACCCTGCACAAGAATACATGCACAGCCTTATTACCTTACCCCTTTTATATTTTTCCCCAAAAAGTGTGATTAACACAAGGAAGTCATCATGATTAACCTGTTTGGAACACATATGCATACGCTAACCATGCAAGAAACGGTCAGCACCATTAATAAACGTATTAACAACAAAATCTTCACCCAGCATGTGGTGGTTAATGTTGCCAAAATTGTCAACATGCAGCGCGATGCTGTATTGCGAGAGTCTGTTAACAGCAGCGATATTATCAATATTGACGGCATGGGACTGCTATGGGGTGCCCGCCTGTTTAGCAAGGAAGTCACCGAGCGTGTTTCAGGTATCGACCTGTTCTACGAACTACTGAAAAGCGCACAACAAACAGGCAAAAGAGTCTTTCTGCTTGGCGCTACCCCAAAAGTACTGGGTAAGACACTCATTAATCTGAAAAAACAATATCCTCATCTGAATATCACCGGTGTTCAGCATGGTTACTTCCAGGAGAATGAGGAAGCTGAAATTGCCCAACGCATCCACGACTCTGGTGCAGAACTCCTTTTTGTTGCCATGAGTTCACCGAAAAAGGAAAACTTTATCAACCGCTGGAAAAATCACTTTGGTGTCAGCTTTGTCATGGGTGTAGGCGGTACCTTCGATATCGTTGCTGGCAAGACCCAACGCGCACCAGTATGGATGCAAAAGGCAGGACTGGAATGGTTCTACCGCGTGATGCAGGAGCCTACCCGACTCTGGAAGCGATATCTTTACACCAATAGCAAATTTGCCTGGATGCTGTTACGCGGTGGTTTTGACAGGCAATTCAGAATACATGGCTCTCGTCGAATAAAACGCCGCCATTTATCTCAAATAAAAGGAAATTCTGAATAGAAACACTCCCCATGATCAATATCCTGTATATCGTTCAGGCTATTGTTTTCCTATAATATTATTACCAAGTCACAAGCTATGATTATTTACAACCCGGATAATGACGCCGCTGCTGGTGCAGGAAAAAGCCTGGATATTTACAGACCCTCTGCGGTTAATACGCAGAGCACAAATCAGGCAATAATAATCCCATCCAGCACCGGCTCGACAAACACTGCATCATTTGACCTTTTCAAAATCCTCTCCACCCTGCTACACAGAAAGTGGACAGTCATCGGTATAACATTGCTATTTGCTGCATTGGCTCTGTTAATCAGTTTTATTATCAAGCCTGTATACCGAGCCAGTGCCACTGTGGAGATTGCCAGAAAACCGTATCAGGTGGTGGAGTTTGGCACAGTAGTACGAGCCGATGAAGATAATGAGTTCTACAGCACCCAATACGGTTTGCTGAAAAGCCCGACCCTGGCAGGCAAAGTCATTAAAAAACTCAAACTGACAGCTACCCAGCTCAACACCACCCGCACCAAAGACCCTAAAAAGATTCTGAAAAAAAAGACCATAGAAGAGTTGTTTTTGTCACATTTAATGATCACCCCCATACCACAAAGCCGGCTGGTTAATATATCCTTTGAAAACAATGATCCGAAACTCGCCACCAAAATCACCAATACACTGGTGGAGAGTTATATCCTGTCCAATATGGAAAAAAAGCGCAGTGCAACTTCCTACACACGGGACTATCTGGAGAAGAGGGTGCATGAAGCCAAGCGCAAACTGGAGACCTCCGAACTGAAGTTAAATGACTATGCCAGCCAGAACAACATTATCAAATTTGACGAAGACCAAAAGGTCAAATTAGCAGCACTGAAGAAACTGGAAGAAATGTTAGCCGAAGCTGACGGCAGACGAGTCGAAGCACAAAGTAGCAACCAGCAGGCGCAATCCTCACCGGACGTGCTGGCAGAGGCTTTCAGAAGCAGTAGCGTACTGCAAACTTTACGATTATCCAAAGCACAACTTGAAGCGGAGTATCAGGAAAAGCTGCAAACCTTCAAGCCTTCATACCCCGGCATGTTACAGCTCAAAAAGCGTATCAATCAGCTCACCAGCGATATTGCCGCCGAAAAGAAAATTCTTGTGCGCCAAACCCGTACTTCAGCTGGCAACCGCTATAAAACATCTACCCGTGAAGTGAAAAAACTGACGCAGAAAATTACCAACCTGCAAAACGAACTCATGCAGATACAAAACAAAACCGTTGAATTCAACAATATCAAACGCGAAGTATCCAGCAATCAACACCTCTACAACACACTGTTGAAACGCCTGAACGAAGTCACAGTGGCTAGCGATGCAGCTGTCAATAACATCTCCGTAATTAGCCAGGCGTACATCCCCAAGAAAAAGATCAAACCCAAACGTGCATTGAATCTGGCGGCAGGAACGCTACTAGGCTTGTTCACTGGCTCGTTACTGGCACTGTTTCTGGAACTAACCAGAGGCAAAATTCGCAATGAAAATGATATTAAGCAGCTATCACACTTGCCCCTGTTAGGTAGTATTCCAACAATCAAAAGCACTTCAAAAAAAGGCACATTGCTATTTACCAATCGCTCCGCCCTTACCGAAGCCTTTCGCACTTTGAGAACCAATTTAACCTATGCAGTGGGCAATAACCCACCAGAATCAATACTGATTACCAGTTCGGCGGAAAATGAAGGCAAATCGACAACTGCCCTGAACCTCGCAACAGCCTATGCACGCATGGGGAAAAACGTCCTGCTCATTGATGGAGATATGCGCAAACCATCTATAGGCGAGGAATATTTTCATGCAAAAAACAAATTAGGACTCACGGATTATTTAAAAAATAAAGCCAGTCTAATCGATATCACCAAGTCAACAGACATGCCACGGCTGTATATTATTCCAGTGGGTAGCATACCCAGCAATCCTGTTGAGCTGCTTGCTACCAACAGGATGGCAAGACTGGTTTCGCTTTCCGAGAAAAAGTTTGACATGGTTATTATAGACTCACCACCCGTCCTTGATATCTCTGACTCCATCATTCTGTCAAGCATGGTAGACGCGACCATTCTTGTCGTAAAAATGAATAACAGCCTGATCTCGGACGTTGCGCATTCACTGGAAAGACTTCAGCACAATTACAGCAGCCTGCTAGGTGTCATAGCAACCCACACCAAAGCCAAATATCGTGACTATGGCACAAACACAGGCAAATCACGTTACGCCGGTCTGTCACTATCTGCATAAGCATGTTGCCAAATCTTATCTACCCCACAAACTAGTACAGCGTTCAGCAATTACGACTAACAATCTGGCGATCTAAATCCTTGATAACATCGTTATCACTCCTCCCCATAGTCCTGCCATGACTCGTCATGATGCCTTGTTCTCAAGGATTTATCCTCGCCAGAGTTATTCGCCTTAATTACTGAATGCTGTACTAGTCCGGATGCAATCCGGGGAATACTACCAAGCCCTTATCCAAGAACCCCACACCATGAAAAAAAGAATCCTTTTTGTATTCGGCACACGTCCTGAAGCCATAAAAATGGCAACCGTTATCAAGACACTTCAGGAAGACAAGGCATTTGAGGTCAAGGTCTGTGTCACAGCACAACATCGGGAAATGCTGGATCAGGTGCTCAGACTCTTCTCAATCGTCCCGGATTATGACCTGGATATCATGAAACCTGGGCAGGATTTAAGTGATATTACTGCAGAAGTTATCCTGGGTTTGCGTGCAGTGCTCGCCGACTATCAACCCCATCATGTACTGGTACACGGTGATACCACAACTACCCTGGCTGCCAGCCTTGCCAGCTACTACGCGCAGATTCCAGTCTGTCATGTTGAAGCCGGGCTGCGTACAGATGATATTTATTCACCCTGGCCTGAAGAAATGAACAGAAGGCTAACCAGCAGAGTAACAGATATCCACTTCGCCCCCACCGAGTGGGCAAAAGAAAACCTGTTAAAAGAAGGCGTCCAGAAAGAAAAAATCACTGTCACTGGCAATACAGTTATTGATGCTCTGCTCTGGGTATCTGAAAAAATAGAGAAAGAAGCTTCCCTGTCATCTGCACTGGAAAAGAAATTTCCTTTTGTGGCACATGCAAAAGAACTGGACGAGAAAATAATTCTCGTCACAGGGCATCGGCGGGAAAATTTTGGCAAGTCCTTTGAAGATATTTGTCACGCCCTGCTGGAAATCGCCAATGACGGCGGTGTACAAATCATTTATCCCGTCCACCTGAATCCCAATGTGCAACAACCAGTGTATGACATTCTGGGCAATCACTCACGCATTCACCTGATTGATCCTGTAGGTTATTTGCCATTTGTCTACCTGATGAACCAGTCACACATCATTATCACCGACTCGGGTGGCATCCAGGAAGAAGCCCCCTCACTGGGCAAACCCGTACTGGTCATGCGTAACACCACCGAACGCCCTGAGGCCATTCGCGCCAAAACCGCACAGCTGGTAGGCACCGATCCGGAGACGATTATTCGTGAAACCAGGCGCTTGCTTTATGACCCGGTGCACTATCTGAAAATCAGTTTTACACACAACCCTTACGGCGATGGGGACGCCAGTCAACGTATTATGGAGAGACTTAGACATGCTTAACACGAAGTTTAAAACCGTAGCCATGATCGGCATGGGCTACATTGGATTGCCAAGTGCCGCACTGATGGCAGCAAACGGCATTCAGGTCATTGGTGTGGATGTCAATCAAAAAGCCGTGGACACCATTAACCAGGGAAAAATTCACATTGTCGAACCCGGACTGGAAGCCTTGGTAAAACAGGTTGTTTCCTCCGGCAAGCTACGGGCAACGACCCAGGCAGAAGCTGCAGATGCTTTTCTGATTGCCGTACCAACCCCATTTAAAGGCAACCATCAACCTGACCTTTCCTTTATCAAATCCGCAGCCCTGGCGATAGCTCCTGTGCTGAAGCCCGACAATCTGATCATTCTGGAATCTACCAGCCCGGTGGGAACCACAAACAAACTGGCGACATGGTTAGCCGATGCAAGACCTGATTTAGACTTTACTGGCGAACAGGCTGATATTCATATTGCCTACTGCCCTGAAAGAGTCCTTCCCGGACAAATACTCAAGGAACTGGTCAATAATGACCGGATTGTCGGCGGCCTAAACCCGCAAAGTACCAAAGCTGCCGTTGACCTGTATAGTCAGTTTGTCAAAGGCAAGTGCTTGATGACCAATGCCCGTACAGCAGAAATGGCAAAACTGACCGAAAACTCATTCCGGGATGTCAATATTGCTTTTGCCAATGAGCTTTCACTGATCTGTGATGAACAGGATATCAATGTCTGGGAACTCATTGAGCTTGCCAATTATCATCCGCGTGTGAATATTCTTCAGCCCGGGCCGGGAGTTGGTGGGCATTGTATTGCCGTCGATCCCTGGTTTATCGTGGATTCAACACCACAGCAAAGCCTACTTATCAAACAGGCAAGAGAAGTGAATGACGGCAAGCCAGACTGGGTGATTGACAAGGTCAAACAGGCTGTTCGCCATATCAAAAACCCGATCATCGGCTGCCTGGGACTGGCGTTTAAACCCGATGTAGATGATTTGCGAGAATCACCATCACTGGCAATTGCAAAACGCCTGCAACAACAAATCAGCGGTACCGTCATCGCCGCAGAACCCAATATACTTGACTATGACGGTTTACAGATCCTGCCCTATCAACAGGTAGTGGAGCAGGCTGATATCCTGCTGATACTGGTAAAACATAAAGAGTTTTATGATTTACACCAACTTATCCCCAAAAACACCATTGTTATTGATACCTGCGGCATCTTTAGCACCAGAACATTGCCCATAGAGTCACCGATTCATGCCACCACTGAGCGCTCTGAGACAGCCGCGACGCGGGCGATGGGTGGACATTACAGTTAAATAGCTTGTCTGCGAACAGACCAGGCTGTTCAATGCAACCGGAAGTGGGATTTAGAGACCCCAATAGACACGCTATGGTGGTTTACCATGCAACAGATCCAGAAAGTGCGCACCAATAGAGTTTTCTTCAGTTTCCAGATCAATGCGTTGACCCGTTTGACTAAAGTGATACCAGTACAGCAGCATAGAACCAAGACTGGCAATCAGCTGATCAATGACAGCACGGGCATGATTGGCACTGTGCAAATCTTGATCCACCTGGCAGGCTCCCAGTGCGGAACAGGCAGTGCGCATAACATCCATGGGATGTGTGGTCGCGGGGATTTGTTCCAGTATTTTTTTAACGCAGGAGGGAAATTCACGCATCAACAGTAAACTGGTTTGATAGATGGCAAGTTCTTCCTGCGTAGGTAGCCTGCCATGCAGCAGCAAAAAAGCGACCTCTTCAAACTCTGCCTGTTTGGCAAGCTCATGAATATCATAGCCACGATAGCGCAAGTCATTACCATTGCGACCTAACGAGCAAATAGCCGTATTTCCAGCAACAGCGCCCGACAGGGCAACGGATTTTTTAGGTTTGGGAACTGAACGGATTTGCTGGCTCATTATTCACCCCTCTACATTTTTGGGGCATCGAAAGGATACCCCTTATCTTTATATAGCTCATTAGTTGAAAGTGGGCTAAGCAGTTACGTTTCGACACCAGAGTTCTTTTCACGCTATCAGGGACGCAGTGGTATGCAACAGAAACCGGGCTTAGACTATAGAAACCGAGACTTTTCTTACTGCCTTCATTGCTCAAGCGTAAGGAATGTCGTTGCACCTCCCTTTTCGTGGCTTTGACGAGCATAACGATTCAAAAAGTCGTTAAGAGCAACATCCCCGTAATCAAAAGCTTTACGATCATGCTGTTTTGAGAAGGGCTCTTCGTGCCAGGAGGACAACATCATTTATTATTCTGGTAGAGCAAAAGCCGCTGCCACTAGTTTTTCATGAAGCATCCGTTTTTTGGTTCATCAATTGCAACAACACCTTAACCGCAACGAGTATAGATCTAAACACATGCTTTTAATATGAAAATTTATGTTCGAGCCTGTCTAACCCGTTAAGCATTCAGGGTCAAATGTATACTCTCCCTGGAGCCAGGCGATGATTTCAGTGGCATAGGGACTATCAAACTGGCTGTAGGTTTGTATTAGCTGTTGGCGTTTTGGCTGATCGAGTTTATCTAGCCCCAGTGTCTGAAAGTTTTCGATATCTGCTGCTATTTGCTGTGCCAGGTTGTTACCATCCTGTCTTGACTCGTATTTTGCGCATAAGTGTTGCAAGGCTTCTTCAAGAACCTGTGCCGGATTATAGTCTTCCCCCCGGGAATAACTGCGCGGCAATGAGTACAGGGGAATACGCGACAGCCAGGGCTGATTCATGGGGTTTGTGGCATGTCCAGAGGTTTGTGAGTGTAGTGTATTAGGGCGGTTTTCAAAGGCTTTCAGGAACAGGAAGCGCGAAATGTCTGCGCCGTCATTGACGGGGTAATTATCCCATAGAAAGGGCTTGCGACCTAGCAGCTGCATAACGCTTTGCAGATGTTCCTGCGGGTATTCATGAGAACAGATTTGAGGCCCTGTCCAGAAAATATCCACCTCGGCAGGCAGACCTTCTCCCAGATCCTGAAAGTAGTTTGCAGGCATTGCCCCGAAGACTTTTTCCAGTTTGGACTCGAAGGAATAATAAGTGGGGCACATAATGACTTTTTTGGCTGTTGTTTGTGCCAAAACATCCCGCGTAATGTTGATTTGCATTTGTGCCAGATCAGGCTGGTCGCCACGCATATCGTCAAACAACAGACAGAGTATATCGACACCCAGTTTGTTTAAACGCTGGATTTTGTTTTGCAGGCTTTGTTGCGCATCGGCATTGTAATTTTTATATATCTCAAAAGGACTTAGCCCCAGGCCAAAATCAAGACCAACTTGCTGATAGTGACGAACAAGGTGTTGCAGTTGATCTGCGGTTTGTTGTGGCCAGTCCTGCTGCCAGGCTCTGCGTAAATAGGGGTCACCTTTGGGGGCATAGATATAGAACTGGTAGCCATTTTCTTTTAGAAACTGTGCGTAGTCATGGCGTTCCTCAAATGGCCAGGAGCGACCGAAGAAGCCTTCTATGACGCCCAGGTAGGGACTGCTTGTGCTGGAATTTGATGTTTGCATATTTCGATTCTTCTTCTGTTATGTTCCCCGGATAGCCTGGTACAGTATTCAGTAATTAAGGCTAATAACTCTGGCGAGGATTAATTATTCCTGCTCCAGTACTATAAAGCTGCAATTGTAGGGTGCGCCGACGAAGGAGGCGCAACATAATCATACACTTACGGTGCGCCTCGTCCCTGGGCACACCCCACGAAATGAATACTTGTACAGCCTCTTTAGACCGTCAGATTGTTAGTCGTATTGCTAATGCTGTACTAGTGCACGTAACCAGTGGTGGTGGCGGCAAGTTATTACACTGAATAGTCACTGTAAGGCTTATTTTATACGTTTCCAGCAACTTAATTCTGCAATCGTATGCTGAAATTTGCGCTGTGTTTCACGGATCACGAAAGGTACATCCACGGGTTCACCCAGCATGGTGAAATGTGGCTCCAGTGCTATTTTCATACCATCCAGTACGCGAATATCCTGGCCATCTTCACTGTATCCACCCAGCCAGTTTTCACGCGGGGTATATTCTTCCAGCAAGGTATAGGGAGAGCTCATCACCAAGACGCCTCCCATATTCAGGTATTGGTGTACGGAGTCTAAAAACCGCCTGGGGTCTTGCAAGCGATCCAGCAGGTTGCCTGCAAAAATCAGGTCATACCCTTCATGCCTGGCACTTAAATCACAGGCATCTTCCTGAAAAAATGTGACCCGGTTTGCTATCTGATCAAGCTTGAGAGCTGCCAGATCCGCCTGACGCGGAATGACCAGCTCACCTTCAGTAATGATAGAGTAATCCAGCGTTCCCCTCTTCTTTAGCTGTGTTGCACACTCAATAAAACGCGCTGACAAGTCTACACCAATCACTTCATCAAATGTCCGTGCCAGTTCAAAACTTGTTCGCCCGACAGCACAACCTAAATCCAGCGCTTTGCGTGTCGCTCCATTGTGTATCAGTTCAATACAGATTTGAGCGCATTTTGCCGGGTAGTTTTCTACCTCAAAATAACGATCTCCATAATGGAATTCCATATATTGTGTGACCAGTTCATCCGTTTCATAAGGGTTCATAAGTAGTCCATAAATTTTGGCAAAACCTAAAGCGCGCAGGTACGAAAGCCGACAAAAACATCATTTCGCTCAGGCAGGTACGCCTGTCGGTAACTTCCCCGAATTAAAATGGACGAAGTTGCACAAGAGCCGCCCCTGGTGGTTTTATGATAACCAAACTGCAAGGTAGACATAAAAACATACATATCAACAGTAAAGCCAGGATAAGGAAGATACTGACTGGATGTCCATTCCCAGACAGTGCCCAGCATTTGTCGGCAACCAAAGGGGCTATCACCTTCAGGATAAGCAGTGACGGGGATTTGCGCGACATGTCCGCCATTCATATCTACTTTGCTGGAATCCATCTCATTACCCCAGGGGAATTTCCGAGGTGTCTGCCCTGCCCTGTTAGCTAATGCAGCCACCTCCCATTCATATTCAGTTGGCAGTCGACGCCCCGCCCAGTTGCAGAAGGCTTCGGCCTCGAAAAAGGAAACATGCGTCACGGGGTAATCAGCAACTAGCGGCTGCCACTGATCAAAGTGGCGTTCCAGCCATACGCCATCTTCCTGTTTCCAGTAAACTGGATGTTTAGGCGTAGCCATCAGTTTCTCAGGTGGCGTGCCAAAGTCGTGCTCTGTTCCAAGCCATTTTTTACCACCCCAACTCCACAGCTCCTTATTCTGGTAGCCACCATCTTCAATAAAAGCCAGATATTCCTCATTGGAAACCAGTGTTTTTGAGATACTAAAACCCTCCATTTCTATTTCAAACCCTGGTTTTTCATTATCAAAGGCAAAGTCTTCAGTGGCAAATTGCGGTGAATCTGCTGGCATGCCTATCCAGTAGCGCCCAGCTGGGATATCTGCATCACCTAAATCAGATTCATCACTCAGCGGAATGGGCTGATTGGCAGACTGGGAAAATTCCATCTTTTTGTAACCCATGGTTTGCCGTGCCCAGATTAGCGACTCAATATGCATATTTTGATGAAAAATAGCGTATTTATATAAATACAGATCCGCCTGACTAAGCTCTCTGTTTTCTATGCGAGACAAAATTCTTTGGTGAATTTCATTGACATAATCTAGCGTTTTCTCACGGGAGGGAATCATGCCTGGTTGCCAGCGGTCTTCATGATCAATATTGAAAGAATCCCAGATATCATCCATTGAAGGATCAAAAGACTCAGCCTTATCCAGCTCTTTGAGAATAAAAACTTCAAAGAAAAAAGCTGCATGCCCCAGCTCCCAGAGAGGAGGATTCACACCGGGCTGATACGGCATGGCTATTTCCTCATCAGAAAGTGTTGTTATCAATGAGACAATCTTTTGCTGGGTATTTTTTAGTTCCTGAATCAGGCTGTCTTTATCATTCATTTAGGAGTCCTCATTGTAGTTACTCTTCATTTAACATTTTGATGCGATAGCCTTCAGGCAAACAGGTATCGGCTATTTTAGCAAGATCTGTTTTGTAGGGCTGAAGATTCAGGCAGCCTGACGCCAGTGCCCTTAATGAATTGTAGGTCCATGCGGGCATGTCAGGATGTAACCGATGAAAGATCCACAAACCTTCGCGCCTGTCCATCAGCCCCCCTTTTTTTCTCAAGATAGCCAGATGACGTGACATTTTCGGCTGCAATACACCTATAGTTTCAGTCAGCTGGCAGACGCACAATTCTTCCACCTGAGTTAGTAAAACCAGAATTCTAAGGCGAGTAGGGTCTGCCATAGATAAAGCAAAATCATCAGGAGATAATAAGTTAGGCGTATCGGTGCACATCTTTCTCACAAAGACATTAAAACCGCCTATGATAATACATCTTGATAAATATATATATGTCTATTCGAATAAATTGAAGCTAAATCCGTGAAACAATGCGGATAATTAGGAATAAAAGATTGGTTTAGCGCGGGATTTTTTAGAATCTTAGCTTCATGTAATAGCCTGTACGACTTCTCGCGACAACCAGGTAGCTTGATTTAGAGGTTCTCTAAAGTCAATGAGGGACAGTTGTCGTTCGAATTCGCCCACTATTGGCCACTACTACTTTTTTGGTACTAACATTACCTTGATTGATGGATAGCAGATCCACAGTAAGGCTTCCACCAACACCCTTAACTCTACCATTCATCATATAGCCAATTTCAGCCACATAATTACCATTTCCTGTTACCGTTAAATTTGTATCCAGGTTTTCATGCACCCTCAGAAGTTCAGTCGTTTCATTCGTTCCATCACCATTCAGGTCACAGGTACGCACTAACTGATCATAATTTCCGTCATCATCACAGTCCATATAGATAATCCAGCCATTAGCGTAATTATATTTTTGCGCATCAGACTCACAATCCGAGCCATCAGCATTGCTGACACACATGATCACATCCATCTTTAGCTTTACGGCCTCACTTCGCACATAAAATAGTGCAGCACTTAATTCCTGAGCAACTATGTCTACCTGGTTTCTTTGCACCATTGAGCGCAAAGAAGGTACTGCCAGCGTCAACAAAATAGAGCTGATCGCGACAACAATCATCAGTTCTACCAGAGTAAATCCAGTAGTACGTTTTACAATTGACTTGGAAGAACCCATGACTATTTTTCCTGTGGCTTGCTCCAGAATACAGATTCCAGCACACCTGCGTTATAACTCATAATTTGAGAAAGCTTTTTACCAGAGCGAAGATCAACATTCTGAACACAATCCCCCTCGGTACAGGCACTTCCACTTGAGGAAACAGGCGTATTAAATACCAACTGAACGCCCCCAGGGATCTCATTGGCACTGACCACAGTAAATAAGTCATCATTATCTGGACTACCACCGTCTCCATTCAGATCAACCGCTGGCTTTGCATGCAGAATATCAAGCACATACGCCCTACCCTGAGTTGCGGGAATATTACAGGCGCTAATTGAAGAGGTGACATTGGCATATACATCCGGTACCAAAGTGGTAAATACAACCTTGCCGTGATTAGTCAGACTATTTGATAACACTTTTTCGCCTGCTCCCGCAAACTGGAAATACCAGCCTTTTTTGTTAGTAACAGTCAAAATACTTTGATTTGAAAGCGGATTAGTAAGCGTTGTTGCGCCATCATCGTCCTTACCCATAGAGACAGCTACAAGATCACTTTCAGAAATTGTTGAAAAATCATCCGGCAGAGGATGCACAACTTTCTTGTCTACCAGCACATAAAAACGATCCGTTGTGTCCGTATTCAACGGGCTTGTACGATCACCACTACCAAGAGAAACCAGCAAACTAGTCATACCTCCTGATCTTGTTAAAGCAACATCCGGCTCATTGAAAAACTTGCGTGGCTCCTGACCAGATTGCGCACCTCCCAGGCTAGCCAGTTTTATCAATTTTGCATCATTTAGATCAAAGCTGTCACTATCATCATCAAACAGGTCAGCATCCAGCTCCAGACGCCAGACATTGCCTGCTACGTCTGCAAAATACATGCGATCTATAGCTCCATCCTTGTTCATATCCAGAATACGCACGCCACCGGGTACGCTATGAGTCAGCAGGTCGCTTCCAGTTATTCCGTTACTGCCTGTCGTGCCTTTTTTCAATGACCAGATAAACTCACCACTATCAGCATCGACAATGAATATATCGTTACCGACACTATCTGCTGCATTTCTCTCAGCCAGTGGCTTATCCTGATTCTCCGCATCATAACCACCACTAAAGACCAGTACCTTTTTTAAAGTGGCATCATTTTTAGCCGTGTGAATACTTGCCAGATAGGGTTTGGACCAGGTTTGCCCCAAATACTGAAAGTTTCCATTATCAGTCCCTTCGATTTTCCATTTTAGTTTAGGTTCATCCGGATCAGTCACATCCAGAGCATAATAAGTACGACCTCCTCTCCGCAATCCAAAATAAAGGTAAACTGATTCGCCCTGTACAGGCTCAATAACGCCATCATGATCACTATCATTGATCCATACATTCGCAAAACCATCTACACCATATTTATGTCCACGGTATTCATTATCATCAAACTGAGGCTTGATATTTTTCAAAAGCTCCTTTGGCATAAAGGCAAATATCTCTTTGCCCGAATGTGTATCAAATGCATGTAGATACCCCTCATTTGTGCCAGCGAAAATAACCTGCTTGTGCGTAGAGTCATCCTTGTCATCATGATCCTTGTCATAGGTGACAACAATAGGTTCAAAATGCAGCATATCCCCCATATGCTTGCGTGCCCCCCCCGTACAAC
>Ga0256832_1002031_pt1 | contig 13811 bp, 14 predicted proteins | sample 134614metaG_FD_190534 | JGI IMG/M metagenome (GOLD analysis project Ga0256832, IMG submission 190534) | Hydrothermal vent microbial communities from Lau Basin, Pacific Ocean - 134-614 | ecosystem: Environmental > Aquatic > Marine > Hydrothermal vents | place: Pacific Ocean: Lau Basin | collected...
GCCAACAGGTCAGAGGCAGTCTGCATCCTGTCCATCAGGCGTTTTGGCAAGACATCACTGGTGAACCAGGTCCTTGGAAGACTTGAGGAAGCTGGATGGCTCAGCATTCGTCTCGACCTTAGCCGTTGTTTTTCATTGCGTTCAATGACAAGGGAGTTTGAACGGGCCCTTTTTTCCCTTGAAGGAAATTGGAGAAGGCTTCTTGAGGGGTTAAAGACCGTATCCAGAATAAGGCCCCAGCTTGGCATTGACCCTCTTACAAGCCAGCCCTCCATTGGCTTTGACTTTTCAAGGCCAGCCGACGATGCAGAGAGGCTTAAATATATCCTTGAAAAGATAGTAGGCCTTCCAGAAAGATCAGAAGGCAAAATTCACCTTTGCATGGTGCTTGACGAATTCCAAAACATCAGGAAGATAGACCCCAAAAAGGACCTGGAATGGCTTTTTCGCTCTGTATTTCAGGAGCGCGGCCCTTTGTTTGTCCCCTTTTTACTGGGTTCAGAGAGGCACCTCCTGGATATGATGATTCGTGAGGAGTCTTCAGCCTTTTTTAAAAGTGTCACCCCAATGACCCTGGAGGTTTTGCCTGAAATGGAGGTAGTGTCTTTTGTTAAGGGCCATTTTTTTTCCGGCCTTGGGCTTGAGGTTCCTGAAGGCCGCATCAGGGGGATATACCGGATATTTGGAGGCCACCCCTTTGCCATAAACTGGTACTGGGCAGAGATGTGGGATCTTGTGGAAAGAAGTGGCAAAATGGAGCCTGTTGATACATGGGTAGATGTTGCTGTAAGGATAATCCTGAATCAACGGGACTATTATGAGGCCATGAACAGCCGCCTGCCCCTTGGTGCAAGGAAGGTGCTTTTTGCCATAGCTGCAAACGAGCCTGTAAAACGGGTCTTCTCCAGGAAGTTCATGGTGGAGACACTGGGCATGGCCCAGGGCAGCCTCCAAAGCGCCATAAAGGTCCTTTTGGAGGAGGACAAGATCAGGAAGACCCCTCAGGGGCTTGTAATAAACGACCCCCTTGAAAGGCTTTCAATAGCAGTCTCAGAGCTGGATGAAGAGGCCATTGCTTCATTTGTAAGGGAACGGATTGACGTGGCAGTTTGAAAAATTAAGGGGAATAGGGGGGAGCAGGGCTTGAATTTCACAGCCATTGATTTTGAAACAGCCAACCATAAAAGACACAGTGCATGCGCAGTTGGTATTGTTCGCGTGGAGAATGGAAATATAGCAGTGAAGAAGGCCTTCTTAATACGTCCACCTGAGTCTTACTTCAGGTTCACACACATCCATGGAATTACATGGAAAGATGTCAGGGATGCCCCAACCTTCAGGGATTTATGGCCAGAGATTGAGCCGCTTATCACGGCAGGGGACTTTCTCGCAGCCCACAATGCCCCCTTTGACAGATCAGTTCTCTGCGAGACATGCAGGTTTTATGGAATAAGGCCCCCTTCTGTTGAATTTAAGTGTACTGTCCAGATTGCCAGAAGAGTATTGGGGATAAGGCCTGCCGGCCTTTCCAATGTATGCAGGGAGCTTGGAATTTTACTCGATCATCACCAGGCCCTTTCAGATGCCCTTGCCTGTGCAAAAATAGTTCTACATGCTGCCCGTTTGGATGCCAATGTGTCCCTTTAGTCCTTGACAGTATGCCAGTTTTTCTTGGCTCTCTATCAAGGAGATGACTTCATTATAATGTGGTCGAAACCTGGCATTTTCCAGAAAAATATCCAATTATTTGCAAATAGCCCGGAATGTCTCCCAAATAGTTCAATCACAAGAGATATGGCCAGTTTCCTTTAAATGATAATATCATTTGCCCTGCCAGGCCCTGTTTTTCCATAATCTCGAGATTTTTATAAAGAAATGCCAAAAGAGGCGGAAATATTCCAATAAATATAGAAAGCATTATTTCCAAATACTTATCATTTAATATCTTTTGCTATAGTAAAAATGCTGTCCATGTGTGAAAAATTTAATAAACTTTTCTGATATTTTTGATTTGTAATAAGAATCACAAAATATATTGTGAAAGCTTTAATTTTCGCCATTTTTCTATATTTTTTATTGACAAATGACAAGAATTCGCTAACCATAAGTAACGAAAGTCTTGACAATTTGATTTGTCAGGGAGCCAGAGCCAAGACCAGGGAGTTTGATCAAAAAGATCAAAAAAGCAAAAAGGAGATTGCAGTATGGCAAGTTCTGTTTACAGCATCTGTGGAATGTGTGCAGTCCGTTGCCCGATTCGCGTAGAAGTTGAAGACGGCAAGGTCTCCTGGATAGAAGGCAATGCCAACGATCCAGGGATGGGGACAAGCCTTTGTGCCAAGGGCATAGCCGGCAGGGCGCTGCTTTACGACGATGAAAGGCTTCAGTACCCGATGATAAGGGAGGGAGAGCGCGGATCAGGCAAATGGAAAAGGGTCTCATGGGATGAGGCCTTTGATTATGTAGCCTCCAAACTCAAGGATATTACGCAAAAGCACGGTGCAAGAGCGGTGATGCTGAGCGACAGGGGGGGGCCATTTGCAGACATGAGGAAGGCCTTCATGAAGGCCATAGGTTCCCCAAACTACTGCAATCACGATTGTACCTGTGGAAGAAACACGCATCATGCCTCTAAGTCCGTTTACGGGCTTGGCAGAACGGGCCTGGCTTACGATTTCAAGAATGCAAAACAGATAGTGCTCTTTGGCAGGAATATGGCCGAGTCCTTTAAGGTCAAGGAAGTGAAGTCCTTCATGCAGGGGGTCAAAAATGGAGCAAAGGTCACCTACATAGATCCCAGGGCTGCGCTAACGGCTTCAAAGTCTGCAAGGTACTGGCAGATAAGGCCTGGCACTGATTACGCGTTGCTTTTGGCAATGGCAAATGTGATTTTAAAAGACGGCCTGTATGACAAAAACTTCGTTAAGAAATATGTAACCGGGATCACCAAGCTTAAGAGTTTTGTAAAGGGCTACACTCCGGCTTGGGCAGAAAAGGAGACGGGTATCCCTGCAGATGAGATAGTTGCCTTCTGTAAGGAGATAGCCGCTGACAAGCCTAAAGTGATATTTCATCCAGGCTGGCATCTCTCCAGGTATAACGATTCCTTCTACGCGAGCCGCATGATCCATATCCTGAATGTCCTTATGGGTAACATTGAGGTTCCTGGCGGGCAGTTTTATCCAAAGACGCCCAAGGATGCAGGCTACAAGGGCCTTAAGAGCCTGGGTGCCGATATTCCAAAGGTTGAGGAAAAGCGGGCAGACGGATGTGGATGGAAATACAAGAGGTTTGATGGTGGGCCTGGCCTTCTTCAGCTAATGTATGAGGCCATTGAGAAAGAAGATCCATATCCAGTAAAGGCCTACTTCGTGGTAAGGCATGACCCGCTTCTAGCCTTGCCAGATCCAGAGGAACAAAAACGTATCCTCAGCAAGCTTGATCTGATTGTAGTGGTTGATGTCAACTACAGCGAAACCTTTGGTTTTGCCGACGTCATCCTGCCTGAGAGTACCTATCTTGAGCGCGACACCATGATGAGAACCGACAAGGGGCTCAAACCTGGTTTCAGCATGAGAAAGAAGGCGGTAGAGCCGGTTTATGACACAAAGGCAGGATGGGAGATTTGGACAGAGCTTGCCCAAAGGCTTGGAAAGGGTAACTACTTCCCATACAAGACCATAGAGGACATCTGGAGATATCAACTCCAGGACACGGATATCAAGCTTCAGGACTTTGATGAAAAGGGCTTTGTACAGCTTACCAAGGAACCCATCTGGTACGATAGGGACAAGCTCAAATTCCCTACACCTTCTGGGAAAATAGAGCTTGTTTCAAAGCGTCTGGAAGACGAGGATATTCCCTCCTTTATTCCCTACGAAAGTCCAAAGAAGCCGGAGAAGGGTGAATTCAGGCTGCTTTTTGGACGCACTGGTTATCAGACCCACGGACAGACCACAAACAATCCCATTATATCCGAGTTCATGGGAACCAACTGCCTATGGATAAATACCCAGGCGGCCAAGGAACTTGGCATCAAGGACGGCCAGGAGGTTGTTATCAGCAATAAGGGTGTTACCGGAAAGATAAAGGCCAAGGTTACGGATTACATACATCCTGAAGCGGTCTTTATGCTCCATGGTTATGGCCGTTCCATACCCTTTCAGACAAGGGCCTACAAAAAGGGCCTTGCGGACCAGATGTTCATGAAGGGGTTACTGAAGGTTTGGGACAAGGCAGGAGGGAGCATCTCTCTTTGTGAGTCTTTTGTAAAGGTCACGCCTGCATAAGGAGGGTATGAAATGAGCAAATATCATGTTGAACAGGATATAACCCTTTGTATTGGCTGCTTGGCCTGCGAGGCAGCATGCAAAGACAAGAATAATGTGCCAGTGGGTTCCCACTACTGCAGAATGATACCTGTGGGCCCAAGAATGGTGAGAAACATTCCCATGGTAAACCACGTCTACATGGCATGTTTCCATTGTGAAAAACCGTGGTGCGTGGATGCGTGCCCTACAGGGGCCATGCAGAAACGTGAAAAAGACGGCATCGTATTTGTCGAGGCAGAGCTTTGCGTTGGCTGCAAGGCCTGCATAAAGGCCTGTCCCTGGGGAGTGCCACAGTGGGATTCCAATACGGGAAAGGTTGGCAAGTGTGACCTTTGTAAGGACAGGATTGACCAGGGGCTTAAGCCTGCCTGCGTCACCAAATGCACAACCGGCTCTCTGCAGTTCCTGACGCCGGAAGAGGCCTCAGAGAAAAAACGCAAAGACTTTGCGGAACAGATGCTTAAAACGGCATAGGAAAGGGCAACCATGACACCGGGAACCTATCTACCAACCGAGTACCTGCCCATTATGGTAATGCTTCTCTTTGCCACGGGCTTTGGAGTTGTGACCCTTTGGGTGGGAAGATTCTTCAGGCTCAGAAGACCCTACGCGGAGAAACTGGAGGCGTACGAATCTGGAAACCCGCCTTCGGCTCCTCCAAGGTTCAGGTTTTCCATCAAATTCTACCTGATTGCCATCCTGTTCGTGGTCTTTGATGTGGAGGCCATTTTCCTCTACCCGTGGGCATTGGTTTACGACAATATCGGCGTTTTTGCCGTGATTGAGATGTTCCTTTTCATATTCTTGCTTCTTATTGGATATGCATATGCTTGGCGAAAGGAGGCCTTGGAGTGGGAAAGATAACCTCCCCGGATCTTGTGCCAGTTGCGGAAGGCATCAAGGTGATACCTGGCGCAAACACTTTTTTGATGCAGTTTGACAAGATTATTAACTGGAGCCGTACCGGTTCCATCTGGCCGGTGACCTTCGGCCTTGCCTGATGCGCCATTGAAATGATGGCTGCTGGAAGCAGCCACCACGATTTGGACCGCTTTGGAATCATCTTCCGGGCGAGTCCAAGACAGTCCGACGCCATGATAGTGGCAGGCACTGTCACACAAAAGATGGCACCCGTTGTCCGCAGGGTTTACGACCAGATGCCAGAACCCAGATACGTCATTGCCATGGGTAGTTGCGCCTGCAGTGGCGGCGTATTCAAAACCTATCATACCGTTCAGGGCGTCGACGAGTTTTTGCCTGTGGATGTATATGTCCCAGGTTGCCCGCCGAGGCCCGAAGCTCTGCTGGAAGGCTTTATTCAACTCCAGCAGAAGATGATGAAGGAGGAGATGAGGTGGAGCCGCTGGAGATAGCAAACAGACTCAAGGAGAGGTTCCCGGAACAGGTCCTCGAAGTTACTGAATGTCGTGACCAGGTAGGCATCATAGTAAAGAAGGACAGGATAGTAGAGATGCTGCGCTGGTTACACGATGACCCTTCCATGCAGCTTGATCACCTGGCTGATCTGTGTGGTGTGGACTACCTGGGTAAAAAAGATGTGCGCTTCGAGGTGGTTTACAACCTCTATTCCATTCCTCTCAGACACCGTATCCGGATACGTGCACAGGTGCCTGAGGATGACTGTCAGATAGAGTCGGTAACCTCCATCTGGATGGGCGCAGACTGGCATGAAAGGGAATGCTTTGATCTTTTTGGCATTACCTTTAACAACCATCCTGACATGAGAAGGGTACTGCTTCCAGAGGACTGGGAAGGCTACCCCCTCAGAAAGGATTACCCATTGGATGGTGGCGGCAAGAACTGGAGGGGATATGACGAGGTGTTGGAAAAGTCCAAGAGGTTGAGGAAGTTTGACTTCTACGGACAGTACCAGGATCCTACGAAAAGCACAGGGTTAGAAGAAGATGCCAGAAAATAAAGCCGAATCAAAAGAGATCGTCAGGGAGGAAGTTGCCTACGAGCCTTACACCATTGCCATGGGGCCGCAGCACCCTGCGACCCACGGGGTGCTCAAGCTGGATCTGGAGCTTGACGGTGAAACTATTTTGAACTGTAAGCCCACTGTTGGATTTCTCCACAGGGGGGTTGAAAAGCTTGCTGAAAATCTCTCATATGCCCAGACGCTGCCTCTTACTGACCGGTTGGACTACATTGCTTCAATGGCCAACAATGTGGCCTACAGTATCGCCGTTGAAAAGCTTCTGGGAATAGAGGTCCCCATGAGGGCCAAATACATCAGGACCATAGTCATGGAGATGGCGAGGCTAACAGGTCACCTGCTGTGGCTTGCAACCCACGCCCTCGATATAGGGGCCATGACGGTTTTCCTGTACTGCTTCAGGGAGAGGGAGAATCTCCTGGACATGTTCGAGGAGATATGCGGTGCCCGTTTGACAACAAGCTATACATGCGTTGGTGGTGTCAGACAGGATGTAACCGGCCATTTCCTGGAAGCCTTGCACGCCTTCACGGATGATTTTCCTTCCAAGATAGCAGAGTATGAAACCCTTATTGACAAGAACCGTATCTGGCTAAAGAGGACACAGGGAGTTGGAATTGTATCTGCGAAGGATGCCGTGAGCCTTGGGCTTACAGGGCCAACACTGAGAGGGTCTGGTGTCGATTATGATGTGCGCAAGCACATGCCTTATGACGCCTATCCCTATGTGGATTTTGAGGTCCCAATAGGTTCAAAGGGCGACGTGTACGACAGGTACCGCTGCCGTATGGAGGAGATGCATCAGTCCAATTCCATCATCAGGCAGTGTATAGAGGCACTTCCCACAGGGCCGATTCGTTCGCCTGATGCGCCAGATATCGTTATGCCATATGGCGAGCAAAAAAGGGTAGCGGCAGACGCGACCTTTGCTTCCGGTGTCATAAAGCTCATGAAGGACAACGAGCATTACATTGACGGAGATGTCTATGTGTCCGCGGAAGTACCCAAGGGAGAGCTGGGATTCTACTTCGTCAGTGACGGTAGAGGCGTACCCTACAGGATGCACATAAGGTCCCCGTCTTATATCCATATTGGCGCGTTGCCATTCTTGTGCAAGGGCCAGATGGTGGCAGATGTAATAGCAATAATAGGTAGTGTGGACGTAGTTTTGGGAGAGTGTGACAGATAAGGATTGGGGGATAAATGGAACTGTTATGGATCCTCATTAAAATCTTGATTGTCTTCGCGGTGGTGATGTTTCATGTGATGTACGCCACCTATTTCGAACGCAAGGTTATCGGCCATATGCAGGTGCGTATGGGGCCCATGAGGGTAGGGCCGCACGGCATACTTCAGCCTATAGCAGATGGCCTCAAGTTGTTCTTTAAGGAAGACATCATTCCGACTGTGGCAGACAGAAAGGTCTTCTATGCGGCGCCCCTCATATGCCTGATTTCGGCACTAAGTGCCGTAGCGGTGGTGCCGTTTTTTGAAGGCTTTGCCATAGCCAACATCAATATTGGAATACTTTACATCTTTGCCATGAGTTCTCTGGCATCATACGGTGTGGTGCTGGCTGGCTGGTCTTCAAACTCCAAGTATTCGTTTCTTGGAGGTCTTCGCTCCTCGGCCCAGGTCATAAGCTACGAGGTAGCCATGGGGTTGAGTCTCGTTGGTGTTATGATGCTATCTGGCTCCTTGAACCTGACAGATATAGTTCATGCCCAGATGAAGAGCCCTTTCAAGATTTACCTCATACCGCAGATCATAGGTTTCTTCGTCTTTGTCATTGCCATGTTCGCCGAGACCAACCGTACCCCCTTTGACCTGCCAGAGGCGGAGTCGGAGCTTGTGGCAGGCTACTGTACAGAATACAGCGGTATGCGCTTCGCCCTGTTCTTCATGGCGGAATACATTGGCATGATCGTCATGTCATGCCTTGCGGTTGTCTGTTTTCTCGGTGGCTGGAGCGGACCTTTTGACGTGCCAGGAATACCGTTTTTCTGGTTCCTCATAAAGGTCTACTTCTTCATCTTCGTTTACTACTGGGTCAGGGCCACTCTTCCCCGTTACAGGTACGATCAGCTTATGGCCCTTGGCTGGAAGGTGTTAATCCCACTTGCCCTGTTGAATATCGTGCTGACAGGGATAATTAAGTCCATGTTTGGGTAATCAGGCGGGTTGCTATGAAAATTCAATACGATACAAAGAAGAATCTAGCCGAGCGCATATTTCTGCTGGAGATTTTAAAGGGGCTTGGACTTACCTTGAAAAGGCTTTTTTCCAAGTCTGTTACCATCCAGTATCCCAAGGAACGAAAGGAGCTTTTTCCCGGATTCAGGGGCAAGCATGCCCTCATCAGGGATCCCAAAACCCAGGATACAAGGTGTGTGGCGTGTATGAGGTGTGCCACAGTGTGCCCTGCAAGGTGCATATCCATAAGATTCTCCGTGGATGAGAAGACACGGGCCAGGAAGGTGGAGTCTTACGAGATAGATGCACTGCGCTGCATATTCTGCGGTTACTGTGAGGAGGTATGCCCTGTAAATGCAGTGGTTCTTACCGAAGAGTACGAGTACTCCAATTACACCAGGGAACCATTTCACTTTGACATGGAAAGACTCCTTAAGAATTGGGATGAATTTTTGGAGAAAAACAAGGTGGATCCAGACCAATACAGGAATCCGTTTCTCAGGCCCAGGGGATTGTCTATTGGAGATCTTCCTGTGGGTAAGCGTATAGACGTGCCTGAGGAATGGACCCTTGAGGGCCAGGTAATCTGGAAGGACGGCAAGGCCGTGTCTGCCAAGGATGCCGTTTCTGAATAGGGAGGGATAAATGGTTCAGCTGTTATTCTTTTATTTTGCCTTGGTTGTGATTGGACTGGGTCTGCGCATTGTAACCTGCAAGAACCCGGTTCACTCAGTGCTCTTAATGCTGGTCTTGTTCTTTCACATGGCAGGCTTTTACCTGTTGCTGAATGCTGAATTTCTGGCAGCGGTGCAGGTGATCGTCTATGCGGGAGCCATACTGGTGCTGTATCTGTTCGTGCTGTTTCTGGTTAATCTCAGGGAAGAGGTCAAGATGAGCCCCTTTATCGAAAAGGGCAAGTGGCTGGGAATCGTTGGGGCTGTAGCGCTTTTCATCACCTTTTTGAGGGGGGTCATGAACTTCACCCTTGGACCTCATGGAAAGTACACCATAGAGAAGGTCCAGCAGCTTACCCATACCAAGGCCATGGGAGAGGCAATCTATACAACTTACATACTGCCATTTGAGATCGCAGGAATATTACTGCTTGTGGCTGTTATCGGCGGGCTGGCCTTGGCCAGGAAGGAAAACAAGGGGGCATAAAATGGTCCATTTAAGCTGGTATTTAACCGTATCAGCCATGCTGTTCTGCATTGGAGTCTTCGGGTTTCTAACAAGGCGGAACATCATAATGATGCTGTTATCCATAGAGCTCATGCTTAACTCGGTAAACCTGAATCTTGCTGCCATGAGTCACTACATGGAAGACCTTAGGGGTCAGGTCATGGTCTTCTTTATAATTGCCGTTGCAGCGGCCGAGGCGGCAATAGGGCTGGGCATAGTAGTCACCCTGTTTAGAAATTACCGTTCAGTCCATACTGAAGACATAACTAAGCTGAAAGGATGAGGTAGAGATGAATATTCCCACTTATTTACTCGTAATTCCGTTTCTGCCCCTGGCTTCCTTTATATTTACCTTACTTCTTGGGAAAAGGCTGGGAGATAAGGCGCACTGGCCGCCTATAATAGCCGTACTTATATCCTTCTTGTGCGCCTGTTATGCCTTTGACCAGGTGCTTCATGGCAACCACGTAAATGCGGATCTCTATACCTGGTTTGCCTCTGCCAAGTTCAAGGCGTCGGTTGGGTTTCTGCTGGATGAGCTTACTGCAGTAATGCTCATAGTGGTGACCTCCATCAGCAGCCTTGTTCACATCTATTCCGTGGGCTACATGCACGATGATCCTGGCTATTACAGGTTCTTCTCCTATCTCAGTCTCTTTACCTTTTCGATGCTCATGCTGGTTCTGGGTAACAACTTCCTGCAGCTATACTTTGGCTGGGAAGCGGTTGGCCTTTCATCATACCTGCTCATCGGTTTCTGGTACCATAAGAAGTCTGCGTCTGATGCCGGTAAGAAGGCCTTCATTGTGAACAGGTTTGGAGACTTTGGGTTTGGTCTCGGAATAATGGTGGTCTTCCTTGTTTTCGGATCTGTTCACTACGATACGGTATTTGCACATGTCCATGATGTTGTGGGGCATACCTTCAACTTTATGGGCTTTAATTTCGACGTCATAAGCCTCATGGCAATACTTTTGTTCTGCGGCGCAGTTGGTAAGTCGGCACAGATTCCACTTCATGTATGGTTGCCAGATGCCATGGAGGGCCCCACGCCAGTCAGCGCCCTCATCCATGCCGCCACCATGGTTACTGCAGGTGTCTTTCTGGTTGCAAGGTGTAATCCCATCTTCAGCCTGTCTCCTGCTGCAATGAACCTTGTAACAATCATAGGTGCGCTGACATGCTTCTTTGCTGCGACCATCGCACTGGTACAGGTGGACATAAAGAGGGTCATCGCATATTCCACAGTGAGTCAGCTGGCATACATGTTCATAGGTTGCGGCGTCGGAGCCTACGGGACTGGTATTTTTCACCTTTATACCCACGCCTATTTCAAGGCACTTCTCTTTCTAGGTGCTGGTAGCGTAATTCACGCAATGAGTGACGAGCAGGATATTAGAAAGATGGGAGGCCTCAAGAAGTATCTGCCAGTGACCTACTTTACCTTCCTGATGGCATCGCTTTCCATATCTGGAATTCCGCCCTTTGCCGGTTTTTTCAGTAAAGACCAGATCCTTGCAGAGGCGTTTGCTTCCCACGTGGCTGCTGGAAAGTTTGCCTGGTTCGTTGGAACGGTTGTAGCGGCCATGACAGCCTTTTATTCCTTCAGGCTCATATTCCTCACCTTTCACGGGGAGTTCAGGGGAACAGAGGAACAGAGAAAGCACCTGCACGAATCTCCCCTTACCATGACCATACCCCTGACACTTCTTGCCCTGGGAGCCCTTGCTGCAGGCTGGGTAGGTGTTCCAGAGGTGCTTGGAGGGGAAAATGGCTGGGCACATTTCCTTGCCCCAGTTGTTGGACACCCGGAAGTTCATTTGAGTGAATTCACGGAGTGGGTGCTTATGACCATTTCCGTGGCGGCAGGTATTGGAGGAATATACCTGGCATACGTCATGTACATGGTCAAGCCTGAGATTCCGGTTGAGCTTGCCCGTAAACATCCAAAGCTGTATGACACCCTTTTCAATAAGTACTACGTGGACGAGTTTTACAACGCCACCATAGTCGAACCCACCATTACCTGCGGAAGAAAGATACTCAGGGGCATAACGGATGGAAAGATAATAGAGGGGGTTGTCAATGGTGTTCCAGGTTTAATCGGCAAGTTCAGTCACGTACTTGCAAAACTCCAAAACGGAAGAGTCCAGCACTATGGCGGAGTGATGGCTGTTGGTGCCTTTATTCTTCTTTGGATATTCATGTAACCAAGGGGAGGAATAGCGAACATGGATTACGGATTTCCAATACTTAGTTCCCTGATTTTCCTGCCGATTATCGGGGCGGCGGCACTGCTTTTCATACCGCGTTCAAACGAAGACGATGTCAGGCGCATGGCGCTACTTATAACCATAGTGGAGTTTCTGCTCTCACTGCCCCTATGGTTTCAGTTCGACAAGTCTTCCCACCTCATGCAGTTTGTGGAAAAGCACCCCTGGATTCCAGCGTGGAATGTCAACTACTACCTGGGCATTGATGGAATCAGCATACTCTTTGTGCTTCTTTCCACCCTCATAACAATTCTGTGTGTGCTTGTTTCATGGACTGCAATTACAGACAAGGTCAAGGAGTTTTTTGCGGCCTTGCTCTTCCTGGAAGGCGCCATGATCGGGGTGTTCTGTTCCCTTGACTTTTTCCTCTTTTACATATTCTGGGAGGCCATGCTTATTCCCATGTACCTGATAATAGGTGTATGGGGTGGGCCCGGCAGGCTGTACGCTGCCATAAAGTTCTTTCTCTACACCCTGGTGGGAAGTGTCTTGATGCTGGTTGGAATAATCACACTCTACTATCATGGGGGGCACACCTTTGATATCCTCAAGCTTTCTGCCAACACCTACCCCTTGAAGCTTCAGATGATTCTGTTCTGGGCATTCTTTGCGGCCTTTGCGGTCAAGGTCCCCATGTGGCCTGTTCATACATGGCTGCCTGACGCCCACACCGAGGCCCCTGCGGCAGGCTCTGTCATCCTTGCAGGGATCCTCATCAAGATGGGGGCTTACGGATTCCTCAGATTCTCCATGCCCATGTTTCCCCAGGCAACCCAGGCCATGATGGTGCCCATGCTGATACTTTCCATAATCGCAATAGTTTACGGGGCGGTTATCTGCCTTGGGCAGGACGATATGAAGCGTCTCATTGCCTACAGCTCCGTAAGCCACATGGGTTTTGTAACCCTTGGAATGTTCGCGCTCAATTATCAGGGGCTTGAAGGAGCGATTCTTCAGATGGTCAATCACGGAGTCGTAACAGGCGCTCTCTTTCTTTCCATAGGTATCATTTATGAACAGACACATACCAGGGAGATTGCAGACTATGGCGGCTTGGCCTCCCTTACTCCAATTTTTGCTGGATTTTTCATGGTCTTTACCATGGCAGCCGTAGGTCTTCCCGGTCTTAACGGGTTTATTGGCGAATTTCTCATAATCCTGGGTGGATTCGCCACTAAGACCTGGGCTGGTTTTTTCGCTGCAACTGGAATCATCATAGGCGCAGGTTATATGCTCTGGCTCTATCAGCGAGTCTTTTTCATGGAAAAGAACCCAAAGATGGTCTCGCTTGGGCTTCGTGACTTGAACTGCAGGGAATTTATCACCCTTCTACCCATGCTGCTTCTCATATTCTGGATTGGAATTTATCCCAACACCTTTTTGAGCTACATGCATGCCTCTGTTGCCCACTTGCTGCAACAGGTCCATGCGTCAACGGGAAGTGTCCAGGCTAATACCAATGCCATAGTAGAATGTGCGCTTCGATTCATAGGAGGCTAGTAAAGACATGGTTACAGGATTTTCTTTACCAATCATTGCACCCCTAGGGCCTGAAATTTTTCTCGCAGTCATCGGCTGCGCAGTGATACTTGCCGATATCATCTGGAATGAGCAGCGATACGTCGTCCCCATAGTGGCAATGGCAGGTGCTGCTGCCACTGTTATCATGGTGTTAAAGGCCTCTGGCATCTCCTTCTCCGGGATGTACACTGTTGACGCATTCAGCGCTTTTTTCAAAATCGTGTGCCTCCTGGGACTCATGTTGGCCATCCTCATGTCTCTGCGTCACTTGGACATAATGGGTGTCAAAAGGGTAGGTGAGTACTACAGCCTCATGGTCTTCTCCTGTGTAGGCATGATGATAATGGCCTC
>Ga0256832_1002032_pt1 | contig 13810 bp, 12 predicted proteins | sample 134614metaG_FD_190534 | JGI IMG/M metagenome (GOLD analysis project Ga0256832, IMG submission 190534) | Hydrothermal vent microbial communities from Lau Basin, Pacific Ocean - 134-614 | ecosystem: Environmental > Aquatic > Marine > Hydrothermal vents | place: Pacific Ocean: Lau Basin | collected...
TCCTCGTTGAAGACGCCGTCGCCGTCCCGGTCGTTGATCGGGTCGGCCCCCGGTTCGCTGCCGCGCACCGGCACCCCTCTGCAGACAGCATCGTAGCGACCGTCCTCGTCGAGGTCGAGCATGGACCTGACCCACGCGACGTTGCCCGCGTCCACCAACGACGCGTAGGTGTGCCCCGAACCGCCGACGGGGCCTAGGCTCGCGACGGCGACCACCGGGTCGAGGCGGTTCGGAACGGCGGCGCCGAGCGACCACAGCGCCGGCCCGCCGGAGTCCCCACCACTGGTGCCGACAATGGACAAGGGATCGGTGGTAAACAAAGGTTGCTCGGGTCGCCCCGTCCCCGCGATGGCGATCTCGGCCCAGCGACGATAGCCGACCGACGAGACGTCACTGCTGCCCAGCGGCCCGGTCAGCCCATAGCCCACGATCGTCACGGGCTCGCCCACGACCGGTCGCTCGTCGGGCTCCAGCAGGCGATGGTGGTTCGTGGCGAAGTCGGCGGTGGCCCAACCCAGCGGGATAGGCTCGCTCAGCTGCAACACCGCCAGATCCCACGGCGCGAGTCTGCGGAGGAGCCCCCCCCCGAGCTCGCCCAGCAGGCCACACTCCCCGGGGTCGACGCCGAGCACCTCCGCCACGTTCGGGTGCATATGACAATCGGCCACGGCGCGGGTGGCTTCGGGGTCTCCGGTGCCGGCGAGGAGATCCCCAAAGCTCTCCGGGTGCGCCCCGAAGAGCGCGCTGATGGATACCCGCCGGTTCCAGATCGTGACGCAGTGAGCGGCCGTCAGCACGTGGTTGGGGCTGATGAGCGTCCCCGAGCACACGCCGATGAGGCCGGGCTCGTCGTTGGGAACCTTCAGCAGCACCACGGCCGGGTACCGAGGGTCGGCGTCGTCGTCGGTGCCGGTCGCCCCGACGATGGCCGAGCGCGTGACCCCCACAGCGCCCGGACCTTCCCCGCCTCCCACTCCCTCACAGGCAGAGACAAGGCTCAGACAGACAGACAGACAGACAGACAGACAGACAGACAGACAGACAGACAGACAGACGCGCGAATCATGCCAACCCCCCTTGAGCTCACCGGGCCGAATCCAGGATCGAGGGTCGGTGTGTCCCCGTCAAGGGGGCCGCGGGTCCCGAGCCGGATCACCGGCGCGCTCGGGGCGATCCCCTCGAACCTTCCGGCACGGGAAGCATCCGCCCCCGTCGTGGGCGAGACGCGCTCCGGGAGGTCCCGCCCCGAGCCAATCCGGAATCCCCACCGGGTAGCCCGCGCTTGGGGCGGCTGCATCCACAGTGGGCGCGGGCGGGGACGTCGGGGGTAGGCCCGCTCTCAGGGACGGTTCAGACGCGCGTTCAGGGGCGGTTGCCGCGCAGGATGTTCTTCGCGATGACCATGCGCTGCACCTGCGAGGTTCCCTCGTAGATCTGGAGGATCTTCGCGTCGCGCATGAGCTTCTCGACGGGGTAGTCCTTCATGTAGCCCGCGCCGCCGAAGACCTGCACCGCGTCGGTGGCGACCTGCATCGCGGCGTCCGCGCCGAAGGCCTTGCTGTAGGAGGCGACCACGGAGTTCGCGGACTTCTGATCGATCATCCACGCGGCCTTGAGGACGAGCAGGCGCGTGGCCTCGTACTTGATGGCCATCTCCGCGAGCATGTGCTGCACCATCTGATGCTGCGCGATAGGCACCCCGAAGGTCTTGCGCTCGAGGGCGTAGGCGATCGACTCATCCATCGCTCGCCGCATCAGCCCGCAGGCCCCCGCGCCGATGTCCGGCCGGGTCCGGTCGAAGGTCTGCATGGCGAGCTTGAAGCCCTGCCCCGGCGGCGCGATCAGGTTCGCCTTGGGCACCTTCACGTCCTCGAAGTGGATCGTGGCGGTGTCGCTCGCGCGCTGGCCGAGCTTGTCTTCCTTCTTGCCGACGGTGACGCCCTCGGCGTCGCGGTCGACGACGAAGGCCGCGATGCCCTTGTGCCGAAGGCTCGGGTCGATGGTGGCGAAGACGATGTACCAACGGGCCCAGGAACCGTTCGTGATGAAGCATTTCTCGCCGCTGAGGACCCAATCGTCGCCCACCTGCTTGCAGCGCGCCTGAATGCCCGCCGCATCGGAGCCGGCCGCGGGCTCCGTGATCGCGTAGGCCGCGAAGACCGGCTCGCTCGTGAGCATGCCGAGGTACTTTTTCTTCTGCTCGTCGGTCCCGGCGATGAGCAGCGGCGTCGCCGCCAGGGTGTTGGCGGTCATGCTCGTCTGGATGCCCGTGCAACCGTAGGCGAGCTCTTCGGTGAGCAGCACCTGGTCCACCTCGCTCAGGCCGGCGCCTCCGTAAGCCTCGGGGATCACGGGAGCGACGAGCCCCATCTCCCAGGCCTCGTCGAACACTTCCTTGGGGAACTTGCCCGTGCGGTCGGCCTCTGCCGCCACGGGGATGATCCGCTCCTTGACGAAGCGGCGGGTGGTGTCGATGAGGGCCTTCTGCTCCGCGGTCAGTTCAAAGCTCAACATGTCGGTCGAATCCTCGCGCTCATTTCATGCGCTCGCGGCGCTGGCGCTCGAGCTCCGCACGCGCCGCCTTGGCGCCGAGACGAAACCCGATGGCCAGCCCGACGAGCAAGATGCCGGGTATGTACAGAACGTGCTCGATGGAGGGCAGACCGTCCATCAGCCCTCGCCCTTCGTCCCGCCAGGCTCGCGGCAGGCCTCGAGGGTGCGAGCGAGCCCATCGAGCTGCTCGGCGTTGGCGGCGTGCAAGCGCCCAAGCCGCCAGACATAGACCAACAGCAAGACGAAGATCGCGCCGTAAGCTCCGATCAGGAGCGCCCCACCGGGCACCTGCTCGGCCTCGGCGCCACGCACGGCGCGGAACGCCGAGGCGCGATCCTCCTGAGGATCGCCCGCGCTCGTGGTCTCCTCCTCGGGGTCCTGCGCCGCGGCAGGCGCGACCCCCGAAGAGACCGAGACGAGCAAGAACACCGCCGCCAGCCACCTCATGATTCGTCTCCCAACCCGAGCATCGCCGCCTCGATCTCCAGCGCCTCGATGCGCTGCCGCTGGCGCTCCACGCGGACCCTGGCCCAAAGCAGCCAGGCCACCAGCGCCGTGAAGGCGAGGAACGCCAGCACGAGCGCGGGGACCATGTCCCCCGAGATGCCCCCGCCGCGTCCAGTGATGACGACCGGATGCTGGCCGCTCCAGCGCTGAACGCTGTACTTGATCAAGAACAGCATGGGGAACCCGACGATCGCGAGCGCCGAGGCGAAGCGCTTCTCGACCTCGCCGGCCGGACCGAAGCCCCGGAGCCCCACATAGGCGGCATAGATCATCCCCGTCAGCAGCGTGCTCGTCAGGCGCGGGTCCCACACCCAGTACACGCCCCAGGCCTTGCGCCCCCAGAGCGGGCCCGTGACCAGCACGATCGCGCAAAAGAGCATGCCGATCTCGGCGCCGGCCAGCGCGAGGGCGTCCCAACGGTCGCTGCGCTTGATCAAGTACATCAGCCCGCCGAGGGCCGAGACGCTGAAGCCGATGTACATGGCGTAGGCGCTGGGCACGTGGAAGTAGAAGATCTTCTGCACGACCCCCATCTGCTCCTCGACGGGCGCCACGAAGAAGATGAGGTAGACCGTGGCCCCGAAGAGGAGCGCCGTGGACGCCGCCAAAACGTGCCAAGAAACGGGGATTTTGCCTGCGGTGGTCATCGCGAGGAGCGCTCGGGGCGGACGCTACCACGCGCTCCCCGGGGTTTCGAGCAGCCGAGGCCGCCGATGATCGAGCTGCCGGTCGATCTGTGGGCGCGCACCAACGCCGTCGCCGACGCACTCCTGGGGCCCCTCGACCGTCCGCTGCCGGCGCTCGTGCGAGAGACGAGTCGGCTGTACACCCGGGAGCGCGAACGCCTCGGCGCGCCCTCGAGCCGGGACGTGTTGCAGGCGCGGCTGCGCTTCTACTTCGCCCGCGACCTTCCGAAGATCGCCTATCCCCTCGCCGAGCTCGCGACGGCCGGACGGCTGCCGAAGGGCACCTGGCGCGTCCTCGATCTGGGCGCAGGCCTGGGGACGACGAGCGTCGGCGCCTCGCTCTTCGCCCGGCAGGCAGGTCTGGCCAAGCGCATGCGCCTCGACGCCATCGACTTCTCGGCCGCGGCTCTGGCAGCCCTGGAGCGTCTGGCCGAGCTCGGGGTGCCGGCGACGGTCCGGACCTTCCCGCTGGACCTGCGGCGCTTCGAGGAACCCCTCGCCGACGAACGCTACGACCTGGTGCTTCTGGGCCTGGTGCTCAACGAGCTCGACGAGGCCGACGCCCTCGCGCTCCTTCGCCGAGCTCGCGCCCGACTCGCCCCTGGGGGCGCGATGGTGATCCTCGAGCCGGCGCTGCGGGAGCTTACCCGGAGGCTCATGGCGCTGCGCGACCGCCTCGCCGGCGAAGGGTGGCCGATCTTCGCGCCCTGCCCCCACCGTGGTCCCTGCCCGATGCGCGAGCGCGCCCGCGACTGGTGCCACGAAGAGCGCCCCTTCGAGCTGCCGCCGCCCTTCGCCGAGGTCGCCGCCGCCGCGGGCCTGAGGGACCGCAAGAGCACCTTCGCCTATCTCACCCTCGCCCCGGGGCCTTCGCTGGCCGAGGCCGTGCTCCTGAGCGCCGATGGGCTGACGCGCCGCGTGGTCAGCAGCCGCCTGGCGAGCAAGGGCAAGCTCGAGCGGCTGGTCTGCGGCGCCGACGGCACGCTGCAGAAGGTCATGCGCTTGCGCCGTCACGCCGACGAGGCCAACCGCGGCTTTGACGAGGCGCGCCGCGGCGACCTGCTCCGGTACGAGGGGGCCCGACCGGCGCGGGTGGGGCCCTCGGAGAAGGTCGCGCGCTGGTCTTTGCACGACCCGAGCCGAGATTGACGAGGCCTTTGCCGGAGCTATGGTCAGCGCGCTCATGACCGCCCTGCTGGACCACCGCTTCTTGTTCGTCGTCGGCAAAGGGGGGGTCGGGAAGACGACCGTGAGCGCCGCCCTGGGCCTGGCCGCGGCCCGGCGAGGCCGGCGGGTGCTCATCGCCATGACCAACGTCAAGGAGCAGCTCAGCCAGCTCCTCGGGGTCCCACCGATCGGGGACCGGGTCGTCAACGTCGCGCCGAACCTCGACGCGGTGAACATGAGCCCTGCCGCCGCCCTGGAAGAGTACGGCATGATGATCCTCAAGGTGCGGGCGGTGTACCGGGCCGTCTTCGAGAACCGCTTCGTGCGCGCGTTCCTCCGCGGGACACCGGGCCTCGAAGCGTGGGCGATGCTCGGCAAGGCGTACTACCACGCGACCGGCCACGGCCCCCAGGGCCACGGCGACCACGACCTCGTCCTGCTCGACGCGCCGGCCACGGGGCACGGCCTCGACATGCTGCGGGTGCCGCAGGTGATCGTCGACGTGGCCCCTCCGGGCTTGCTGCGCCGTGAAGCCGAGCGAGCCCTCACGCTCTTCCGCGACCCCGCGCGCGCGGGCGCCGTGCTCGTCACCTTGCCCGAGGACATGCCCACCAACGAGAGCATCGAGCTGCACCAGGCGCTACGAAGCGAGCTGGGCATCCATGTGCCGGCGCTGGTGGTCAACCAGGTGCTGCCGCGGCTCTTCGAGCCCGAGGAGCGCCCGCGGCTCCAACGCCTCCCAGCGGCGCTCCCGGCGGGCTCCCCGATCGCCACCCTCGCGCAGGCGGGCCGGGTCCGCTCCCTTCGAGAGGGTGTCCAAGAAGAGAGCCTCGCCCGCCTGGCGCAGGCCATCGACGCGCCCCGGGTGAACCTGCCGCACCTTTTCGCCCCCGAGTTCGGCCGAGCGCAGGTCGAGGCGCTCAGTCAGGCGTTCGGCTGAGGCGCCGCGCCGCCCTCGGCCGCCGGCGAGAGACGAGACGAGACGGCTCTTCCCACCGAGGCGACCGAAGCCGGCGCCGAGCCGCGACGGCAGTCGACGCGGCGCGGACTTGCTCCGAGGGCCCCGGCCAGGAACTCTGAGACCATGATGCGCGCATTGCTGTCGACTTCGATCCTCGCCCTGGCCCTGACCGGCTGCATCAGCGACGGGGACGTCGGGTACTACGAACGCTGCCGCGACACCTCGGACTGCATCGCCGATGTGACGTGCTTCCGTGTCGCCTTCGAGCGGGACCGCGACGGCGCCATGTGCACCGTGAACTGCGAGGCCGACACCGACTGCCCGGGCAACGCCGCGTGCTTCGGTCTGGTCGGGGACCCGGTCGATCAGAAGGTCTGCTTCCAGCGGTGCATCGACGACGGAGACTGCCCGCCCACCTTCGTCTGCGCCGACGCCGAGCGCGACGGAATGGTCGTCGACGCCATCTGCCTTCCCGAGTGAGCTCCCATGCGCCTCGGCGTCCCATCCGACCGCTCGGTGCGCCGGCCCGGCGCGAGCGGCCTCTGGTTGCTCCGTGGCCTCCTGCTCGCGTCCGGCCTGACCGCCTGCGCCTCTGCACCCATGTACGCCCCCTGCGACGAGAGCCGCGACTGCGAGTCGCCGGCGGACCGCTGCTACCGTCTGCGCTTCGCGCGCAGCGACGGAACGGAAGGGGACGGAACGCTCTGCTCGAAGCGCTGCGCCGCCGACGACGACTGCCCCGGCGGGGGCCGCTGCCTCGCCCTCGCGGGGGATCCCGCGCGCACCTTCCTCTGCTTCGAGCCGTGCCGCTCGGACACCTGCTACGTGGGGCACGCCTGCACGGCGATCGTCGGCGCGGAGGCGGACGCCGTCTGTCTCCCCCAGTAGGACACCTGCCCCAGTAGGACGGCTCAACGCCGCATGACCGCCCGCGCGCCCGTGGTCACGTACTTGCCGTGGGGCCAGTGCCGGTGGAAGGCCGCCTCGAGAATGGGGCCCCCGGTCTCGGGGTCGAGCTCGCCGGTGGGCTCGCCATAGATCTTCAGGAGCGAACCGGTCCACACCCGCGTGTCGCCGGACAGCTCCTGCGGCGAGAGCCGAACGATCGCTGCAAAGGGCCCCCCCTCACGCTCGGAGACGGTCACGCGGCACGAGCTGTCGCGCTCGTCGGCGCAGAGGTTCCGGGCCGAGAGAGTCCGGTAGGTCATGCGGACGAGGGCCGTGCCGTCCTCCCGAGGCTCCACATCGGTCACGACCCCAAACCACCCGACCAGGGTGCTCTGGAAGTCGACCGGGTCACGCCGAACCTCCTCGTAGCTGATGGCGCTGGCCGCCTCCAAGTACTGCTCTTCGGCGTCGAGGGGGACGTACTCGCGCGCGAATCCGTAGGGGCCCGCGCCGCCGCAGCCGGCGAGCAGGAGCACGATCGTCAGGCGTCTCATCACGCCGCCCTGCTTACAGCAGGTGGGCCTTGCGCGGCAAATGCCGAGCACCTAGGGTCCGGCCGTTGTCCATCCCGCGGAGGTAGACGTGCCAGGCTCGGCGTATCAAGGACAGGAGCTCGCGACCCCGCTCATCTTCGAGCAGGGCGCCCCAGGGCGCTGCGGCGCCTCGCATCCCCCCCTGGATGTGCCGGCGGTCGACCCCGCCCAAGCGCTCGGGGGCTACCACCGCAAGACGACGCCGCGGCTGCCGGAGGTGAGCGAGCCGGAAGCGTTCCGCCACTACGTGCGGCTGAGCCAGCAGAACTTCGCGATCGACCTGGGCATGTACCCGCTGGGGTCGTGCACCATGAAGTACAACCCGAAGGTCAATGAATGGGCCGCACGGCTGCCGGGGTTCGCGCGCCCGCATCCCCTCGCGCCGGCTCACCTGGTGCAGGGCGCCCTCGAGCTCATGCACCGCCTCGAGCGCGCCCTCGCCGAGATCTGCGGGATGGACCGCGTCTCGCTCCATCCGGCGGCGGGCGCACAGGGCGAGTACACGGGCCTGATGATGATCCGGGCCTATCACCACGATCAGGGCCGCCATCCCAAAAAGGTGCTGATTCCAGACACGGCCCACGGCACGAACCCCGCGTCTTGCGCGCTCAATGGCCTGAAGGCCGTGCCTTTCCCTGCGGGCCAGGACGGCATCGTCGATCCGGCGAAGCTCGCGCCTTTCGTCGACGACGACGTGGCGGCGATCATGATTACGAACCCCAACACCGTGGGCTTGTTCGAGAGCGAGCTGACGACGGTCGCGGAGATGATCCACGCCAGGGGCGGCCTCGTCTACGGCGACGGGGCCAACCTCAACGCGCTGATGGGCCGCGCTCGCCCCGGCGACCTCGGCATCGACGTGATGCAGTTCAACCTGCACAAGACCTTCACCACCCCCCACGGCGGCGGCGGCCCCGGCAGCGGCCCGGTGGGCTACAAGGCCCTCCTCGATCCCTTCGCGCCGGTGCCGGTGGTCGAGAAGAACGAAGACGGTAGCTTCCGCCTCGACGACTCCCGGCCCAAGTCCATCGGCCGCCTGCGCTCGTTCCACGGGAACTTCGGCATGATGGTCCGCGCCTACGCCTACATCCGGGAGATGGGCGCCGAGGGCCTGCGGCAAGCCACGGATCTCGCCGTGCTGAACGCCAACTATCTGCTCGCACTGTTGAAGGAGAGCTGGCACGCGCCCTTCGCCGACCGACCGTGCATGCACGAGCTGATCATCAGCGACAAGCTCCTCAAAGAGACGCATGTCACGACCATGGACGTGGCCAAGCGCCTCATCGACTTCGGCTTCCATCCGCCGACGGTGTACTTCCCGCTCGTGGTCAAGGGCGCGATGCTCATCGAACCGACGGAGACGGAGTCGAAGGCGACCCTCGACGAGTTTGCCGAGGCCCTGGAGTGCATCCGCGCCGAAGCCCAGAGCGAGCCCGAAACGGTCAAGTCGGCGCCCCACGTCACGCGCCTGCGCCGCCTCGATGAGACCCGCGCCGCGCGCCGGCCGGTGCTCCGCTGGACACCCGCGGCGACCGAGTAACCCTCCGGACCCAGGCGTCGTCGCCTCTTCACACCCGTGAAGCATTCTTCACTGGGCCTCCGAGGGTACGCGAAAGAGCGCCTGCTCCTCACGGTGAGCCTTCCCTCGCCAGACCGCCCCTACCTCCCCGCGCGCCTCACGCCCGAGGGCTGCGTGGCGCACCGCACCCCGAGAAACCTCAACCTTTCCTCCCCTTGCGGCATCCCGCAGGCACGCCCGGAGCGGGATCGCGGTGGGAGCTGCGGCGGAGTATCCAGGCGCCTCGGACGAAACCGGAACGCTGGCCCCCATCTTGCCCACGAGGTTGGCTCGGCGCGAAACCACGACGCCGCCTGAACAGGTCCGCGGGCCTTTTCAGCCATTTTCGACAGGAGACCGACACCATGAAATTTCGCTACTGCTTGATCGTCGCTGGCCTCGCGCTCAGCGCCTGTGGGGACAGCGGACGCATCGACACGGGGCTTCCCCGTAGCAAGCCTCTCAATGAGATCACCGACGCGGAGGCACGGAGGGCCTGCGAGAACGTCGTCGACGACCTCGAGATCATGCTGACCCGCGAACAGGACTGCACCCTCGAAGGCCTCTTGCGGGCCTCGACCGAGGCCGACTGCGAAGCTGCCCGAGACGAGTGCCTCGCCCGACCGGAACCCGATCCCCCCGCGCCGGAGGACTGTTCCATGAGCGACGCCAGCGATTTCGCCGACTGCCCCGCCACCGTCGGAGAGCTCGAGGACTGCTTGGACGCCCGGCTGGCGAGCAACGAGTCGTTCCTTCGAAGCCTTTCCTGCGCCGACGCCGGGGGGGAACTTTCGTATCCTCCTCTCCCCGAAGCCTGCCGGCCGATCGCGACGCAGTGCCCCGATCTGATCGACGATTGATCCCACCGGCTCGGCCGCGGTCGTTGCGATGGGCGGCGCAGCTGCCTGGCGATGCGCGAAGAGCTTCCCCGGCAGACTCCGAGCCTCCGCTTTCGCGAGCCTGCGTCGTCCCTTCAAACGAGGCGCCGGCGTTCGCGCCGGTGCCTCGTCGCGGCGGTCCTCGTCAGTCCCCACGGTGGCCCGCGAGGAGCGCTCGAAACTGGGCTTCGTCGATCACCTTCGCGCCCTTCTTACGGGCGGCCTCCATCTTGGTCTTCCCGACCTTGTCTCCGGCCAGAAGATAGGCCGTGCCCTTCTTGACGCTTTTGTGCACCTCGCCGCCGTTCGCCTCGATCTCGGCCCAGATCTCTTCGCGCTTGCGATCGAATTTCCCCGTCACACAAAAGCTCAGCCCCGCCAACGGGCCGTCCACCGGCGCTCGCGCTGCCGGCAGCGGCCGGGTCACCACACCCAGCGCGCGCAGCTTCTGCAGCATCGCCCGCTGGCGCTCGTCGGTGAGGAACGACACGACACTCTCGGCCATCTTCTCGCCGATCCCGTCCATCGCTTCGAGCTCCTCGCGCAGCCGCTCCGGGTCCTCGGCCAATAGCTGCTCGAGGTCCCGGTAGCGGGCAGCGATGAGCTTGGCCGCGACGCTCCCCACCAACGGGATGCCCAGCCCGGTCAGGAGCCGGTCGAAGGTCCGGCCCGTGCGCGCTTCTTCGATGGAGGCCAGGAGGTTGTCGACGCTCTTGGGCCCCATGCGCTCCATCTTCAGCAGCTCCTCGCGCTTGGCGGGGAGCGTGAAGAGGTCGGCGAGGTCCCTCACGAGCCCGCGGTCGACGAGCTGCTCGATGAGCGACTTGCCGAGCCGGTCGATGTCCATCGCGCTGCGGCGCGTGAAGTACCAGAGCGCCGCCTTCAGACGACCCGGACAGCTCGGGTTGACGCACCGAAGCGCGGCCTCTCCGTCGATGCGCTCCACGGGCTCGCCGCAGGCGGGACAGGTCTTGGGCGGGGTCCATTTCACGGCGTCCTTGGGTCGCTTCTCCAGGACGACCCGAAGCACCTGCGGGATGATCTCGCCGGCCTTCTGGACCACGACCGTGTCGCCCACGCGGATGTCCTTCTTCTCGATCATGTCGAGGTTGTGGAGCGACGCGCGCGACACGACGGTCCCGCTGAGCGGTACGGGCTCGAGGTCCGCCACCGGCGTGAGCACCCCCGTCCGACCCACCTCCGCGGTGATCGCGAGGATCCGCGTCTCCGCGGTCTCCGCTGCGTACTTCCAGGCGATGGCCCAACGGGGCGAGCGGGCGGTGAACCCGAGACGCTCGCGCAGCGCCAGCTCGTTGACCTTGAAGACGATGCCGTCGGTGTCGTAGGGAAGCTCGCGCCGCAGCTCGTCGAAGTGCGCCACGTGCTCGATCATCTCCTCGGCGTCGGCGCAAAGCTTCTCGCGACGATGCGTCGGGAGCCCGAGGGACGCGAGGTGCGCCAGGACCTCCGTGTGCCGCTCGAAGAGCGGTTCGACGAGCTCGTAGAAAAACGCCCGCAGGGGTCGTTCCGCGGTGATGCGGGGGTCGAGCAGCCGCAAGGAGCCGGCGGCGGCGTTGCGTGGGTTGGCGAACTCGGGTTCACCGTCGGCACGACGCTGTTCGTTCACAGCGTCGAGGTCGTCACGGTAGATGAACACTTCTCCCCGCAAGGTGAGCTTGCGCTCGTCGCGGATGCGAAGCGGCACCGAGAGGATCGTTCGAATGTTGGACGTGACATCTTCGCCGACTTCCCCGTCTCCCCGGGTGGTCGCGAGGGACAGCTTCCCTCCTTCGTAGATGACCTCGATGCTGGCGCCGTCGATCTTTGGCTCTGCGACGTAGGTGACTTCCGTGTCCGGCCCCAGGCCTTCGCGGACGCGCCGAACGAACTCGCGGAGCTCATCCTCACTGTAGGCGTTGTCCAGGCTGTACATACGCACCGCGCGCCTGACCTTGCGAAAACCCTCGCGAGGTGCGGCGCCGACCCGCTGGGTGGGCGAGCTCTCGTCGACGAGCTCCGGGTGCTCCCGCTCGAGGGCGACGAGCTCTTGAAAGAGGCGGTCGTACTCCTCGTCGCTGATCTCTGGCTGGTCCAGCACGTAGTAGAGGTAGTTGTGCCTGGCGATCTCGTCGCTCAGCCAGGCGTGGCGCTCGGCAGGGGTCATCGTTGGTCCTTGGCCGGAGCCGAGTGGCCCCGCGGCCGGCGAATGATAAGATCGCCCGCTTCGTGCTCTCAACGCTGCTCCCGAGCGCGAGCACGAAGGAGAACCTCCGGTGTCGTACCCGCGAAAAGAGCGGCGGTCCCGCATCCTGCCCCTTCTGGGCCCGGCCGCGGCGCTCTACCTCGTCGCCGATGCGGCGGCGGCCATGGGCGGGCTGGGGCCGAAAGGCTGGGCGATGGCGACGGTCGCGGTGGTTCTCGCGGCGACGCCCCTGTGGCTGCGGGGGCTCACCGACGGGGAGGTCCGGGGCGCACGCCGATCCGGTGTGCTGGGCGCTCTGCTTGGAGTCGCGGTCGCCGCCAGCATGGGTCGCACGGCCGCCTCCCTCGTCCGGGAGCTGAGCCTGACCGTCGCCCTCTCCATCGCCGGAGCCCTCGTCGTCGACCTCGCCCTTCGGGTCCCGGACACCCTCACCCGGCGCGGCCGCACCCTCACGGTCTTCCTCGCGACGGCGTCCATCGTCCTGAGCGTCGCCGCCGTACTGCCTCCCTTCTCGCTCCTCGGAGAGCTCGTCATCGCCCCTCCGCGTCTGGCGCTCGCGCCGGTGGCGATGTTCGTCGGCGGGAGCGCCGTGGCCCTGATCGTACGACTGCTGCGACGGCGCCTTGGCAGCGGCCCCGAGGCCCTCGCCTCCAACGCCTGGGCCGTGATGGGGCTCGCCCCAGGCCTCATGCTCTTGCTGGGCGCCGCCGCGCTGGTCGCGCGTGGACAGCTCGATCCCGACGCGGCCAGCGCCCTCTTCGCCCTCGCCGCACCGATCCTCCTCTTCGGCCACGTCACGGCCATCGACCCGCGGCGGCGACCGAGGGCAGGCCGCGCTGTGCGGCGCTACGTGGCTGGGGCGTTCACCGCGGCGCTGGTGTTCGGCGCGGTCGCCGCGACGGCGGAGCTCTTCCCATCCGAGCCCGTGGTCCTGGGCGTGCTCGCCGCCCTCGGCTGGGCCCTGACGGTCGCCGTCTGGCGCGCCGCCCAGCAAGCCGCCCACCGGCTGCTGGCGCCCTACGGTGGCCGCCTGCTCGATGCCCTTGACCGCGTCCGGCCGGCCCTCGCCCACGCGACCTCGCTCTCGGAGATCGGACAGAGCGTGCTCACGCCGCTGCGGGACGCCTCCGGGGACCGAGAGGTCGCGCCCATCCTCTGGACGAGCGCCCCCGATCGCGAGGTGCGGCTGGACGCCGCGGGCAACGCCGTCGTGCGCCCTGCCCCGTTCCCTCCATCGGTGCAGGCGATCTTCGACGAAACGCCGGGGCGCGTAGTGGTCGCAAGCGAGGTCCACGCCGTCGTGGTGAGGCAGCCTCGGCGACGCGCCCTCAGCGAGCTACTCGAAGCGCACGACGCGCTCTGCCTGGTGCCGCTACGAGCCGGTGATCACGTCGAGGGCGCGATCGTGGTACCTCGCGGACGTCGGGGATCGCCTCTCAGCCTCGAAGAGCTCGAGGGACTCCGCGACCTCGGCGAGGAGGTCGCCGCCACCGTCGCGCTGGTGACGGCCCGCGATCGCTCCCAGCAACGCCTGGGCGAGATCGCGCAGGAGCGCGACCGACTCGAAGAGAAAGTCGAGCTGCTCGAAGACTCCCTCGAGCGGCTGCGAGCCGACGCGAAGGCCCTCGCCGCGGGCCGCGGAGCCAGCCGGCGGGGGGTCGATCCGATCGTCTACAGCGACGCGATGCGGGAGCTGATGTCCCGCATCCGGGAGATTGGCCCGACGGACCTCCCAGCGACCCTGCTTGCGGAAGGCGGCACCCCCATCGACCGAGTCGCGCGCACCCTCCACGGCGCGAGCCCACGCGCGGACGGC
>Ga0256832_1002033_pt1 | contig 13804 bp, 10 predicted proteins | sample 134614metaG_FD_190534 | JGI IMG/M metagenome (GOLD analysis project Ga0256832, IMG submission 190534) | Hydrothermal vent microbial communities from Lau Basin, Pacific Ocean - 134-614 | ecosystem: Environmental > Aquatic > Marine > Hydrothermal vents | place: Pacific Ocean: Lau Basin | collected...
AAGACCAAGTTGATGGAGGGCGCCGCCGATCACCTGGGAGTCGGTGTCGACGATCTCGAGCAGACCGAGAAAGAGATCCGAGTGAAGTGGGATCCGGGCCGGCGGATTCCAATCCAGCGGGCAATCTTCGAGGCGGAGGCGCGTTTTGGTCCGCTGAGCGCTTCCGGGTCGTATAAGCCTCCCCGTCTCTCGACGCGCTTGGGCGGGAAGGGGGCGGGGCCGAGTCCGGCGTACACTTTCACCGCTTGCGTCGCCGAAGTGGATGTGGACATCGACACCGGCGTGGTTCGGGTCGAGCGCATCACCTGTATTCACGATTGTGGGCGCGCCCTCAACCCGGTGATCGTCAAGGGACAGATCGAAGGCAGTGTTTACATGGGGTTGGGCGAAGTGCTCTTCGAGGCGCAGCGGTATTACAAGAACGGGTCGATCGTGGCGCCGAGCATCCTGGAGTACAAGATCCCCACCATCCACGACACGCCGGAGATCATCGCCGATTACGTCGAGTCCATCGATCCCAACGGTCCTTTCGGGGCCAAGGAAGCGGGGGAGGGGCCGCAGCTTCCCGTGGCTCCGGCCATTGCCAACGCGGTCTACGATGCGATTGCGATCCGTTTTCGAGAGTCTCCCTTGACCCCCGATCGGGTCTTGAAGGCCATTGACAAGGAGCGCCCGCGCCGGGTGGAGGGACGTCATGCTTAAGTTGCCGAGTTTTCAGCTCCATTTCCCGGAATCGCTCCCGGAGGCGATCGAGATGGTCGCCCGGTATGGGGCGGATGCCAAGATCATCGCCGGTGGGACCGATCTCTTGCCGAGCATGAAGCAGGAACTCTTTACACCGAAGCACCTCATCAGTCTTCGCCGGATCCCGGCTTTGACCTCGATCGCGCCTCACGCCGATGGCGGACTCCGGATCGGCGCGATGGTGACGCTGCGCGCCCTTCAGGCATCGGCGGCCCTTCGCGCCGATTATCCGGCCCTGGTTCACGCCGCGCGGCAGGTGGCCACCATCATCCTCCAAGGCATGGGAACGATTGGTGGCAATATCCTCCTGGATACCCGCTGCGTCTACTACAATCAGAGCCGGTTCTGGCGGGATGCCATCGGGCGATGCATGAAAAAAGACGGCGATTTTTGTCAAGTCGCGAAATCGAGTCCCCGCTGTCTCGCGGCATTCAGCGCGGACACGGTTCCCCCCCTCATGCTCTACGGCGCCTCCGTGATCCTCGAGGGGCGGGAGGGCGCCCGCGAGGTCCCCTTGGACGCCTTTTACCGCCCCGACGGCATGGCCTGGGTGGATATCCGCCCAGGTGAAATCCTGACCCACGTCCTTCTTCCTCCTCCCGAGCACGGTTGGTCGTGCTTGTATCACAAGGTTCGGATTCGGCGGACCATCGATTATCCCTTGGTCGGCATCGGCGCCGGCATCCGCCGGGGGGATGATGGGACCGTCTCGGATGCGCGGGTGATCCTCAACGCCGTCGAATCGATGCCGCTCGTCGTGGAGGCATCGCCGCTTCGTGGTCCCTATCCCCTGGATGAAGCCCGCATCGGCGCTGTGGTCGATGCCGCCTATCAAAAGGTCAAGCCACTCACCACCCACGGCGTCCCGCCGATTTATCGCAAGAAGATGGTTCGCGTGGCCCTTCGCCGCGCCCTGTTCTCGCTTGGGGAGGCGTCATCCTCCCTGAGCGTGTGAGGCATCTTCCGATCTCGTGTGAATCCAGTAACCTGAATCGATGGCGGTCCCGAGGGGGGGAGGCCGGGCGAGGCGCGATCGGGAGGCGTTTTCGCCTTCGTTTTGGAGAATCCCGGGCTGAAGGGGTGGGGGTGGATCGAGGATGGCGTTCCGGTTTTATTGTGAGGTATGAGGTCGAATCGTGAGTGATCAAATCAAGCTGCCTTTCGAGGCGGATGAGCCGCGTTCGGAGGGGGGGTCCGACGGGAAGGCGGGCGTCGGGCGGCGTCGTGGGGGGCGTCGGGCGAAGGGGGGAGGCGGAGGAGGCGGGAAGCGCGGCGCGGGGGCGTCGGCGCCGCCGGAGCCGAGTCCGATCGGGGTGGTGCCGCTTCGGGAGGCGGCGCGTACCCGCTATTTGAATTATGCCATGTCGGTGATCACGGCGCGGGCGATTCCGGACGTGCGGGATGGGCTCAAGCCGGTTCAGCGGCGTATTTTGTACGCGATGCTGCACAACCTCAAGCTGGGACCGGATGCCCGTTACCGGAAGAGCGCCGCCGTGGTCGGTGAAGTGATGGCGAAGTACCATCCCCATGGGGATGCATCGATTTACGATGCCATGGTGCGGATGGCTCAGCCTTTTTCCTTGCGTATCCCTTTGGTGGACGGGCACGGCAACTTTGGTTCATTGGACGGGGATCCGCCGGCGGCCATGCGGTATACCGAGGCGCGGCTTCGGGCGATCGCGCTTCGTCTTTTACTCGAACTCAAGCAGAAGACGGTGCCGATGCGCCCAAACTATGACGGGACCGTCGAGGAGCCGGTGGTGCTCCCGGCGCAGTTTCCGAACCTCCTGGTCAACGGGGCGACGGGGATTGCGGTGGGATTGGCGACCAACATTCCGCCCCACAATCTCGGCGAGCTGATTCGGGCGTGTCTCGCCTTGATCGACAACCCGGCTCTGGAAGCCGCGGATCTCTGCGAGCATGTGCCGGCACCGGATTTTCCCTTGGGTGGCGTTATCCTCACCTCGCGGGAGGAGTTGCGGGCTCTTTACGAGAAGGGGGAAGGTCCGATCCGGGTGCGGGGGGAGTTCGTCGTGGATCCGGAGAGTCGTGGGGAGCGGGTCTTGATCACGTCCTTGCCTTATAACGTCAACAAGGCGCAGTTGATTGAATCCATCGCTCAGCATATCCTCGGCGGCAAGCTGCCTCAGCTCGTCGATGTCCGCGATGAGTCCACCGAGGAGATCCGGGTGGTGCTCGAACTCAAGCGCGGGACGCCTCCGGAGATCGTGATGGCCTACCTCTTCAAGCATACCGCGTTGGAATCGACTTTTCACGTCAACATGACCTGCTTGATTCCGACGGACAATCCGGAGGTCGGCCGCCCGGTGAAGCTCGATCTCCGTGGCATCTTGCAGCATTTTCTGGACTTCCGGATGGAGATCCTGACCAAGCGCTTGGAACACGAACTCGAGCTGGTCAGGCGCCGGATTCACATCTTGGAAGGGTTCGAACGCATCTTCGATGAACTCGACGAAGCCATTCGGATCATTCGGGCGAGTGATGGCAAGGCCGATGCCGCGCGCCGTCTGATAGAGCGCTTTTTTCTCGATGATCTTCAGGCGGATGCCATTCTGGAGACCAAGCTCTACCGGCTGGCTCGGCTCGAGATCGAATCGATCCGGCGGGAGCTGGCCGAGCTTCGCGAGGAGAAGGATCGGCTCTTGGGCCTCTTGGGGGATGCGACACTGCGCTGGCGGTTGATCCGCGAAGAACTCAGCGAGGTTCAATCCCTTTTTGCCGATGAGAGGCGGACGCGCATCGGCGGCCCGGATTTGGCCTCCGATTTCGATCCGGAGGCCTATTTGATCGAGGAGGAGAGTGTCGTCATTGTGACTCGAGACGGCTGGATCAAGCGCCAGAAGAGTTTTAGCGACGTCAAATCCATTCGGGTCAGGGAGGGGGACGGTGTGGGGTGGGTATATCCGGCCACGACGCGTCACACGGTGGCCTTTTTCACTGATCTGGGGTCCGCCTACGTCCTCCGGGTGGACGAGATCCCGGCCACGACGGGTTATGGGGAACCGGTTCAACGGCAGTTTCAGTTCGCCGATCGGGAGCGTGTGGTGGGGGTCGTCTGTTTCGATCCGCGGTGCCTGCCCTCGCCTCCGGGCGATGAAGGGAGGCCGGGGATGGGGGACGGGGCCGCCGAAGTCGGGAACGGCGCATCCCCCTCGTCGTCCGCGGGCTCCGCCGACGCTCCGGCCGATGGTGGGGCGGCGGACGCTTCGGCCGAGGTGTCGACGACCGGCGCGTCGGGTCCTTATGGCGTTGCCATCACCCGCGCGGGCAAGGGACTTCGCTTCCCTTTGAGCATCCACGCGGATAAATCCACCCGAAGCGGCCGGCGTTATGCTCGTCTGGACGATTCATTCGAGGGCGATGCCGTTGTCGCGGTCCATCCCGTGGCGGGGGATGAGTGGATGTCCTTGGTCACTCGGAAGGGACGTGCCCTCATCTTTCCCGTCGCCGAACTCAACCTCCTTCGCGGCGCGGGCAAGGGCGTCAACGCCATCAAACTCGGCGAGGATGATCGGGTGGAGGCGGCGAGTCCGGCCCGCAACCGCGATGAAGGGGTGCATGTCCAAACCAACCGGGGGCGGCACCTCGTGGTCAATGTGAAAACCTTCCGCGTGTCCCACCGGGGCGGACGGGGAACCGAGATCCTCCGTCGAGGCCGCATTACGATTCGTCCTCCCGAGCCGGTTGTCATCTCCGAGGGGCGGGTGGCTCGCCCGAAATGAATGGCTCTTGTTTAGGGCTTCGGCGGATCGTTACTGGTTCCGATCCTCGAATCTGTGGAAAAAGGGCTCGGGGGGATTGAGCCGCTTGATGCCGTGCGCGGAAGGCGGTGATTGTCTTCCGCGGCGGTCTTGGCCGTGAGAGCGGCGGAGCAAGCCGCGCTCATGCCCTGCTTCCTTATTGAATGTCTTGCTGAAATCTGGTTGTATTGGATCATCTCCATGCCTAAATGACAAGAATGTTGCTGACTCTTTTGGGTAGATGCGTTCTCCCTCTTTCCTCCGCTTGAACCCGAGTCCTGATGAAAAAGGGCTCTTGACCTGCCTGTCTCGGAGGATTCCATCCGTGTTCTCATTTGGAGAAAGTGTTGACCGATCGGGCTTCCAGTGGCCTGTTATGTTGTCGGTATTACAATAATTCCATAATTTTGCGATCATATTTGATAACGAAATGAGAACGAGGGTGTATGGAATGAGAACGTGTTTCATCGAGGAGAGAAATCAAGGAATGAATAGCATCCGTTAACGACATTTTTATGAGTCAGGACGACGAAATCTCTTAGAATAGATGTGACGCCAGGGCCGTCGACGGAGGGTATGGATGTGACTCCATGGCCTTCTCTCAATCGGATGGATTAACGAGCAGCAGCGGTAAAGTGGTTTGACATTGCTGGCGTCAGTGGTTGTGGAAGTTGCTGCGGAATAAGCTGTTGGAGGAAGCGATGAGAGCCGGTACAGCGAAGAAAGTGTCGAAGTGGAATGTGTTGGGTCTGATGGTGGCGGCCGCCGTTTTGTGGACCGCCGGTCCCATCATGGCGGCGGGAGACGAGTGTGTGGGTGACGAAGCGGGCGGATGTTTCTCCGAAGGGGATGCGCACGGCCTGACCGCCGGCACCCCCGGAGGCTTGAATGAGGCCGACGGCGTGCAATCCGAATGGACGGAGTTGAGCGCCTTGGTCGAGAGTTTGCTCGATTGGGCGGAAGAGGTGCTCTAGCTCGACGCCGATAGGGAACGGGCCGTCGGTGGACGTTGTGAAGCGTTCTGAAGACGGTCCGCGTTTCGCGCACGCGGGAGACCGAGGTCTTCCGGTGAGTCGGAGAGGGAAGTCTCCCTCGACGTTCTCGATCCCTTCATTCCTTTCCTTCATGGATTGATCTTCCTTGAAATCCTGTCATTGCTCCCCTTTCGTGCGGTTAATTGGATATGTGGCATACTCGAAGGCATCCACTTCCGTGAGCGCGATGGTATCCGCCATGGAATCCCCGAGGACATGTCGGCATCGGGCTCTTGATGAACCGGCGAACGCCCGATGGATTGGCGATGGTGTTCATTCAATCGAATCGAGGCGGGCGTGTTTTTGTTCAGGACGGAATGGGAGATGCGATGTGCGTGCATGAACAATGCTCTTTGGGGTCTCCTGAGTTCAAGGAATCCGGAAAAAGGGAGAGCCCCAGTCGCGTGGGCGACTGAGGCTCATGCAAGTGGACTCGCGATGCCCGCGTTTTATCCCATTTTTCCCATGGCGCCACCCAAGGGAAGGGGCGTGTTCGGAAACGCCTACGCCACGGCTCGCGATCGTTACCGAGATTCCGCTTGAGACTCGAGAGGGCGCGCGTCTCGATGGTGTACGCGCGCCATGTAAAGGTCCTCCTCCTTGACTCCCTCTCGAATCCGGATCATGCCGCCTCTCTTATCGATCGATAGGCACTCGGTTCGAAATCGCCCTCGATGACCTCGCCCTGTATTCGCATGACCATGCGCGGCGTCACAACGCACACCGTGGTATACAGCCCTTGTGGATGACGGCCTACGGTGTGCGGCCCTCGATGATTGTCGGCGGCATATGACAATTCATCGGGTATAGATCGGGACTTCCATTTTCCGATTCGAGCATCAGCCCAGACTGATCGACCAGACGGACCGACATGCCGGACAGCCGACACATCAACCCGACTCGTCGGTAATCGAACCGTAGATAGCCGTCGACACTAAACCGAGAGGTCCAATTCTCTGTGGAAGTCCCGATAACTTGTCAAAACCAGAGACGTAACCAGCCGGCCCATCGAGAACGCTTCTTGCGATTTCCGCCGCGGAAGAGCCTCGGGCCGCATGTTTGAAAGGATATCCGCGTTTTCCCTCGGAAGTAACAGCATAAAAAGTGAATATTTTTTTCCGTTTTGATTTCAGAAGTTTAAGGTGTGTCTTTCTGTGCTCTGTTACGCGCGTCCGCTTTTTTTCCTCCCCTCGCCTCCGGCTTCCTCTCCGGCTTCCCTTGAAGAAAGCACCGACCCTTGTCCCGCTTTTGGGTGCCCGCGGCAATGCCGGGCGGGCCGAGGCCGTGCCCTTCTCCCTTCCTTTCTCGTTTTCTCGCCCGAGGTATAGGCGGGGCGATTTCGGGCCGGGCGGGCCGACTGGGGTGTTTGCGGTGCGTGTGGCGGAAGCGAAACAATCCTCGCGGAGCGGCGAACGAGGTTACGATGAATGGCGTCCTCTTTGCGGTTCATCGTGTCAAAATATCCAGGTGCTTGCGGATCGGGGACACCCTGTCCCTTGCTTTCGGCACGTGATCGGCCTCTTCGAGGGCGAGCGTGAATGCGTGATCGGAAACACCTCTGACAACAAGGAGTCCGCTCGATGGATCGGTGCACACATGATCGTCCGCGTCGTCATCATTCGATGCTGACCGCGCTTTCTCCCGCGTGTGGTTCCGGCATGCTCTTGGTGATGTTCTTCGTCGGAATGCCGGCGGGGCTGTTGATGCCGGGCTGTTCATCGAGTGATGCGGGGCGATCGAAGGGGATGTCCGCCGAGGATGCCTCCACTCCGACCCCGGCCCCGCTCGAGTTTACTTCGGCGCTTGTGCTCGATCCCGCCGTCGAGCGGGAATCCTATGAGACCATTCTCGAGGCTCGAGGGGGAGTCGAACCTTATCGCTTCGATGTCGTCTCGGCCTATCCTCCGTGGGGTCTTCGCCTCGATCCCGAAACGGGCATCCTCGGCGGGACGCCTTCCTGGCGTGGAACCTTCGACTTTGAAGTGCGGGTCCGGGATGCCGAGGGCCGATCGCGCGTGGAGACGTTTACACTCTCGGTCTCGAGATGGAATCCGGTGGCATCCATCGGCTGTGGCGAGGCGATGGAGCTGGATTTGAGTGCATCGGCCTATCGGGAGGGGGGCGGTCATCAGCTCCAATCGCTCGATGAGGCGGCCTTCTTCTCTTTGGAGTTGCCGCCGGAGGACACGACTCAGATGATCATTCGGGCTTCGGGGAGCGATGGGGGGGATCCCGCGCTCTTCCTTGGGCGGACCAAGGAAGCACCGGGATCGACTCGGGTGGCCTATTATTATCGTCGAAGCGTGACGCCCGGAGACGAAGTGATCCGCGTTCACGATGCCTCTTCACCCTCCCTGGCCGACTACCGGGAGCGGGGGAGCGCGGTCGCCATGGCCTTGGCGGCGACCGCGCCAGGGCATTTTACCGTGGAGGTCGAGTGTTTGAACGGCCCGGTTCTCGTGGATGAGTTTATCCCCAACGCGCCGCTCGGCGCCTCCTGGTCTTATTCATTGTCCGGGTTGAGTTCCGAGGGGGTGCTTCATTATTCCGCTCCGGAAGGATTGCCCGAGGGCCTGAGCCTTTCCGACGAGGGGGTGCTCTCCGGCCGAGTCGAGACTCCCGGTCTCCGTTCGTTCATCCTGCGTCTCCAGGATGATTCCGGACGCCGTGACGAGCGCGGCTTCGAACTCTGGACGCCCGAGGTCACGTCTCTCCACTGCGACGGGGATGCCCTGGATATCGCCCTCGAGACGTGGGCGTTCAATGACCGTGCCGGACTTTCGACTCATGGCGGAGCGGCCTTTTTCTCTTTGGCTTTCGATGACGCGATCTCCCGGATCCTTTTCTCCATCCAGGCGTCCGATGGGGGGGCCGGCGCGTTGTTCATCGGCGAGCCCGGCACTTCACCGGGGGAGAGTCGGCAGGAATGGATGGCCCGGCGCATCTATGACTCCGGGGCGCGCGACGACTCCCCCACCTCCTGGACGATTGACGCCCAAAGTTATCCTCCCCTGGATCGTTTTGCGGGCCTTCTTCCCTTTGCGCTTGCCGCCGTGGATGGGCCCGGCACCATCCACCTCGAGATCGATTGTGTTCATGCCCTCGACGTCGCCACTTCGGGGATTCCGGCGGGACGGGTGGGGGATTCTTATTCGGCGGCCTTGATCGCTCGCGGCGGACAACCGCCTTACTCGTGGACGAGTGATTCGGTCTTGCCGAAAGGCTTGGTTTTGGGGGAGGATGGAGTCCTCGAGGGGATTGCGGAAGAGTCCGGGCATTGGATCCTACCTCTTCGGGTGAGGGATGCTCTCGGCGCCGAAGCCGAGGCCGAGCTTTATCTGACCATCGGCGACTCGGGCGCGCCTTATGGATGTGGGGATGCTCTTCCCCTGACCTGCGGAGATATCGTCGCGGTGGAACTCGAACAGACACAATGGGTGCATCGGCTTGAATTCAATAGCGAACTGGATCCCATTCATTATTGTCTGGTGATCCCCGACGCGGTCGAGGGACTGGAAATCGAAGTGGAGAGCAGCGAAGGGGATCCGGACGTCTTCTTGACGTGGCCGGCGATCCCTCCGGGGGACCCCGATCTCCGGCACTATCGCCGGTTCGCGGCCTTCGACGGCGATGATACCCTGCGCATCGACGGCACGAGGTTTCCACGGCCCGCCGATTTTGATGGGACCGCCGGAATCATGCTCGGCGCATACGCCGCGGGATCTTCTTATGTGACGATAGACTGCGATTAGTCCTCATCGCTTTTTCATGGGCCCACCCTTGGAGTCGTCGAACTGCCGTGAAAAGAATCGTCCTTTTCTCATCCTTTTTTCTCATCTCGCTCTCGATTGCCGCCTATCGCTGGATGACGCCGCCGGCGTTGGACGTCGATCTCTTGCGGGGAGGCCTTCCGGAGTATGGGGAAGATGCCCTGCCTCCCTTTCCTTCCTTTGTGGAAGGGGAACGCCTGCGTTTTCTGGTCAAGGCCGACCGGGATACGCGGATCGCCGTATTGGAGATCGCGCCCACCGGTGAGGTTCACGAATCGGCCTTCGACGAGGCGCGAGGTGTCGTCGTGCATGGATGGCGTCCGAGGCGGGTGCCTTCGGATGCCTTCCCGCCTCTCGATTTGAAGGGGCCGGTGGGGGCGCACGCGTGGGTCATTTTGAGCTGTCCATTGGGCGGCGGGATGCCACGCATTCCGGAGGGATCGATTCACCTGATCCCGCCGCCGTCGACGCGGTGGTCGGAAGAGGACGTCGGGGCCATCGAGGAGGCGACCGGCTGTCGTGCAAGGGTCAAGCCTTACCGGATCGAGCCCGCCGGGCACGACGATTGACGAGATCGTCGCGCCCGGCCCCCGTGGGAAGGGTGGAATTCGGATTCGGGTACCCGAGCCCACGAGGTTGATGAGGGTGTTGCGCTTGACCCGTGGGGATGATCCTGCTAGTAGAGGATTTCACCGAGGTATCCATCCCCTTCATTTTGAACCCGGGATTCGGATGTCGATGGATGTGTGCTTCGCGGCGGGGATGAGGGGGCTAATGGGGCCCGTGGCCTGACGCCCTTTGGAAGGTGTCCCATCCGCGGGAAGGAGAAAGACATGAGTCGCGCGTTTCTCGATGAACTTGCCTGGCGGGATCTCATCTTTCAGGAATCGGATCGAGAAGGTTTGGGTGCATTCCTTGAAGAAGGTCCGCAATCTCTTTATGCCGGGTTCGATCCGACGGCGGATAGCCTTCATGTGGGTAATCTCATCCCACTATTGACCTTGAGGCGTTTTCAACTGGCGGGACATATTCCGATCGCGCTTGTCGGCGGAGCGACCGGACTCATCGGGGATCCCAGCGGGAAAAGTGCCGAGCGCAATCTGAGCGATCGCGATGTCGTGGCGGCGTGGTGTGAGCGATTCCAAACGCAGATCGCGCATTTCCTGGATTTCTCTCCCGGCCCTTTCCGCGCGACCCTTGTCGATAATTATTCGTGGATATCGAGCCTGTCCGCCTTGGATTTCCTTCGGGATGTCGGGAAGCATTTTTCTGTCAATGCAATGATGGCAAAAGAGTCTGTCTCGAGCCGTCTCGATCGGGAGCACGGAGGGATCTCCTACACTGAGTTCAGTTATATGATCCTTCAAGCGTATGACTTCTATCATCTTGCAAAGACATATGGATGTCGCTTCCAGGTTGGGGGAAGCGATCAATGGGGCAACATGGTCGCCGGCATCGATCTGATTCGTCGAAAGCTTGGGCTGCCTGCTTATGTCTTTACCGTCCCATTAGTGACCACGGCGGATGGGAAAAAATTTGGAAAGAGTGAGGGCAATGCCGTCTGGATCGATCCCGAGAAAACCTCTCCCTATGCCTTTTATCAGTATTGGATCAATACGCATGACGACGACGTGGGTCGGTTTCTCCGTCTCTTTACGTTTCTAAGGCGTGAAGAAATAGAGGAATTGGAAGAGCGAACCAAGGCGCATCCCGAGCGGAGGGAGGGACAGCGGCGTCTGGCCGAAGAGATGACTCGGCTGGTCCATGGAGAGAGTGAACTGGATCAAGTCGTCCGGGCATCGCGGGCGCTCTTCGGGAAGGGTGCGCTCGACGAAGTAGAGCCGCGGATCCTGAAGGCCGCGGTGTCCAGTGCGCCGACTCTTCATTATGGATCCCTCGAAGCGGTCCCCGAAGTGCCCATCGTGCTCGCCGATCTTGGGTTGGCCCGATCGCGTTCCGATGCCAGGAGACTCATCTCCGGCGGCGGACTCTATATCAACAACAGGCGTTTCGAACGAGGGACGACGAGGCTCACGGGCGATGATTTCATTCGAGGGGAGTTGTGTGTCATTCGCCGGGGAAATAAGACTTATGGTATTGTGCACATTGGCGAAAGCATCGACGCGAATGCCTCGGAGAGGAATGGCGATTCATCGGACACGGTGGAGGTGAGAGGAGAGGGAAAGTGATGCTCGTCTCTGAATCATGAGGAGCCGGTATGCTTGTACAATTCGAGACAAGGATTGAAACGGAGGGACGTGGTTTCTATCCCTTGACGGCGTTTGTGTGTCGGACTGTGGAGGAGTCCCCGGTCACACGAGGTCTCTGCACTCTTTTTGTGCATCATACGAGCGCATCCCTTCTCATCTGTGAGAACGCGGATCCCGATGTTCGCCGTGATCTGGAAGCCTTCTTTTCCCGTTGGGTTCCCGACGGCGATCCCTGTTATACCCACACCGCGGAGGGCCCGGACGACATGCCGGCCCACATCCGCAGCGTCTTGACGCAAACATCCCTTTCCGTGCCGATCGTGGATGGGCGCTGCGGGCTCGGGACGTGGCAGGGTCTCTACCTCTGGGAACATCGCCATGCGCCCGGTCGGCGATTGATTACCCTCACCTTGATGGGTGAATAGCGTTCGGGAGTGCTTCGCGGAATCCGTCGGTGGTTGGAGAGTAAGTCGGTGGTTGGAGAGTAAGCTTGTCTCTTATCCACGGGGGATGTGCGGGAAAGGGGGGTGGAATGCGGTGGGTCATGTGGGCGGCGGGCCCGAGGTGTTGCTCTTTTCGGTGAGTGGGTGTCACTCTCCAAGGCCACTGCACGGATGCCCTGTGCTCGTGCTCGAGGGAGGTTGAACCGCGTTCGCTTCTTCTTGCCGTGCTGGACGATGTGCCGGCGCTCGAGGAAAAGCGGGGATGTCAGGACGCCGGTAGCGTTTTGATGTAGGACTCGCGTTGTGCCATCCGCTCACCATAGGATTGCAGAGCCGGGAGATCCGCCAGGATGCCCTGGGACTCCGGAAAGAGGCCGAGGTAGTAATGGATGGGGGCGAAGAAGAGGTCGGCCAGGGAGAGCGATCCGACCAGGTACTCTTTATCGCTCAGCGTCTGTTCGAACAAGCGGAGATCTCGGCCCAGGAGGGGAAGCGCGGCATCGATGGCCCTTCGATCGGGTTTGTTGTTTTCACCTCGTGGGTAGACATACTGGAGAACATAGTTGGTGATTGCATCCGGGTAGATATAGGCGTTAATCACGCTGATCCATTGCAGCATCTTGGCTTGGGCGGATGGATCGGTGGGCGTGAGCCGTGGTCCTCCGAACTGGAGATCGAGGTAGGTTGCGATTGCCACAGTCTCATAATGCGATTGCCACAGCCTCATAAATCGTGTTCTCACCGTCTCGAAGCACGGGGACTTTGCCGAAAGGATGGAGTTTCTTCAGCATGTCGCTGCCAAGCTCGATATCTTCTCGGCGATGAGGGATGTTCTTTTCCAGATAGGTCATCAGGGCGGTTCGAACGTAGGTGCTGGCCGGTGGGCCATATATCGTGACTTCACGCATGGTGAAAACCTCCTTCCAATGGGGGGAGGCCGTCACGGAGACGTGGAGAGCGTGGTGGAGCCCCGCTCGTCTTTTGTTTGACTCCGATGTTTGACTCCGAATTCGAGGCCAAGCGGACGACTTGGCGCATTGACCTTCGCTCTTTCTGAATTATGGACGAGGGAGGTTCTGGATATCAAGACCTCTCGGCGGCGGATTCTTTTCGTATCGAGCGGGCGCGGTGGCGATGGACGTTGGTTCTCCGGTGTCCCGTCTTCCGCCGGGGCATGCTCTTTGTCTTACCGGCTCTCCTCGTTTTTTTTCGTTTTTTATGTTCGCTTCGGTAAACGAAGCGAATAGAGCCAATAGGGTCCAGGCGCTTTTCGACACTTGCGACCTCAACGTAGCGAGAGCCTGAACCGAGCCTCGCAGTTCTTGCGCCTGCCCTCTTTTTTGTTTTGGATTGCGCGGCGGCCGTTGTGGGCGCCGCGTTTCTTTTGGTGCCAGGCATGGCGCGCGGCGCCGCGACTGGTGCTGCTCCCGGCGGTGGTGGAAGGGGATGCGAGGGAAGCCTACTCGATGCGGACCGGTCGATTTAGGGGCCGAGGCACGTAATTAAGATGGTCGGTCGATCTTCTCGAAGCGGGAGGGGTGACATCGGGGGGACTTCGTTGAGGCCGGGAGGACACTCGATCGGTTCCGGGCGGATCCCCTTCCGATTGGGTTCTCCGGGTCATGGATGGGAATGTTCGAAAGACTCCGTTGGTCATCCTCGATGAGCGGGCGGAATGCCTTGAACCCCTCATGGGGTGTCCGTGCTGGGCATCGGCGCGAATCGGCTTGACACCGCCTCTCGATCGCACTACACTCCCGCACGGATTTCTTGTAGGTTTCTCCTTTTAGACGTGGACCGGGGGGAGGCGCGGGCACCAACGCGTACCGGGACCGTGGGATT
>Ga0256832_1002034_pt1 | contig 13801 bp, 10 predicted proteins | sample 134614metaG_FD_190534 | JGI IMG/M metagenome (GOLD analysis project Ga0256832, IMG submission 190534) | Hydrothermal vent microbial communities from Lau Basin, Pacific Ocean - 134-614 | ecosystem: Environmental > Aquatic > Marine > Hydrothermal vents | place: Pacific Ocean: Lau Basin | collected...
TTCCTGCTTTCCTTTTTTTACTTTATACAAGGGTGGTTGCGCTATAAAGATATGCCCTCTTTCAACCAGTTCAGGCATCTGTCTGAAAAAGAATGTCAGCAACAATGAGCGGATATGAGAGCCATCCACATCTGCGTCAGTCATAATGATTATGCGGTGATAACGTAGTTTATCTGGATCGTATTCTTCTCTTCCAATTCCACAACCCAACGCCGTGATCAAGGTTCCAACTTCTGCCGACGCCAGCATTTTATCAAAGCGTGCCTTTTCAACATTTAATATCTTGCCTTTTAGTGGAAGGATTGCCTGAGTACGACGATCCCGACCCTGCTTTGCGGAACCTCCCGCTGAATCCCCCTCCACAAGATATATTTCAGATAGGGCTGGATCCTTTTCCTGACAGTCAGCAAGTTTTCCTGGCAGCCCCGCTATATCAAGCACACCTTTCCTGCGTGTTATTTCCCGCGCTTTCCTGGCAGCCTCTCTCGCTTTGGCAGCCTCAATCATCTTGTTAGCTATTACCTTAGCTTCAACTGGATTCTCCAGCAAAAACTCTGAAAGCTTTTCAGCCATTGCTGATTCTACAACTGTCTTTACTTCGGATGAAACTAGCTTATCTTTAGTCTGTGACGAAAATTTTGGATCTGGAACCTTTACTGACAGGACAGCAGTAAGCCCTTCTCTAGCATCATCACCTGTTGCCGTGATTTTTTCTTTTTTGGCTAAACCTTCGCTTTCAATATAGCGATTTAATGTACGTGTTAATGCTGCCCGAAATCCTGCAAGATGTGCACCCCCATCTTTTTGAGGGATATTATTGGTAAAACAATACACATTCTCCTGATATGAGTCATTCCACTGCAGTGCCACTTCAACGCCGACACCATCACGTTCCCCAACAAGATTAATTACAGTCGGGTGTATAGCTTCTTTCTTTCTATTAAGGTGTTCAACAAAAGCCATTATACCGCCTTCATATTCAAAGACTGCTTTCTCACCCTCACCACGTTCATCACTCAATTCAATTCGCACTCCTGAGTTCAAAAATGATAACTCACGCAGCCTCTTTGCAAGGATATCGTAATGATATTCCGTGATTGCGAATATCTCAGGGCTCGGCAAAAACCTGATTCTGGTACCTGATTGCTCCGTCTCACCAATTTCTTTCAACTCACTTACGGGATCTCCAAGATGGTACTCCTGATAATAAACTTTTCCATTCCTCTTAACCGTCAGTTCCAGACTATCTGATAACGCATTAACTACCGAAACCCCTACTCCATGTAAACCACCTGAAACCTTATAGGAATTATCATCAAACTTACCACCTGCATGAAGTACCGTCATTATAACTTCTGCTGCTGACTTACCCTCTTCCTCATGATAATCCACAGGTATTCCACGTCCGTCATCCGAGACCGACACCGAATTATCTTCATGAATCACAACTTCTATCTTTGAACAATAGCCTGCCAGAGCTTCGTCAATAGAGTTATCCACCACTTCGAAGACCATGTGGTGCAAGCCAGTACCATCATCCGTATCCCCGATATACATACCTGGTCTTTTTCTTACAGCTTCCAGTCCTTTTAAGACCTTTATATTGGATGAATCATATTGTTCAGTCATAACATTCCCGTTTAAAGAAAACTTCTTAAATCAACACGTAATTATACACTTTATTTGATCCTTCAATCTATTTACTTTCACTACCCTCCTGAAATACGTCTAGATAAAACAACTATTTTTATAACGAGCCCACCCTAGTGCAACTCATGCTCAGATACACCCAAATTAGTCGCTACAGGAATCGCCTATTTCATTGCAGTGTTTCACGTGGAACAAAGTGTTTGATTTTCTAGATGGCGTTTATGGAACCATGTTCCACGTGGAACAACTTTGCGTTAAAATCAAGACCAGTAATTGGCCGCTTCTCAGTGTCGGTAATGAAAACCTGACGATCCAGACAGCTAATATAAGTGAGGATCTTTTTGTAATTGTTGTTGTCAATTTCAGCTGAGAGGTCATCTAATGAGATGATGCCGCGTCTATTGATTGCCAAGCTTTGAGCGATATGCAAAATGATCGCCATTATTTTTGTTTGGCCCCGAGATGCTGAGATGGATGCAGGTTTTGAATGAAGTGAAACTTCCAAGTCAGCACAATGAACACCCTTTATGGTTCTACCTCTTTTCTTCTCGTAATCAAGCTTACTTTTATAGTAATTGAGAAGGCTATCCTGATCGAGCGAGACATCAAGAGGCAAGCCTGTTGTTACAGAAATATCAGGGATGTAGTCAGCAAGATAGTCCGGGGTGGACTGCTCAAGTGTGACTAATAAATTCTTTAGCGCTTGTTGCCTAAAACTGTGCAAGGGTTTTTGTAGTTTGCACAACTCATGAGTCAGATAATCAATGGCATAATCTAATTTGGGTTGCTTAAGTGAAGCATTCCTTTGCTTGAGAATGGTTGTATATTGTTTCCATAATGGGTGGAACTCCGGGAACTGGTAAAAAGCAATCCAGTCAATAAAATTACGACGCTTTGACGAACCCTCAGTAATAAGCTGATGAGATAAAGGGTGTATAACTGTAATTGGGAGAATCCTACTAAGCTCTGACTGGGATTTTATCGTTTTTTTATTTACACGTATTATTGTTTGTTTGCTGTTTTTTTTTATTCCAATGCGGATATTATGGTCGTCTGCATCATGTACCAATGCGCTAACCAGGAGATGGTCGTGGTCGTAGCTTACGGTCTCAGAAATTCTGGATGTCCTGAAAGATCGGCCAAGGCTGAGCACAGATAACGCTTCAATAAGGCTGGTTTTGCCCGAACCATTGAGTCCGAAAAAAAAATTTAAGTCAGGACAAAAGTTCAGTGACGCTTCATTGATAATTCGACAATGGTGTACTGTAAGTTCAGATAACCACATGTGAATTCATTGATATTAGAGTCTTACTGGCATGACAACACTTAAGCTGGCAGGATTATCCGGACTCTTAATTAAAGTACTGGATTCAACACCATTTAACAAAATAGTAATACTGTCACCAGACAAATTATTAATAGCATCCAATAAATAATTAACATTGAAGCCGACTTCAAAATCATCACCTGTGTAATTGACGTCAAGTGTTTCTTCTGCAGTTTCACGCTCAGGGTTATTGGATCGTATAGTTAACGTGCCATCCGTGAGCTTTAGTAACACACCTCGGAATTTATCGTTAGAGAGAATTGCAACACGAGACAAAGTCTCCTTTATTTGCATACGATCGAGATCTAGTGTGTGTAAAGTGTTGGCAGGTATCGCAGCTTTATAGTCAGGGTATTTACCATCAATTAATTTTGAAGTAAATCGAATATTATCGTTATGCAGACGAATATGATTATCACTAAGCTGGAGCTCGATGGGAATCTTGCTATCTGTTGATAAAAGGCGAGATAGTTCGTGCACACCTTTCCTGGGAATTATGATTTTTATATCTTCACTAACTTTATTGTTGCCAATCGGCATAGAACAGCAGGCAAGACGGTGACCATCTGTGGCAACAGTTGTGAGAACTCCATCCTCTATAGAAAGGAACATGCCATTCAAATAGTACCTGACATCATGTTGAGCCATCGCATAACTTGTTTGATTAATAACATCTAGAAACGTATTCCCAGGTATTGATATTCTGGTCTCAAAGTTAATAGAATCGAGTACAGGGAAGTCATCAGCAGGTAAAGTAGTAAGTTTAAAGACACTACGTGCACTTTTCACAACGAGAGAGCCAGCATCAAGGTAAATATTTAAAAGGCTATCAGCAGGTAGAGACTTACATATATCAGCGAATTTTTTAGCTGGAATGGTAATTGATCCATATTCTTCTATACCTGTATTGTCAATGTAGCCAGACATTTCAGTATCAAGGTCTGTACCAGTAATTCGCAAACCTTTTTCTGATGCAGATAGCAAAAAATTAGACAATACCGGTGTCGTGCTTTTATTTTCAATAACTCCCTGTGTTCTTTCAATAATAGGAACTAGGGTTTCTCTGTTAATGGTAAGTTTCATAATTAATAATTTTATATAAAGGATAGTAGTAATAATAAGCTAAGTTTGTTTTTGTGCATAACTACTTTTATCCTGACTTATCACCTCGTTAAGTAATATAAATGCAAATGTTACCTTGTGGATAGTTCTGCATATCTTGTGTATGGATTGTGGATAATTCTACTTTAATATTTTATTCACACTTCATGCACATTTTTTCAAACATCTTACTAAGTAGTGAGGGAACGGTTTAATATTTTAAACGCCTCCTCCATGGTGGGGTCGTTTTTTATTAGTGATTTCATTGTTTTACATGCATGTAAAACAGTAGTGTGATCCCTGTTGCCGAAACTTTTACCTATATCTGGGAGGCTATGTTGCGTCAATTGTTTGGATAGATGCATGGCAAGTTGCCGTGGTCGTGTAACAGCTCTGGCACGACTTTTGGATTCCAGATCGGCAACACGAATGTTGAAATAGTCTGCCACTGTTTTTTTGATATTGGCAATAGTCACCATTTTATCCTGGCTAGCAAGTTGATCACGCAAGGCGTCTTGAACAAAGTCTAGGGAAATATCAGCCTGGTTTCGGAAGTTGACTGTTGCAATGAGTTTACGAAGTGCACCTTCCAGGTCGCGTATATTTGATTTGAAGCGTTCTGCTATAAAAAAGGCAACGTCATTGGGTAACACCAGTCCAGCCTCCTCAGCTTTTTTTCTCAGTATTGCAACACGTGTTTCCAGGTCGGGTGGTTCTATAGCGACACTTAAGCCCCAGCTGAAGCGAGACTTTAAGCGTGCATCTAGTCCTTTAACATCACGTGGAAAGCGGTCACTGGTAAGAATGATTTGTTTATTACCTTCAAGTAATGCATTGAAAGTATGGAAAAACTCTTCCATTGTTCGTTCTTTCTTTGCGAAGAACTGTATGTCATCAATAAGTAAAGCATCAACTGAACGGTAGTATTGCTTAAACTTTTCCATGCGATTAGAGCGTAGTGCCGAAATCATATCATTGACAAAGGCTTCTGAGTGAAGATATACCACTGAAGCTTTAGGGTCATTGCTCAGAATACGGTTGCCAACGGCATGCATTAAATGTGTTTTACCTAGTCCAACACCACCATAAATAAATAAGGGATTATATGCTCCTCCAGGGTTATCGCCAATTTGCATGGAAGCAGCACGAGCGAGCTGGTTTGACTTACCTTCAACGAAATTGTCGAAAAGCATTTTGTGATTTAAAGTATTGGTAAATTTGTGTTCACTGATATCAGTTTCAGATGGTATTGCAGAGCTAGTGACTTGTTGGTTGTTTAAAGCCGTGCTCTTTTCCAAAACTTCAGTACCTATTTGCAATACAACATCATACTGCTGGTTGCCAGTAATTTGACGCGCATGTTCAACAATAAGGGGGATAAACTGTTCGTGAACGTGCTGCAAAACAAGTGGGTTTGGAGCCAGTAAAAACAGGCCGTGTGATTTTTCACGTGCGTGCAATGGTAGTAGCCAGGTATTTATATCAGAGTCAGAGACTTGCATCTCCAAGCGCTTAAGACACTCAGACCAGAGCATAAATGATACCTTGAAAAATACAAAAGGGGGCGACTAGTATAGCGTATAATTGCTCTGTTGATACAGTATTCATATTGGATTTATTAATATTTATTCATTATCTTTTATGTAAATCTATTCAATATATCAGTAAGTTAAATAGTATCCGTTGTTTAGCTTATTGAGTTAATACTTTGCTGGAGAAAGTGCTTGTGAGTGAGTTGTTGTATTCAAGTCATGAACTTTAATAAATCAAACCTTGAGCATAAATTATGTATAGCTTGTTAGGAAAAATTAAGTTATTTGTGCAGTGCAGAAAGGTGCTCTGGGTTACTGGTTTTATTATGGCATCAGTACTCCTTATCTGGCTGGTCACAGCATTTCAATTTGCAGGTTTAAACGGCAATGATTTTCCCCGGGCTGAGCGCGAGTGGGAAGCGTTGTTAGATGAAAAGGATACTATACATCTACACTGGTTAAGAACACTCAACCCGTTTATACGTGAGACACAGGGTGGCCTACTGTGGAATAAAACACAGCAAAAAGGTGTAATGCGTTTTGTAAATCTTCCCCGCTTAAGCGACAAGCAGCGTTATAACCTGTGGATTTATGATTTACAAAAACCTCTAAAGAAACCTGTTAATGCGGGAATGTTTTCAATCAACAAGTCTAGCAAGGGTGAGTATTATGTATCCTTTAAACCTGAAGAAGTAGTCATTACTCCTTACAAGTTTCTACTGACGTTGGGTAAAAAAAGTGAGCATAATTTCGGTAGTTTACAAAGCTTACTATTAGCACAGCCATAAGCTATAGATGTAGAATTTAAGTTCTCATGGTGTGCCAGGAAATGAGGCATGAACGAGAGTGAGGAAAAGCGCTGGACTTTATTCAATGTGAATAGTCTAATATCGTTCGTAATCACAATAGCTAGCAGTAGCAGGCAAGTAATATGAACGATACAACAAAGCCGCTCAACTTTATTGAAAAAATCATTACCGAAGATCTTCAATCCGGTAAGATCAAACAGGTGAAAACACGTTTTCCTCCAGAGCCCAATGGTTATCTACATATTGGGCATGCCAAGTCAATTGTGCTTAATTTTGGATTGGCAAAGACCTTCGGTGGTACTTGTAATCTGCGTTTTGATGACACCAACCCCGCCAAAGAAGAAGTTGAATATGTAGAATCCATAAAAGAAGATGTGCGCTGGCTGGGTTTTAAATGGGATGGTGCAGTGCGCTTTGCATCAGATTATTTTGATCAGCTTCATGCATGGGCGGTTTATTTGATTGAGGAAGGCAAGGCTTATGTGTGTGATCTAAGCCAGCAGGAGGCACGTGAATATCGTGGTACGTTGACAGAACCCGGTAAAAACAGTCCTTACCGGGAGCGTTCCATTGAAGAAAATCTTCGCTTGTTTGAAAAAATGCGCAAGGGCGAATTTGCTGAAGGTAGTTGTACGTTGCGTGTAAAAATTGATATGGCTCATCCAAATATGCAGATGCGGGATCCAGTGATATATCGCATCAAAAAACAGAAGCATCATCAAACGGGTGACAAGTGGTGTATTTATCCATCCTATGACTTTGCACATGGTCAGGAAGATGCTATTGAAGGGATTACTCACTCTATCTGTACGCTGGAATTTGAAGAACATCGCCCGCTGTATGACTGGTTTATAGAAAACCTGCCTGTACCTGCAACTCCGCATCAATACGAGTTTTCCCGCTTGAATGTAAACTATACAGTAACCAGCAAGCGCAAACTGAAACAACTGGTTGATGAAAAATACGTGGATGGTTGGGATGATCCGCGCATGCCGACAATCTCAGGCATGCGGCGTCGTGGCTTTACACCCAAATCTATTCGAGAGTTCTGTGATATGGCGGGTGTGACACGCACTGATGGCGTGGTTGATGTCAGTATGCTGGAATTTGCTATCCGTGAGGACTTAAATGCCAATGCGGTACGCGCCATGTGCGTATTACGCCCGTTAAAAGTGGTATTAACTAATTACCCGGAAGATAAAAAAGAAGTAATGATTGCTCCAGGACACCCGCAACGTGATGACCTGGGGACACGTAAACTACCTTTTGGACGCGAGATTTATATTGATCAGGATGATTTCCGTGAGTCCGCAAACAAGAAATACAAGCGTCTGGTAATTGGCAAGCGGGTAAGACTCAGGAATGCCTATATTATTGAAGCCGACGAAGCAATCAGGGATGACCAGGGAGAGATCATCGAAGTGCGTGCCAGAGTGATTGAGGATACCGTTGGCAAGAATCCAGCTGATGGTATCAAAGCAAAAGGCGTGATTCACTGGGTATCTGCAGATGAATCTATAGATTGTGAAGTGCGGTTGTATGATCGCTTATTCACTGAAGCATCTCCGGATGCTGGTGGTAAGGATTTTCTGCAATCAATCAACCCGTATAGCCTGGAAGTTGTCCAGGGCTGTAAAGGAGAGGTAAGTCTAGCACAGGCAACAACAGAAGATCATTATCAGTTTGAGCGAGAGGGTTATTTTATTTTGGATTCCAGGTATTCAAGTGCGGATAAACCTGTCTTTAACAGAACGATTGGCTTGAGAGATACCTGGGATAAGGCTAAAGACAAAATCGGCTGATCTCGCCGCCCTATTGATCGTTGTTTTGGTACATTCACAACAGTAAGTTATTCATTGTCATCTGTGGATAACTTTGTGGATAAAAGAGGTTGGAAAAAAATTACTTTACAAGTTTCTTCTAAGTCTCTGAAATATGTGACAAGGAGATTTTATAAGTAATGAATTATCAATATCTTATATAGTGGTTATCCCTTGATTGGTTGTTGATTGATAATCAGCCAACCCAGGTTGTTCTGTGAATAACAAGAGTTTGCGTCTATCTAGACAGGCTAATGCCAGCACGACTGATGGTGATGATGTTGTGAGCAGGCAACAATCCATAGCGGTTTAATCTGCGGAGATGCAATCTCACGAAGTGATGAATTTGATCGTGAGATTGCAGTTTTAAATATGATCTATAAGATATGTAGAATGATTCTACATGCTGATCTGTTTGCTAGATTTCCTTGATATCCGAGACAAGATCATTAGCAACCTGCTGGGCATCGCCATATAGCATGCGAGTGTTATCTGCAAAGAACAAGTGGTTCTCAATACCGGAGAAGCCCTTGCCCTTGCCCCGTTTGATGACAATTACATTCTTTGATTTATCCGCATTTAGAATTGGCATGCCATGAATCGGACTATTCGGATCAGTACGTGCAGCAGGGTTTACAACATCATTCGCACCGATAACCAGAGTGACATCAGTGGTAGGGAATTCCTCATTAATTTCATCTAGATCATAGATAATATCGTAGGGAACCCCCGCCTCAGCGAGCAAGACATTCATGTGACCAGGCATACGCCCAGCAACTGGGTGGATGGCAAACTTTACAGTTACACCACGCTCCTGGAGTTGCTTTACTAATTCCCAAATCTTGTGCTGAGCCTGAGCAACTGCCATACCATAGCCGGGTACAATAATCACTTTTTCAGCAAATGCCATCATCACGGCAGCATCAGAAGCCTCAATTTCCTTCATGGAGCCAGTAACTTCCTGAGCCTCACCGCTGGCTTCACCAAAGTTGCTGAATAATACATTGCTGATAGGTCGGTTCATGGCCTTTGCCATGAGCTGTGTTAACAAGGTGCCAGCCGAGCCGACAACAATACCAGCTATCATCATTGCAGGATTGGCGAGCACATAACCTTCAAAACCAACAGCCAGACCAGTCAGTGCATTAAACAGGGAAATAACTACAGGCATATCCGCACCACCGATGGGCACAGCCATCATGGCACCAAATAGCAGTGACAGTAAAAAGAATACAAACAAAACAAACATGCTGTAATCACTGCCGCCAAAGGCAATCATCAGTCCCAGAATCACAGTCACCAGGAAAGTAATGCCATTTACCAGTTGCTGCCCCGGAAAGCGTAAGGTTTTACGCATAATGCCCTGCAACTTTGCATATGCCACCAGTGATCCGGAAAAAGCCATTGTGCCAATGAGTGCACCAATCACAGCCAGAATCTGTACTATCTGACTCATATTCTCCTGACGTATCAGTTCCACCGCAGCAATCAGTGCAGCAGCACCACCGCCGAGTCCGTTATACAGAGCAACCATTTGCGGCATGTCAGTCATGGCCACCTTTTTTCCTGAACTCCATGCCAGATAACCACCCAGTCCCATGGCAATGGTGATCAGAATCATTTTTTCAAAACCATGAATGGAGGGGTGAAAGTAGGTTGCCAGTGTAGCTATCACCATTCCCACTCCAGCCCAAACTATGCCTTTACGAGCATGGCTGGGGGAGCTCATCTTTTTTAGTCCATAAATAAACAGGACAGCAGCAGCAAAGTAGGAAGCCTGAACAAGGTAATCCATTATTTGTCTCCTTTTTTGTCACCTGATGACTTAAACATTTCCAGCATGCGTTCGGTAACGACATAACCACCAGCGGCATTACCGGCAGCCAGTAACACGGCAAAGAAACCAATAATCATTTCCAGCTTTGTATCAGCATGACCCAGCGCAACCATGGCGCCAACCAGGACAATACCGTGAACAAAGTTGGAGCCAGACATCAAGGGGGTATGCAGGATGACAGGAACCTTGGAAATGACTTCATAGCCGGTAAAGGCAGCCAACATAAAAATATAAAGTGCAACGAAGCCTTCCATCAGCTTTCTCCTTCTAGTTGTTCGCGTGTCGCTTGATGACGTATTTCACCTTCGTGAGTTAACAATGCCCCACTGATAACCTCATCATCAAAATCAGGTTTAAATTCGCCATCAATAATCATAGGTGATAAAAAATTAAACAGGTTTTTAGCATACATTTCACTGGCATGCACTGGAACCTGACTGGCAACATTTAATGGAGCATGAATAATAACACCATTGTGTTCCAGAGTTTGACCGGGCTGTGTGAGGGTACAGTTGCCTCCGCTCTCGGCAGCTAGGTCAATAATAACCGCTCCTTTTTTCATACCGTCTACTGTTGCTTCAGGAATAATTTTAGGAGCAGGTCGGCCGGGTACAGAAGCCGTAGTAATCAGAACATCAGCCTGGGCAATATAACCTGCCAGTTCCTGCTGTTGCTGCTGTTTCTCTTCATCGGTGAGTTCACGTGCATAGCCACCCTCACCTGTTGCAGAAATGCTAAGCTCAATAGCTTTGGCTCCCAGTGATTCAATTTGCTCTTTGGTTTCTGGGCGCACATCATAAGCCTCTACCATTGCTCCAAGCCGCTTTGCAGTCGCAATAGCCTGTAATCCGGCGACACCAACTCCAATAACTATGACCTTGGAGGGACGAATAGTGCCAGCAGCAGTTGTTAACATGGGGAAAAAACGCGGTGCCAGATCAGCCCCCATAATTGCAGCCTTGTAACCCGCAACAGCCGCTTGTGAAGACAGTACATCCATGGATTGAGCGCGTGAGATACGCGGCACCAGCTCCATCGCAAAGCTGGTAATATTTTTTTCGTTAAGCCTGGCAACAACATCAGCATGCTTGTGGGCAAGCAGTGTGCCGACCAATACACTGTTATCGCGCATTTTATCAACTTCATCAACCGTAGGAGTTTGTACTCGCAGGATGATGTCAGCCTGTTGGGCAAGATCGGTTGCGGACTCTACTATAGTGGCGCCAGCAAATAGTTCATCTGGCATCAGCGCAGCAAGTCCTGCTCCTTTTTCAACAAGAACTTCAGCACCAAGCTTGCCTAGTTTTTTAATGACGGTAGGCTCAATGGCGACACGGCGTTCACCTTCGGCGGTTTCACGTGGTATACCCACTTTTAATGTCATAAAGAAACTCCTTTGTATGTAAATAAGAGCGCAGCGTACCCAGTAATTAAGATCAGTTGCCTTTATTTTTCTCAGGCAAGTACGAAAAGAAGAGGCATTCTAACGGAAAAGGGCTAATAAATGCACCCCCATTCGCTGCATAATGGCTTGTTTAGTGTTGAAACTGTTTTTCAGGAAATTGCTCAGTCGTTATACTAGCAGGCAAATAAGTATGCCAGTAAAGATAAAATAACGGCATACTTTTGAAATTATAATACTTTTAAAAGAATGTGCCATGAAACTAGATGTAGATGAATTTATAAGCTGGAAGCATAAGTCGATAACATTACTGGGTATGTCAGGCGTAGGAAAGACTTTCCTGTCCACCCTGCTAAGAAAAAATGACTGGTTTCATTATTCTGGGGATTACCGCATCGGTACGCGCTACCTGAATGAAGCGATACTGGATAACATTAAGCTACAAGCCATGCAGGTGCCATTTTTAAGAGACTTGCTGCGTAGCGACTCCATCTATATTGAAAATAACATCACGGTTGACCACCTGAAGCCAGTGTCAACTTATCTCGGTAAATTAGGGAATGTAGAAAAAGGAGGATTGCCGTTAAAAGAATATAAAAAGCGTCAGGCACAGCACCGTCAGGCAGAGATAGCAGCAATGCTGGATGTGCCGGATTTTATTGGCAAGGCGCAGAGTATTTATGGCTTTAACCACTTTATAAATGATGCTGGTGGCAGTGTCTGTGAGCTGGAGGATGACTCAGTCATGAAATTACTGGCGGAGCATACGCTTATCCTTTATATCAAGGCATCAAAAGCAGATGAGGAGATGCTCATCGAAAGAGCAAAAACAGCACCCAAGCCCATGTATTATCGACCAGATTTTCTGGACAAGTTACTGGCAGAATACATGCAGGAGAATAACCAGCCCTATGCTTCCATGATTGACCCAGACAGTTTTGTACTTTGGTCATTTCCCAAATTGTTTTATTCTCGGATACCGCGTTATGATGCCATTGCTAAAAAATATGGTTATAGCGTAAGTACAGAAGAATTATTTCAGGTTAAAACAGAAACGGATTTCGTTGAACTGGTGGCAGAAGCCATCAGAAGAAACAAGGATTAGTTTATGCCACTAGTTGCACACAATAATCTGCCCACGTTTGCCAGGTTACGCAAGGAAGGTCAACGTGTATTGCCTGCAGAAAAAGCACATCAGCAGGATATTCGTGAACAGCATATTGGCTTGTTGAATATGATGCCTGATGCAGCATTGGAGGCAACAGAAAGACAGTTTTATCGCCTGATTGGTGAGAGTAATCCCATCATCCAGATCTATATTCATCCCTTTACCCTTCCCGAATTACCACGCGGAGAAAAAGCGCAACAGCACATAAAACAATATTACGAAACATTTGAAAACTTGCAACAGGAAGGTTTGGATGCCCTCATTATTACGGGTGCCAATGTAACTCAGCCCAACCTGTCTGACGAACCTTTCTGGGAGCCTTTAACAGAAGTAGTTACCTGGGCAACACAAAATGTGGCATCTACACTGTGCTCCTGTCTGGCAACACATGCTGTTATGGAGTTCCGTCATGGACAAAAACGCAGAGCCCTCGGCGAAAAGCGCTGGGGGGTATATTCACATCATATTACCGATCAACATCCACTGGTACGCGGTGTAAACAGTAAGTTTGACGTACCACATTCCCGCTATAACCAGATAGACAGGGGGCAGTTTGAAGCCGCAAATGCAAGAGTACTGGCAGAAAGTGAGGCAGGTGTTCATTTAGCAGTCAGTCAGGATGGGTTACGCTTGGTCTACTTTCAGGGACATCCGGAATATGATGCGATTAGTTTATTGAAAGAGTATAAGCGAGAAGTTTATCGTTTCTTTCATCAACAACGCCCGGACTACCCTCCATTCCCGGTGAATTATTTTGATGACTATACTCAGGCATTATTTGATGAGTACCAGCAAAGAATACTGGCAGCAATACATAACAATGAGGAATTGCCAGAGTTTCCGGAAAAACTGATTGTGCACCGTATCCACAATACCTGGCACGATACAGGTGAAGCAATTGTTGGTAAGTGGCTTGGACTGGTTTACCAGTATACAAACAGGGACAGACGTTTGTATTTAATGGAGGAAGTAGACCCTGAGAACCCCTTGGGTCTTGTTAAATAGCCCACAAAACTGAAAAAAAATTTGCCAGATGTAAAAAAATATTTGACAGATGAGAATATAGTAATATACTTATATTCGAATCTAATAATTCACCTTCTTGGATAAACATAATTAATTAATATATTTCGTTAGGAGAAATAACATGAAACT
>Ga0256832_1002035_pt1 | contig 13799 bp, 11 predicted proteins | sample 134614metaG_FD_190534 | JGI IMG/M metagenome (GOLD analysis project Ga0256832, IMG submission 190534) | Hydrothermal vent microbial communities from Lau Basin, Pacific Ocean - 134-614 | ecosystem: Environmental > Aquatic > Marine > Hydrothermal vents | place: Pacific Ocean: Lau Basin | collected...
AGAAAGAGGGTGGGGCACCGGAAGCCGGAATTACCGGTGCGCCGCGTGGTGAAGAATCCTTCGCGGATGTGGTCAAACGTCGTGGGTTAACACCCCAGGACATTCTGGCGGCAGCCAAAACCTACACGCCGGATCACGTAAAGGATGAATATGTGACTCTGAACTCCGGTGGGCAGGAAGGTAACATGATTATGTATACAGTACCTTCCATGCGCCTGATTAAATACGTGGCCATTAATACCCGTCATCCATTCAATGGATTTGGTTACAGCGTGGAAACCCGGAAATTACTGGAAGCCGGGTTTATTGATGGTGAAGAAATCTTGTGGGGTGATACGCACCATCCGGGATTTTCTGAAACCAATGGTATGTATGATGGTCGCTTTGCGACTATTAATGATAAGGCAAATCCGCGGGTGTATCTGGTAGACCTGCGCGACTGGGAATTGAAACAGGTGGTTCAAAACCCGGTATTCCGTTGTGACCATGGTGGTACCTTCTGGACACCGAATTCTGAATACATTATTGAAGCGGCACAATACCCGGCACCGTTGGATCGGAAGTATTATCCGCTGACCGAAGCCAATTTTAAGAAATACTGGCGCGGTGGTATTACCTACTGGAAATTCGATAACAAAAAAGGTCGCATTGATGTAAAGAACTCTTTTACGGTTGAAGCACCGCCGTATACCCAGGACTTAAGCGATGCCGGTAAAAATGCCAGTTATGGCTGGTCCTTTACCAACTCTTTGTGTTCCGAAATGTATGTCGGTGGTATCGAAAAAGGTCGTCCGCCGTTTGAAGCTGGGTGTTCTTCCAAGGATACTGACTATCTCCATGTTGTAAACTGGAAGAAAGCCGAGCAGCTGATTAAACAGGGTAAATACAAAATCATCAATGGCCATAAGGTTATCCCGATTGAAGTTGCGGCTAAGGAAGGTGTATTGTTCCTGATTCCGGAACCGAAATCGCCCCATGGTGTGGACGTGGATCCCACGGGTGATTACATCATCGTTGCCGGTAAGCTGGATTCCCATGCCTGGGTCTATTCCTGGAAAAAGATTAAAAAAGCCATTGACGAAAAGAACTTTGTTGGCAAAGACGAATTTGGTATTCCCATCATTGGTCTGGAAACGGCACTCCATGGTAGTGTAGAAGTAGGCCTGGGCCCCTTGCACAACCAGTATGACGATCAACGGGGTATTGTATATACTTCTATTTACGTAGACTCCAAGATGGTAAAATGGGATTACATTAATCTGAAAGTGCTGGATGAAGTATATGTGCATTACAACGTAGGGCACCTGGTTTCCGCTTACGGGGACACCAAAAAGCCGCACGGTAAATACCTGATCGGATTGAACAAGCTGTCCATTGACCGTTTCAATCCCGTTGGGCCGTTACATCCGCAGAACCACCAGTTGGTGGACATTGATGCGCCGAAAATGCACATTATTTACGACCTGCCCATTCCTATGGGTGAACCGCACTACACGGCAATGATTGCAGCAGATGGGTATGAATCGATTGAGACCTATCCGGTAGGTACGGACATTACCAAAATGGCACCTTCGCCGTACAAAACCCTGGCAGGTCAGGAACGCATTAAACGCCGTCGGGGTAAAGTGGAAGTCTTTGGTACAATCAAAGACGGCAAAGTGACGCCTGGCGACATTTCCGTCAATCAGGGTGATAAGGTGATTATTCACCTGACCAACCTGGGTACCACGCCGCTGGATCATTATGTATATGAAGTTGCTTCCTACGATAAACAATACCGCTGGCGCCCGGGTGAAACCGCAACCATTGCCTTTGTGGCGGAAAAAGCAGGTGCTTATCCGTTGCTGCTGGATCACATTCATAGTCCCGAAGGCCGGCAGTTGCAAGGATACCTGACGGTGAAATTTAATCAGAAAGCCGAAAATGAACGTTTGATTGCTTATTCGAATCGTGTGAAAGAAGACATGATGCGTCAGGCTTTTACGCCGTCTTCCGTAGAAATGAAAAACATGCTGCCGGGTGAAATTGAATTTGCCAATTATGGTTGTAACGCATGCCATATGTTCGGTAAAGAATTCAATGGTCCGGACCTGTTCATGGTACACAAACGTCGCAGTAAAGAATGGCTCCGTAGCTGGATCCTGAATCCCGAAAAGCATTACAATGAGCCGGATATTCAAGCCATGTACAAGCGGTACAAACTGCGTATGCCCAATCAGCATGTTGCGGAAAAGGATGTGGATAAGATTATTCAGTTCCTGGAAGCCAAGTCCGAGCAAATGCTGAAAGAAATGAAAGGCGGTGCCAGCAGCGGTTCGTAATTCGGAGGCCAATGATTAACACATTTTGATGGAAATAACTGGAAGGGGGAGTTCCGGGTCTGTCTGGCTCCCCCTTCATTTAATTCCTAAAACTAAAATGGGTTATGTTTAACTAAACCAAAAGGAGAGTGATGGAATGAAGAAAGTTGTTGTGTTGTTGATGGTATTGGGGCTGGCGATGGCCCTGGTGATCGGCTGTGGTGGCAAATCCGGCGACAACGCCGAGAAATCGCAGGAAGCGGCCAAACCCCAATTCACGGTCAATTTATCGAATGGGGAAGCCGTGTTTAATAAAGCCTGTATCGCTTGCCACCAGACCGGTGTTGCCGGGGCAGCAGCCATTACTGATAAAGCCCGCTGGGAAGAAATTGCGGCAAAACCCATGTCCACGCTGTTGGAACACGCGTGGAAAGGTTACACGGGTAAATACGGTGTAATGCCCGAAAAAGGTACCTGTATGGATTGCTCCAAACAGGACTTATATGATGCCATTCATTACATGATGAATAAAGCTGGTGTAACACCGAACGAAGGCTAAACCCCGAAAGGCGTACTCCGGTACGCCTTTCATTTTTTAACACAAAGAAAGGTGAGGTGGGTAAAATGAACGAGGCATTCCAAAAGAATCTGAAGTTAGCACGGATTCTTGCGGCAATAGCTGCAGTACTAATTATTGTTTCGTATTTCGTCCCTATCTGGTGGGTAGCTCTGGAAAGTGTACAATACCCAAAGACAATTTTCCCGCGGGGTATTCGTATCGATTTCAAGTTTAACGGCGTGTACAACGGATGTAAGGGGCAGAAGGAACGGGAAGAGTTGGCACAAACCGAAGCCAGTGCAGATTGTTTTAAGGAAATGAATGCCATTAACCACTATATCGGGATGTACAAAATTGTACCGGGGCGTAACTGGGAAGAACGTGGGAAAGGTGAATATCCCCTGTATTATGTATTTGAAACCAAGAAGGATGCTCAGGGGAACGATATTATTGACCCGGAAACCGGTGAACCGGTAAAAATAGATGTTACACCGGGTTTCCTGAAATTTTTGGATAAACTAATGATCGCAACCCCGTATTTGTTTGCGGCATTTGTTTTACTGGTTATCGTGTTTATTGCTGTCCCCAATAAGGTGTTAGCCTGGGCAGCGATGATTCCTGGTTTGCTGCCGTTTTACTTTTTATTCTTTTATATTTTAGGATTGTACTGGTATGGGCACAACCTCTCTCTCCATGGTGGTGGTGCATTCCGGGGCATTAAACCCTTTATGCCCACCGTGTTTGGAGAAGGTAAAGTCGCCCAGTTTACCACACATTCCTATCCCTATTGGGGATTTTTTGTAACGCTGTTGGTGTTTGTACTGCTACTTTTAGCGGTTATTTATAAAAAGAAAGCCTTAAAAGCTAAGGAAGCGGAAGCTGCAGCCTAAGTGGAATAACGTTTAAACAGGGATACGCAACCGATGAAACGGCTGATATTCGTTCTTATAAGCATTATTATAGCAGTTCATGCGGGACCTGCAAAAAATTTAATTCGAGCGGGGTTGCGGCATCCCATTGAACCCCCACCTCCAAACGCATCACCACTGCCATTACAACCAATGATCGATACAGCGTCCCCGGGCGATACCATCCGATTGGCGCCCGGGTTGTATGCGGGTCCGATTACCATTACCAAACCCATTGTGTTGGATGGGCAATATATGGCAACCATTGATGCCGGGGGGCGGGGATCCGTAATCTATCTGAAAACAGACAGTGCCCATATTAAAAATTTGCGTTTGCAAAATTCCGGTTCTTCTCATGACCAACTGGATGCTGGCATCCAAATTCGCGGTAATTACAACATTATTGAAAATGTCCGCATTGAGAATTGCTTATTTGGAATGGATTTGCAAAATGTAGAACACAATCTGATTGTCAACAACGAAATTAGTTCCAAAGAAGAATTGCCCCTGGCCATTAAAGGCGATGCAATTCGCTTATGGTATTCCCGCTACAACAAAGTCATATCCAATTACTGGCATGATGTCCGGGATATGGTGGTCTGGTATTCGTTATTCAATTTCTTTCAGGGGAATCTGGGCATTGGCAATCGGTATAGCATTCATTTCATGTATTCCCACAACAATCGCATTCAGAATAATGAATTTCATAATAATTCTGTTGGCGTATTTTTAATGTACAGTGCAGCCACCATCATGATCAATAACACCATAACCGGTTCCAATCGTCCGGATGCCATGTGTTTGGGAATGAAAGAAACGTCCAGCAATGAAATCATCGGGAATCGGTTTTTGTATTCCTCCGTAGGGGTATATATTGACCATTCCCCGTTTGAGGAATTTAAAACCAACATATTCGAACGCAACGAAATTGCATTTTGCAACGTCGGCGTTCAGTTTCACTCTGAATTGGAAGGCAATGTGTTTCGTTTCAACATTTTTAAGGATAACCTCAGCCAGGTGGCTGTTCGCGGCAATACGGCCAATGACAATGTGTGGGAATACAATTGCTGGGATGATTTTCAGGGGTTTGACCGCGATGATGACAATATTGGTGATACCCCATACGTATTGCTGGAATACGTGGAACATTTGTGGGATAACAAGCCGGAAGTGCGATTCTTTTTTGGAACCCCGGTTTTGGCATTATTGGACTTTCTTGAAAAATTAGCACCTTTTACTCCACCACGGTTAATTCTGGAAGATCCCTACCCGGTGTACTACTGTAAGGACATCAAAGATATTACACGGTTTTCGGAAACCGTGGTGGAGAAGAATGCTTCCTCAAAGTAAGGAGAAGGCTTATGGCGGACCCAAGAGATAAGCTGAATCGCCGAGAATTTTTAAAACAAAGCGCGTGGGTCGCAGGTGGGTTGGTTGTTTCTGCAGTTGGCTTGCCATTTCTCATTGAATCCCATGCCATCGAACCAAAAGTTGGGGAACTGCTACGTCCTCCCGGTTCGATTGAAGAGGACGAATTCCTTTATGCCTGTATTAAATGTGGGTTGTGTGTTCAGATTTGCCCGGTGCATGCCATTAAACTGGCGGACGTAGATGAAGGGCTGGGATATGCCACGCCGTACATCAATGCCCGGGAACAGGCGTGCGATTTTAGTTGTGATTCTATTCAATGTGCGGAAACCTGCCCCACGGCTGCCTTAAACTTTAAAATCTTTCGCAATGCCAGTACCAAAAAAGCGGAAGAATTGCAGCCGTTGATTGAAAAAGGCGAACTGGATCCCATGGAATCCTGGCGCCTTCAAATTCATGCCATGAAGGAAGCGACTCGAATTGGCGTTGCTAAAGTAAACGATCAGACCTGTCTGGCGTATCAGGGAAAAGGATTTAAAGGCACCCCCAGGGGTAAGGATTTCAAGGGAGTGCTTCGCTACGAAAAAATTAGCGAACGCAAACCTCAGCCGGTTCGGGAGCAATATTTTGACCGTGAAATTTGTGACCTGTGCGTCATCCATTGCCCCATCGGCGAAACGGCCATAAAAATGGTTGAAAAAGAATTACCCGATGGGCGAAAAACTAAAGTGCCTGAGGTGGAGCGCGGTTGTACCGGGTGCGGAACGTGCGAAATGATTTGCCCCACCGAACCAGCCAGTATTGTGGTACTGCCGCAGAAAACGTATGAGGAGGTGTACTCATGATCGGGAAAAAAGAGAAACAGCCTCTGCCTCCCAAGCCCAAAGACCAGATGCCGCATGTGAAATTAAACATGACCTACAAAGAATGGATGCACCGCCATGAAGGACGCCATACCTGGCGGAATCGCCGGTGGGCATTTGTCATTTTTATTAACCTGTTGTTTGTGGTCTCATTTACCTTTGATCTGGCTGTTCTGGAAGGATCCTTGAACGGCTCCCGATTGATTGGATTTTATTTGATGGATCCCTATGTGTCCCTGGAGCTGGCGACCATCTCTCTTCGCACCAATTACTGGCATAATGTTACCATGAATATGATAATTGGGCTTATTACTATTTTAACCTTTTATTTTTTAATGGGTGGTCGTACTTTCTGCTCCTGGGTTTGCCCGTACCATTTTATTGCTGAGTGGGCGGAAAAATTGCATAAGTATCTGGTGAAAAAACGAAAAATAAAAGAGCATCATTTTAATCGGGGCCTACGCTACGTATTCTGGGTTGGATTTTTGATTCTGGCATTGGTTACCAAACGGTTGATTTTCCAGGAAATCAATCCGGTGGGCATTATTTCTCGGGCGTTAATTTACGGTCCGGGGTTAATCCTGTTATGGATATTGGCGCTAATTACATTTGAAATTGTGTACAGTCAGCGCTTCTGGTGCCGGTATGTATGTCCCATTGGAACAACCTGGAGTATTGTGGGGAAATTATCCCCGGTTACGATTAAATTTGAATATGAAAAATGTGGACATTGCCGGAAATGCCAGGATGTGTGTTTAGTACCCCACGTACTCTGGTTTGTGGTGAAAGGGCGGGCTACCCAGGCCCAGCATTATGTGGGGTCCGATTGCATTAAATGTGGTTATTGTGTGGACATTTGTCCCGGCGATGCATTGAACTTTTCAATTAAAGGGCTGAGCAAGATTGTATGAGCATAACAAAACAAACACCCCCGAAGCTGATTGAATTTCGGAGTTTGGTTAAAAAGTTTAACCAAACCACGGTTCTGAATGGTCTAAACGGCGAATTTTTTGGCGGAGAGCGCATTGCGCTAATCGGGCAAAACGGTGCCGGTAAAACAACCCTCATTCGATGTATTCTGGGTGAGTATGTGTACGAAGGCGAATTGCGGGTGTTGGGGAAAGACCCCCGGACGTTCCGAAAGGAAATTTTAAAACACGTCGGGTTTGTACCTCAACTTCCGCCGCCGTTGCGCTTAACCGTAGAGGAACTAATTAGTTTCATTTCAGGATTAACCGCTACCCCTGAAAAGGAATTTTACGCCATTGCCGAAGCGCTTGGTCTGAAAATTCAGGACAATTTAAAGAAACCCTTTTTCAAACTGTCCGGGGGGATGAAACAGAAAATCTTAATCAGCCTGGCTTTGGGCAAGCGGCCCAAAATTTTAATTATGGATGAACCCACTGCTAATCTGGATCCCCAGGCGCGGAAGGTTTTCCTGGATTATTTAAAGGATTTTGACCACCAGACCATGATGTTATTAAGCAGTCACCGGATTAGCGAATTGCAGCAAATCGTGAATCGTGTGGTGGAAATGGATTTTGGGCGAATTGTCTTGGATGAACACATTTCTACGGTGGTTGGAGACGAAGTGGCCTATCGGTACTTCGTTTCATTTTTTGAGGTTAATGACGACCTGAACCGTTTGCTCCACGTGTGGGGCTTTCAGAAAAATCAAAAGCCCAACACCTTTTTTACTGTTGTTCGGGGTAGTGATAGCCCGCGTTTAATGGAGGAGTTAACACGCTTTGCCAGCTTAATTGATTCATTTAAAGTGGATCGTGTAAAGGAGGAACAATAAATGCGCAATCGATGGTTTAAGGCGCTTTTTTTCGTTACAGTATTGGGATTTTTGCTAATAGGGTGTCAGAAAAAAGTAGACTTTTCGCCCCGCCCATTAAATCTGGATCGGGCAGTATGTTATGTGTGCAAAATGGGCATCACCGATCAGCGTTTTGCCGTCCAGGCAATTAGTCCCCAGGGCGATGTTTTCTGGTTTGACGACATTGGCTGCTTGGTAGAATTTATGAATTACCCGGAATGGAAAGATAAGCAGATGGATAAGGGCATGATCTGGATTGGCGACATGAACACCGGAAAATGGATTGATGCCCGAAAAGCAAAATATGTATTCGGGATTGAAACGCCAATGGGTTACGGGTATGGGGCCGTAGCCGATACCACCGGGGTAGATACGGTATACACGTTCCAGCAGGTGGTAGAACGCATTCGGGAAGGGAAGACCATGCGGGAGGAATTCCTTAAGAAAATGAAGGGAAAAATGAAACACGAACATCCTGCTGAGCATCCACAGGAAATGAAATAAGAGGAGTGACCGTGAAGGATACAGTTGCCGTAAAAGCGGAAAATTCGTCCGAACCCGTAACCAGCGGTTTTCAGGAAATATTGTTACTGGATGTCTGGCAGGTGCTCCGCGCGCGCTGGTTCTGGGGGTACAGTTTGCTGTTCGCCGGACTGATTGTGGTATTATTTACCATGGGCGTTACGGAGTCCCAAATTATTGGCTTCATTGGGTTAAGCCGGCTTATGGTAACCTTTATCCAGATTTGCATTGCGGTAATTCCTATATTTGTGCTGATTACCACGGTTCGTTCCGTTGTAGGTGAGCGGGAAACGCTGGTATTGGAGTACATGCTGTCCCTGCCGGTATCATTTAAAGAATATTACTGGGGCAAATTTGTAGGCCGTTTTTTGGTGGTCTTTTTCCCGGTATTTATTTCCCTGCTGGGAGCAGTTGTGTGGGGCACGTTTAAACAACTGGATATCCCCTGGGATTTATTCAGCCTGTACAGTTTTTTACTGGCGGCCATGATTATTTACTTTTTAGGGCTGGGCATGTTCTTGTCCACCGTGGTGCGGAGCCAGGAAATGGGGCTCAGTGTGGGGTTTGTGGTCTGGATACTCATGGTGGCTTTTCTGGATATTATTCTGTTAGGGCTTATGCTTAAAACCCGGATTGATCCGGGTATTGTTATTGGAACAGCCATGTTAAATCCGTTGCAGGTGTTTCGTACGGCAGCTATGGCCTTGTTTGACCCCAAATTAACAGTTCTCGGGCCCGCATCTTATTACATTCTGGATACGATTAGCCGGAGTGGTTTTATTGCGTATGCGATTTTATATCCGGTTATTACCGGGCTTTTCTGGGCATGGTTAGGGTATTGGTTTTTTAGCCGAACGGATTCGATTTAGTAAGAATAGAGGCAGCATCGATGAAAAGAGCGCAGCAAGCGATATTTTTTTTGATTTTATTGTTCCTTTTTTTAAATTCTTGCAAGAACAGCAGCAAGGCAGTGGATGAGATTAACGACCGGGTGCTGGATACAACTGTAGATACCACATCGGTTCTTACGCTTTACAACTTTTTAGAACAGGAACAACTGGATTCGATTATAGATGCTCCATCGCCGCGGAAAGATGGCAAACCCCGGTATCGGGGATTATTGGCGGTGCCGCAAGACGGCGATGATTTTCGACGGCGGAATCTGGATGGCGTTTATTGGCGTCATTTAAGCATAACAGATGCTGATTTCCGGGGTGCAAAATTTCGCTCAGCGGATTGTGAATATTCGGATTTTAGTGAATCGGATTTTCGGGCAGCGGATATTCGGTGGACGGATTTCAATCATACCATTCTTGTGCGCGCGGATTTCAGGCAGTCGTATTTGTTTCATTTAAAAATCAACCATGCGGATTTATCGTATGCCGATTTGCGGGGCGCAAATATGTTTGGCGTGGAAGGGCATCACGCTGTTTTGCGCTATGCCCGCTTGTCCGGGGCGTTATTAAAGGATGTGGAATTTGTGGATGCGGACTTTACCGGTGCGGAAGCAATTAAAGTAAAATTATTTCGGGCCGTTTTAACGGGAGCCAAAATGGACAGTGCAGATTTTAGTTTGTGCGATTTCACCGGTGCAGACATGAAACGGGTATCGGCGCGTGCCACTCGCTTTATTGGCACCAGTTTTTCGGGGGCTCAACTGGAGTTTGCGGATTTCAGCGGTTCCAACTTAAAGGGTGCGGATTTTCAAGGCGCTAAATTTGAGAATACCATTTTTCGAAATGCTATCAACATCCCGGAACAGATTAAAAAATTTATTAATAAAGAAGGCGTGGCCAACGGTTCGGTGCCAAAATTAGGGCATAACTAAAAACAACGGGGGCGCTATGTTAAAGCAATTGTTTTCCGTGGATGCCAAAATTGAAAAAGAAAAAGAACGGTGGCAGAAAGTACAGAAAAAATTTACCTCTGTTCAGGAATATGTGGATAATTTGATTGACCACATCAACCGGATGGCAGAGTTGTATGCCAAAAAACGCGGCGAGAGATTGAACGGTCGCGTTTTTCGTATTGGGATCACTCACTTAACGCCAAAGGGATATCTCGTTCCCCTGCCTGTAAAGGACAAAAAGTCCGTGCAGGAAAAGATGTTTCTGCACGAGTTCATGATTATTCCCATATCGGAAACAACCCTGGAACCTTTGCTGGAAAGCGGCAAAGGGGATTCCATACCGGATATGGAAGCCCATTTAAAAAAGCGGGGCGGTAAATCGGTATCGTCCCAAATCGCGTTGCAGTATGGGGTAAAATCCAATGTGCGCATGCCGTATCATACCATTCGGAATAAGGGGATTATCTTTTTCAGTGCGGATGTACCCCATTTCTTCCACAAAGAATTGCTGGAATACATTCAAAGCATTGTTCCGGATATCGAAGCCTTTTTTAACATAAACAACGATTTTGAAGTTCTGGTTAAGGCACAGGAAGAATTTGCCAGCAAAGAAGGTGATACGCTCCACAATAAAAAGTTGATGCACCAGGCCAAAATGATTCTTGCCCCCACGCATTACCCCTTTACGGATCGCATTAAAGTAGAACAGACCTTTTTTACCCAGGAACGCCTGGTGAGCGGCAATTTAAGCAATTTGTGGAAGCTGGATGACCGTCGCCTGGCTACATTATTAATTGAGGCCGAAACCTACCAGGTGGAAGCCGCCCGTATGTCCCTATATCTGCGGGGCATGTTTTTAAAAGAAGCCACTCCGGAAAAACGCCCGTCGGAAGTGGTTAAAGCGCTGGAAAAATATTTCTGGGACTATCTGGAAACCGATGCTTACCTGACCTCAACAGAGGAACAGGTGTCCGTATTTTATGGTATTCTGGATTTTAACAAGGATGAAATGATATATTGTAATGTGGGCTTTTTGCACCCGCTCTTGTGTTGCAGAAAACAACAAAAAGTGTATGCTTTGGAAAATACCGGCCTGTACTTCGGCAGTATGGATACCTATTTTGAAGATGAAACCATTACATTCCATCCCACAGACCGGCTCCTTCTGGCGACCAGTGAGATTGTGGAATTGGTCGATGAGGAAGCCCATTTGTTCGGAAAAGAAAAGTTGCATTCCGTACTGAGCGGTTCTGTTGAAAAAGATTTTCAAACCACCTGTAAATTGGTTCATGATGTCATTCACGCCAAGGGCAATGAGCTGAAAATGCGAGATGCCATCTTTTTGCTACTGGAACGCGTTAAATAAAGTGTGCCCTTAGGGAATAATTATTCAGGATGAACAACCAGCACGACGTAAAGGGAGGATATCATGGAATCCTCACCCGTGAACTGGTTGTGCGATCCACTGCCAGGGTATAACGAACCACCCGTAGCTCCATTACTTCCGTTAGGGGATCCTCAAATTTTGGTGGATAAGAATGTACGTCCATCCCCTTTAAGCAAAACCGTTTATCAATTATTTTGGAAATTAAATGGATTCTGGGGATTTTATAAAAGTTTGACTCCTGAAGAATTGGAGAAATTACTCCGTACTGTAAATGTTCGGTTACCTGGATTATATTCTCCAATAATTAGTGCAACTCTATTATTAGAACATTCCCACTATACCTCTACTGACTGGTTAAGCAGAGCAACTGCATTGGTATTGGCTGCTCAATCTTTTTATGAAGATTTAATGAAAGGAAGGTTAGAGCAAGATAACATCAAGGGTATGCCGCTTGAAATGGGAGAATATCCCAATTTATTTGGAACTGTTTTGGCTGTGGAGGGAACACATGTAACGTTTTTAAAAAACAGGGATCCTAAATATTTGTTAGTGATATCAAACGGTTGGTATTACTGTGTGCCTCTGGAAAAAGATTTCCAAAAACTGCGCAATATTCTTGAAACATGCTATCTGGATAGCCAAAACCGAAAAAGTGCATTACATAATTCCATCGGATGGATTACCGCTGCGGAAAATAGGATACAATTTTTTGCCTGGAAACGATTAAGAAAAAATCCACTGTTTCGCGCTGAACTGGAAAAAATAAACGATATCTTTCTGACCCTTTGCCTGGATTCTCCTGTTGTACCGGAAAGTGATAATGATGCCGCCCGTTTTATTCATATCGATAATCCGGGAAATCGATTTTATTTGTCCGGTACACAATTGGTTGTATTTGCCAATGCTGTTGCAGGTGTTATTTTTAATTTTACAGCCTACATTGATGGCAATCCCATGAGCCGGTTTGCAAATGAATTATATAAACGAAGCGAGATTCAATTAGAAAAAAATATTAATGGTTTAAAAAATTATCAACAGGTTGAAAATGCTAAAATAAAGCCGTTAGAACTTAAGGTACCACCCGTTATTTTAACTAAAACTATCCGTAGTGTCCGAAGGATTATTGACGGTCAACAACATACGTTTCAACTTACAGGCTTTGGGAGAAAAGCATTTGGCGCTTATGAGCGGGATGCTGTACCTCTCATCGTGTTGGCTTTAATGGCCGCCATTCATAAACTCACCGGCCGTGTACCAATTGTTGAACAATTTGTCTCTATGGCTCATTTTCGGGGAATGGGGTTAACCCGGGTAAAAGTTACCACACCAGAATGCCGGGAAATCTGTGAATTATTGAATTCTTCATCATCAGAAGAAGCAGCGACAGAACTTACGGAAAAAATACGAACCTGTATACGATCACAAAAACATCACGTCCATAGAGTGCGGCAGTATATGCCGATATCTTTATTGGAAACGTTATATATAAACTCGCAAAGCAAAATTAAACGGCCGTGGATATTCGCCAACATTTTGTTTCGGGAGTTACTTATTAAACTTACAAACCATACATTAAATCCTCCCGTAGATATATTATTATCCCATCCACGTATTCTTGACGGCTTTAGGATATTTGGTAGACCCGGGATACGATTACCTTATGTTCGACAATTTGGACTTCATTATCTGGTGTATCCAGATAAATTATTACTTACCTTCATGCCTGGGGTTCGTTGGCGAATTCCAAACGCAATAGTAGTACATGAGTTACAAAAACAACTTGAGAAATTAATTCAATTTATACAAGTTCTACAGGAAAAGAGAACAATTGCTAAATGAGTTTCATTGATTTAATACCGTATGCAAAAGTTCTGATTATTATTTCATATAATGAAATTTGAAAAGGTTATTTGCATAAACCTTCTATTGGCTACTTCCCGGCAAATTGTGTTTTCTGATTCTTGTTGAATTTTGTTCTTGTATTTGATATATATTGACATAATGGGGCGGAAGAAAATCATAATTACTGTATTGCTGTGTAGTGTTCTGCTAATCGCCCTATTTCGTTTCAATGAAAAGTTTCATCACCGGAGGAAAACAAATCTTATCACACTTCGCGTCGCCGCTGCGGCCAGTATGATTAACGTAGTACAGGCTGTCAATGCTCAATTTGAACAGCAGTTTCCCGACGTTACCATTGAAAGCAATTTTGCGGCAACAT
>Ga0256832_1002036_pt1 | contig 13784 bp, 11 predicted proteins | sample 134614metaG_FD_190534 | JGI IMG/M metagenome (GOLD analysis project Ga0256832, IMG submission 190534) | Hydrothermal vent microbial communities from Lau Basin, Pacific Ocean - 134-614 | ecosystem: Environmental > Aquatic > Marine > Hydrothermal vents | place: Pacific Ocean: Lau Basin | collected...
TGGCGTGACGACCGAGTCCCGCCGCTCGCCGTGCCCCAGAGACGGCGTGGGACCGAACCGGATGGGTCCGGAGCTCTCTCCGAGGCCCTTCGGAGACCGATGCCCCCAACCTGCGCCCCCACCAACAAAGGCGCCGGCGAGATCAAGGGTGCCTTCCTGCTGGCGGCGCGGCGGGACCTCGGCGTGCGGCATGGCGCGCGGGCCGACGAGCCCTTCGAGGCCCTCCCACCGCAGCATCGCGAGCCCCTGAGCGGGGTGATCCTTCCCGTCTCGTGGGTGCCGGCGGCGCCCGTCCTCGCGTGGCTCGACCAGGTGGAACGCATCTTCGGTGCCGGCGACGGGCACGAGCTGCACCGACTCGGCCGGGCCATCGGCGGCCAACTCCTCGTGACGCGGCACCGCCTCCTGGTCCGTGGGGCGACCCCTTCGGAGGCCGTCTCCCGCATCCCGACGCTCTGGGCCAGCTACGTCGAGGGAGGGCGAGTCGAGCTGCACCCCGACCGCGTCGAGGTGATGGCTGGACCGTCTTCGCCGTCGCTGCTGTCGACCATGGCGGGCTTCTTCGAGTACCTGCTCGAGCTGACCGGCGCACCGGCGGCGCGCTGTCGGCCCGTCCTGCCCGCGCGGCCGGGCGACCCGCCGAGCCTCCAGCTCCACTACCGCTGACGCTCCCGTAGCGGCAGCGTGCTCAGCCAGCCCCCGCCGCGTCCTCGACCTCGGCCACCCCCTTCGGGATGTCGGCGGTGAGGTTCTCGTGCCCATCGGCGGTGACCAGGAGATCGTCTTCGATGCGAATGCCGATGCCTCGCCAGCGCGCGTCGACGTTGGCGGTCGGCGCGACGTAAAGGCCTGGCTCCACGGTAAGCACGAAGCCTGGCTCCAGCGGCCGCGGCTTCCCCTCACGGTGGTAGGCACCCACGTCGTGCACATCCATGCCCAACCAATGCGACGTGCGGTGCATGTAGAAGGGCTTGTAGCGTTGTTCGGCCAAGACCTCTTCGAGGCTCCCCGACACCAGCCCCAGGTCGATCAAGCCCGCCGCCAGCACCCGGACGGCCGCGTCGTGGACGTCGTCGAGGGTCGCACCCGGCGCGACGGCGCCGATGGCCGCCTCCTGCGCAGCGAGGACGAGCTCGTACAAACGCCGCTGAGGTTCGGAGAACCGACCGCTGACAGGGAAGGTGCGGGTGACGTCGGAGGCGTAGTAGTCGAGCTCGCAGCCAGCGTCGATGAGCAGGAGCTCGCCATCCTCCATCCGTCGCGCGTTGCTGCGGTAATGCAACACGCAGGCGTTCGGTCCGCTCCCAACGATGGTCCCGTAGGCTGCTCGCTCACACCCCTGGGCTTCGAAGACGCGGTGAATCTCGGCAGCCACCTCATACTCGTGCCGTCCAGCGCGGGCGTGCCGCATCGCCGCCAGGTGAGCCCGTCCCGTGACCTCGGCGGCCCGGCGCATGCGCTCGACCTCGGCCTCGGACTTTCTCAGGCGCATCTCGTGGAGCACCACCGCGGGATCGACGATCTCGGTCGGGGCACGGACGCCCTGGCGGGCACGCTTTCGGACGGCCTCCAGGGCCGCGAAGACCTCCCGATCAAAGGGATGACCTCGCCCTACGCGCACGTGCAGGCGGTCGACGTCCGCGAGATAGTCCGGGAGCCGCTCGCCCAGCTCTCCGATCGGGAAGGCGGCGTCGACTCCGAGCGCCAGGGCTCCCTCGACGCCGGCTCGGGCGCCGTCCCAGACCTCGCGCTTCGGATCCCGAGGCCGGACGAAGAGGATCGCCCGATGCTCGGGATGAGCGTTCGTGAGCACCAGGACCGACTCGGGCTCCACGAACCCCGTCAAGTAGTAGAAGTCGCTGTCCTGCCGGTAGGGGTGTTCGACGTCGCCGTTGCGCAGGGCCACCGGTGCCGCGGGGAAGACCGCGACACCCGCGCCGATGGCGTCGAGGAACCGTGCACGTCGCTCGGCAAAGGTGTTCATCGGGCGCAACCTACCAGGGAGCGCCCGGGGATCCAGCAATCCCCGGGCGCCAGAGCCCATCTCCAACCCTCGTCGCCGCTCCGCGGCCTGCGCACGCCCTGCGTCGCCACCCGCTCCCCTCGACAAGGCTCGGCATGTCCTCGGCTCGCGCATACGCCCAGTCTACGGATCGATCGACGACCGCTATTGAGGTCGATGTCCGTGAGCTGAACCTCGACGCTCTTCGCGGTGTGCTGCGGCGCCCCCGAGCGGCCTCAGAGCAGCTCCAGCAGGCGCGGCAGGGGCCGAGCCGCCCCAAGGTCCGCGCACCAGGCCTCCACGCTGTAAGCACCGCCACGCTCGCAGGCCTCGCGGAGGGCCTCGCTCGCCCGGGGGTTCCGATACCAGTCCTCGTCCCACCGTTCCCGGAGCGCCCCCCACAGCCGAAGGGCCCCGAGCAACGCGCGCAGGCGCGGTGCCGCGCTCGGCAAGAGCCCAAGCGTGGCCACCCACGGCGGAACCGGCACGCCAAGCGCGCGGCGGGCGGCCTCGGCCGCGAGAGCCCGCTGCTCCTCCGGGCCCGCCACGACGGGCGGCGCCAAAATCGAAGCGCAGCACCAGCGCGTCTCCAGCAGCAGCCACAGGCCGACCCGACGGCGCACCTCTTCGGCGTCCCGGCGGCCGAGCCCCTCCTCGCGCAGCGGCCGGGGCTCCGCGAAGACCTGCGCCCCAAGATCGCCCAGAGCCCGCGCCGTGCTCCCCACGCTCGCGTACTGGAGCGGCGCCGGCAGAGGCCCCACGAGCGCTCGAGCGAGCGCCCGTCCGACCGCACGCGCCGCGGCCAGCTCGCTCTGCCAGCCCAGCTCCAGGTCCGAAGGCACGATGCGAACGTCGCGCCCCGGGGCGACCACCCAGACCCGAGCTCCTGGGTGCCCCTCCCGGTGAGGGGGCTCGACCTGGACGGCCCGGGCGAGCTCACGCTCGAGGCCGAGCGGTGCCCAGCGGGCTCCCGCCTTCCGAAAGCGTTGCGCCGAACGGAATCCGCGATCGCCGGCGGGCCACCGAAGCCGCCGCAGGAGCCCGGGCAGATCCGCGGCGTCGACGAGGTCGGCCACGACGCCGTCCGTATCGGTCAGCCAAGCCTGGGCGGTCGCGCGGCGCTCCGCGGCCTCCGGGCCCGCGTCCGCGTGAGGCGGCTGACCGAGCTCCGCCCACAGGCGGGTCGCTGCCCGCGCTGCCGCTCGGTGAGCCTCCAGTACGGCCGGGAGCGGGGCCGCAAGGGAAGCCTCGATCCCCCGCAGGAGCGCCGGTCCGCGCGCGCTCTGTCCGAGCCGCAGCTCGGCGAGGGCGTCGCGCAGCGGCAGGCGATCGCGCCCCACCGCAAGCGAACCCGCCCGCCACTCGTCGAGCTTCTCCCGAGCAGGCTCGAGCCGACGTTCGGCCGCCGCGCGCGCGAGGTGGGCCGCCGCCGCCGGCGCCTCCCCAGGCAACATCGCCCCCGCCGCAGCAAGCAGCGCGAGAGGCTCCCGAGGCCAGGCGACGGGCGCCGGCTCACACCCGCGGGCGCGATCGACGAACCGCTGAGCAAAGGTCGCGCGCCACCGCGCGATCGCGGCTCGGACCTGGCGAACGGGATCCACCGAGCCCTTATGACGCGCCAGCGACGGACGTGCTATCCAGGCGGCCATGAGCGACGCGGTCCTCGGGCGCTTGCGCTTCGGTGTGCTTGGAGCAGGAGCGATGGGCAGCGCTTTGGTGCGCGCCCTCGTCAAGCAGGGCGCACCCAGCCCCGACCGCGTCCTCGTCAGCGATCCTCACCGGGAGCGCCGCGAAGCCCTCGCCCAGGACCTCGGCGTGCGCACCACCGACTCCGGCCGCGCCGCCGCCGAGTTCGCCGACCTGCTGCTGCTCGCGGTCAAACCCCAGGTCTTCGACAAGGTCCTGGCGGACATCGCACCGGCGACCGGTCCCGACACCCTCGTCGTGTCCATCGCTGCGGGCGTCTCGATCGCCACGATGCAGAGCCAGCTCGCGGCCGGCACGCGCGTCGTCCGCTGCATGCCCAACACCCCCGCCCTCGTCGGCGCCGCAGCGACGGGCATCGCCAGCGGAGAGCACGCCAGCGAGGAGGACCGGCGCCTCGTCCGAGCGCTCTTCGAGCGCATCGGCATCGCCGTCGAGGTCGACGAGACCCTCCTGGACGCGGTCACCGGCCTCAGCGGCAGCGGCCCGGCGTTCATCTTCGTGATCATCGAGGCCCTCGCCGACGCGGGGGTGAAGATGGGCCTGAGCCGCAGTGCGTCGATGCGCCTGGCGGCCCAGACCGTCTACGGCGCGGCGAAGCTCCTCATCGAGACCGGGGAGCACCCCGGGAGGCTCAAGGACATGGTCTGCAGTCCCGGCGGGACGACCATCGCCGGGCTCCATACGCTCGAGTCCGGCGGCCTGCGCACCACGCTCATGGACGCCGTCGAGCAGGCGACGCTCCGCTCCCGGGAGCTCGGCCGCGAGCTCGAAGGCAAGCTGGGGAGCTGAGCCCTTGGCAGCCCACCCGTAGCGCTCGGTGCACCTCACGCCCAGGCGCACGCCCCTGCGCGACGCATCGACGTTCGTAGCGATCGTCGAGGTTTCCTCGCCCGACGGCATGACGCAGGGTTCCGCTCGCGACCGCGCTCCATCACGGCCGGCACGGGATACTAGCTAGGTGCCGCGGGGACCGAAGATCGCGGTCCCAACCCGGACCATCGTCGCCCCCTCCTCGACAGCGACCTCGAGGTCTCCGCTCATGCCCATCGATAGCTCCGGCAGCCCGTGGCGGCGCGCGAGCTCGGCGAGGGCCCGGAAGTAGGGCCGCGGATCCTTGCGGGCGGGCGGTACGGTCATCAGCCCCCGCAGGTCGAGGCTCGGCAACGAGCGCGCGTGCGCGACGAGGGCGTCGAGCTCCTCGGGAGCCACACCGCTCTTCTGCGGCTCCGCCGCGATGTTGACCTGAATACAGATCGGCACCGCCCGCCCCTGCGCGCTGGCCTGGGTCGCGATGGCGGTGGCGAGACGCCGCGAGTCAACGGAGTCGATCGCCGCGCCGGCCCCGACAACACGCTTGACCTTGTTCCGCTGAAGGTGGCCGATCATGCGCCACTCGATGTCCAGGTCCGCAAGTGCTGCGGCCTTGCGAGCGAGCTCCTGCGCGTAGCTCTCTCCGAAGACTCGCTGCCCTGCGGCATAGGCCGCACGGAGGGCCTCGCTGCGGTGGGTCTTGGAGACGGCCACGAGCGTCACTTCCGAGGGATCCCGCCCCGCCCTGGTGCAGGCCTGCGCGATGCGCGCGTGGGTCCGGGCCAGGCCTTCGGCCACGTCGTGGTTCACGGCCAACTCCTCAACGCGCCGTGACGCCCCAGGAGCGCCAGCGTCTGCGCGAGGGGAAGACCGACGACGCCGCTGTAGCTCCCCTCGATACGCGTCACGAAGCCCGCCGCGATGCCCTGAATCGCGTAGCCTCCCGCCTTGTCCGCTCCCTCACCGATCGCCGCGTACGCCCGCGCCTGCGCCTCGCTCACGGGCCGAAACCACACCTCCGTGACGGTCGTCTCCACCTCGAGCACCCGGGCCGCGCGCCCAAGCGCCACCGCCGTCATCACCTCGTGCGAGCGCCCTCCCAGAGCGCGCAGCATCGCGGCGGCGTCAGCCTCGTCCGTCGGCTTGCCCAGCACCTCGCCGTCGCGGACGACGAGGGTGTCGGCTGCCAGGACGAACGTGTCCGGAGGCGCAATGGGCAGCGCCGCGACGAGCTTCTCCCGCGCGAGCCGCGCCACCGTGACGGTGGGAGCCTCGCCCTCCCTGCGACGCTCCTCGGTCGGGCAGGGGTGGACCTCGAACGCCAGCCCAAGGCTCGCGAGCAGCTGTCGGCGGCGCGGCGAAGCCGAGGCGAGGATCAGCGGCGCCTGCTGGACAGGCACGGCTACCTCGCGCTCCCGGGCGAGGCTCCGCGCCGACCGTCGCCGCATCGCTTCCTCTCGGTGCTGGCCATCACAGCCCCTGCTCCTCCGCCCAGCGACGGTAACGACGCACATAGGTCCGAGCGACATGCTCCGGGTCCAGCCTGAGCACCTTCGCCAGCTCCGTCACGAAGCCGCGCACATAGACCTGCGCGGGAAGCATCGCGAAGTCGTCTTCCTCGATCGCCCGCAAAAAGGCCGTGCCGATCTTGGTGCGGCTGCTGACCTCCTTGAGGGGCACCCCCTGCGACTCCCGGACCGCGCGCAGCAAACCGCCGGTGAAGTCCGTCTCCGGTGTGATGACGGGCGCCGGCGGCGCCGGGCCCGCCAACGACTCCTCGGCTTCGTCACGCTCGGTCTCGGGCTCCGGCGGAAAGAGCGAGAGCTCGTAGGGTCGTCGGCGGGCGGGATCCAACAGTACATCGTGAGCCTCCTCCAGACGTCTCTGGAGGCGCCCCAGGCCCTCGTCGTCGAAGAGGCCGTAGCAGGCCAGGCTGCCGGGCGCGAAGATGTCGCGCGCGCGCTTGTACGCACGCCGAATCTCCTCGTCCGTCGCGCCCCGCTCGACGTCCAGAAGGTCGTGGTGCGAATTGAGGGGCACGTTCGGTCGCTTGGTTCGCCGGCGCTTGCCGGCGTCTCGGGAAAGGAGCCGACGCGCGATCTTCTCGATGTTGCGGCTCGCCTTCGTCCCAGGGCTCTCCACGAGCAGGGGGCGCCCCGACCTGAGTGTGCTTCGCACGGTGTCGTCGGCGTCGATGGAACCCAGGTAGTCGAGGGTGAGGCCGAGGCGCCGCCACGCTGCCCGGGTCATCCAGTCGCCCAGCTCGAGATCCGCCCGCAGGCGCGTCTGGTTGACGACCAGGGGGATCTCGAACCTTTGCGCCAAGACCTCGGCCCTGCGCAAGAGGGGATCGTTCGGATCCTCGTCCCGGAGGGCGGCGAAGAGATCGGGCGGCGGGGGCGTGTTCCCAAGGGAACGCAGCAGCGCCACCGTGCGACGACGCTCCTCCCCGCTCTGCGCCTCTCGCAGCAGGGCCCGCGCGTAGGCCGCGCGGATGAACCGGTACGTCCCCTCGACGGCCATGGGCTCCGGCAGCGTCACGAAGACGCGCAGGTCGGCCTCCAGCCACAGATCCAAGAGCGACCGAGGGGTCCCCGAACCCAAATCGACGACGACGAAGTCCGCCGCGAGTGCCCGCAACCTCGTCCCCAGTCGCCCCCGGCGGGCACGGCGCCGGGCACCCTGGCTCGGCGCGTCGATGCCGGCGTGAAGAAGGCTGAGGTTCGGGATGGGCAGCGGAACGAGCCCCCCCGAGGCCTCGGGGGAGCTCGCGTCTGTCGATCTCCGGCCGGGCTCGTCCGAGGAGGAGGCCCCATAAAGGCCGTCGTCGTTCGGATCGGAGAGCGCGTGGTCCGGGTCGGAGAGGTCGTCGTCCGGGTCCTCCGGATGCCGTAGGAAGGCAGGCAGAGGGGGCACGTAGGGCGGGATCCCGCCGGGATGCGGCACCCCAAAGAAAGCGTGAAGCGTGGCCCCGCCCTCGTCGGCATCGACCACCACCGCCTTGCGCCCGAGGGTGGCGAGGTAGACGCCCAGGTTCGCGGCCAGCAAGCTCTTGCCGACCCCTCCTTTGGCCCCCGCCACCACCAGGAGCTTTGGCCCAGGTGCCTGGGGGGCGCCTTCCTCGGCCGGCTCCCGGAAGAGCTCGAGCTCGACCTCGCCCATCCCCCGGAGCTACCACGCCGGCCCGCGCGCGCAACCGACGGTCAGGAAGCCTTCCGCCGAAGCGAACGCGCGGGCCCCAAGAAGGGCTCCCAGATCGGCAGGTGCTCGTCTACGTTCGCGAGCTGCACGACCACCGTCCAGGTGGGTCGGACGGGGGCGCAGCGTAGAGTCATGCCCGCCTCTTCCGGAGTCCGGTGACCCTTGGCCAGGTTGCACGCACGGCAGCAGGCCACGAGGTTCTCCCAGGAGCCTCCTCCTCCCCTCGAACGTGGCACCACGTGATCGATGGTCAGCTCCCCGGTCGCGCCGCAATACATGCAGGCGTGGCCATCGCGCAGGAAGACGTTCCGACGAGACAGCCGCAGCGGCGTGCGCGGCACCCGGTTGTAGTCGCAGAGCCACAAGATCCGCGGCACGCACAAGCGGCCCCGTGGCGTCCGCACGGCGAGCTCCTCCTCGGTCGGCTCGATGGCCGACCACGCCGCAAAGTCGTGGGGCTCGTAAGAAGCGTCGAGGGCGCGGGCGCGGGCGCCATAGAGCAGCGAAAACGCTTGACGCGCCGTCGTCACGCGAACGGCCTGATAGCTCTTGTTGAGCACCAGAACCGGGGTCGCCAGCACGTCCCGCTCGGAGTTCGAAAGCACCCCGTCACCATAAGGAGAATCCGAGCCGTCGCCACCACCGCAACTTCTCGGCCCTCTCGCCGATGACGGGCCATGCGCCCTCCCTTCGCTCTGTTCGCTCTCCTCACCGCTTGCCTCGGCTCCACCGTGCCTCCAGACGCCGCCTACGACGCCGACGCCGGCGTCGACGCCGCGCTCCGTGCGCCGCGCGTCGTGGACTGGCGGGTGGTCGACCATGGCGGCCGCCCCTGGCCTGCCGACGCCGCGCCGCGCCGCCCGATCGTCGAGATCGACTTCAACCGACCCATCGATCCCACGGCAGTGTTCTTCTTTGGCCCGGACGCGCAGGACCTCGCGGCCCTCGAGGACGACCTTGCCCGCTCGCCCCTACGGGTCGTCAACGAGCGCGCGCGACTGCCCGTCGAGAGCTTTGCGGTGGGCGCGACGCTGCGCCTGATCCCGGCGGCCCTCGAACCCGGCGCCAGCTACGCCGTCGGCGTGGGGCGTTGGGCAGCCGCCGCAGACGGATCCCATCTCGCCGCACCCTTCGTCGCCGCACTCACCATCGCAGGCCACGAGGCGGGGGCCGGCATCACCGACGCCTGGCCCCCCAGCGGTGCCGCCGGCATCCCGACGGGCCTCCAATTCGCCGCGGTCCGCTTTGACGACGTCGTCACCCCCGCGACGGGCGTCCGCCTCGAGGGCCCCGAAGGGGTGGTCCGAACGGAAGCGGAGACAACGGACTGCGGCCTCATTGGCTGGCCCCCGGGCACGTGCGTGCGCCTCACCTGGGAGGGGCGGCTCGAGCCCCGTCGCCGCTACCGGCTCGTCGTCGACGAAGCCGTGACCGACCGCGGCGGCGCCCCCGTAGGTCCGTGGACCTCGACCTTCGAGACCGGGGCGGAGCCCATCACCGAGGTCGGCCTGCTCGCGCTCGCCTGCGGACTCGACGAGGTCGCCCAAGGGCCCCTCTGCCTCTGGATCGACGACCGCAGCATCTCTCTGCGAGCTCTGGCCGGCGCGCCGGTCCGGGCCTTCCTGGAGGCGGGGGCCCGGCGAAGCGGCGCGGTGGCTCCTCGCGGCGAGATCACCTTGCGCCTGGACGGCCTCACCCCGGACGCGGACCACTCCCTTCGGCTCGTGCTCGAGGGGCCGAGCGGCGCGACCTTCGTCGAGGCACTCGACGTCCACACCGAACCCATCCTTCCGCCGGTCACGATCACGGAAGTGCGCGCCGACGCCCGCGGCCCCGAGCCCCGGCAAGAGTACGTCGAGCTGCTAAACTCGGGCGCCGTGCCCGTCCCGCTCGAAGGCTGGAGCTTGAGCGACCGCGTCGACCGCGAAGGCGACGTGCTCGGGGCGGTGACACCGCTGCCTCCCGGGGGGCGTGCGCTCCTCGTCGCGTCGTCCTTCGACCCGGAGCACCCTGACGACCCGCCGGTTCCCGAGGGGATCCCCCTCCTCCGCATCGAGGGCTCCCTCGGCTCCGGAGGCCTCGCCAACGCCGGTGAGCCTCTCTATCTCCGCGACGCGGCGGGGCGCCGGGTCTCCTTCGTGCCCGCCATGCCCGCTCCGGGCCCGGGCATCTGCTGGGTCCGTCGAGACACGGCCCGGACCGGGGCTCCCTCGGACTTCTATGCCGCCCCGTGCACGCCCGGCGAGGACACTCCGCCTCCGTGACCGAACGCGCGCAGGAGCCACGCGGCGGCGAGGTCGTCGATGGAGTCGTCGAAGAGGTCCTGTGGAGCAGCGACGACGGTCGGTTCTCCGTCGTGCGCCTATCGCGCCTCTCGAACGATGACCCCTTCGTGGCGGTTGGCGATCTCGGTTCCGTCGCGGTCGGCGAAACGCTGCGGCTCCACGGCCGCTGGTCGCAGCACGCCGTCCACGGCCGCCGCTTCCGCGTGCAAGCCTTCACACCCATCGTCCCAACGACGCAGATGGGCATCGTGCGCTACCTCGGCTCAGGGCTCATCGCAGGGATCGGCAAAGGCCTGGCGGCCCGGCTCGTCGAAAAGTTCGGGGATCAGACCCTCGATGTCATCGCGACCCAGTCGAAGCGACTGCGCGAGGTCTCGGGCATCGGCAAGCGCCGCGCCGAGTCGATCGCGGAGGCGGTGCGCACCCGCCGGCAAGAGGCCGAACAGATGGCCTTCTTCCACGCGGTGGGCTTGGGCCCCGCCCTCGCGCGCCGAGTGCTGCGGCAGTACGGACCGGACGCGACCCGAGTCCTGCGAGAAGACCCGTACCTCGTCGCCGAGGAGGTGAGCGGCATCGGCTTCCGCAAGGCCGACGAGATCGGTCGGGCCGTCGGCATCGGCCCCGAGGACCCCCGCCGAGCCGCCGGCGCCGTGCTCCACGTATTGGGCCGGGCGTCGGACCGTGGCCACGTGTTCCTCGAGCGGGACCAGCTCGTCGAGGAAGCCCAACGCCTCGGTCTCCCCCCGGCCCTGGTCGACGAGGCCATCGACACCTTGGCCGGACGTGGCCTCGTGATCCTCGAAGGGCAGGCCGTCTACCCGCCACCGCTGCATCGAGCGGAGGTCGCCGTCGCCCGGGCGCTCGCCACCCTGGCGCGTCCGCGGTCCGTCCCCAACATCGGGCCCGCGATGGCGAAGGCGACGGCAGAGGTCCCCCTGAGCGAGCGGCAGCGGACGGCCGTCGAGACCTCGCTGGCGGCAGGGCTGACGGTTCTCACGGGCGGCCCTGGGACCGGCAAGACCACCACCGTCCGGGCCATCGTCGCAGCGCAGCAGGCCCTGGGCCGCCGCGTGCTCCTCTGTGCCCCGACGGGCCGCGCGGCCAAACGGCTGTCCGAGGCCACGGGCGCGGCCGCCACGACCATTCATCGAATGCTCGAGTGGAACCCGATGCTCGGCGGCTTCCAGCGCGACGCGCGCCACCCCCTCGACGCCGAGGTCGTCCTGGTGGACGAGGCGTCGATGCTCAACCTGCAGCTCGCCGATTCGCTCCTGGATGCCGTGGCCCCGTCCTCGCGCTTGGTTCTCGTCGGAGATGTGGACCAGCTGCCTCCGGTCGGCCCAGGGCAGGTGCTACGGGAGCTCATCGCCAGCGAGATCGGAGCGCTCGTCCGCCTCGAAGAGGTGTTCCGACAGGCCGCCGAGAGCGCCATCGTCCGAGGCGCGCACGCGATCCTCCGAGGCGATGTGCCCCGCTCGACGCCTCCGGGTCACCAAGGGCCCGGCGACCTCTTCGTCGTCAGGGCCCGCAGCAAGGAGCGTATCCAGCAGCTTCTCGTCGACATGCTGGCCCGAGTCGAAGAGCGCTACGGCATCGATCCGGTCGACGGGGTTCAGGTCCTGACCCCCATGCGCAAGGGTCCCCTTGGAACCGAAGGCCTGAACGAGCTCTTGCAGGCGACGCTCAACCCCCGCGCCGCTCCGAGCCAAAGCGCCGCACTCTTGCCCGGGGACAAGGTCATGCAGCTGCGCAACGACTACGACAAGGACGTCTTCAACGGCGACCTCGGGCGTGTTACGCGCGTCCAGGGCGGCGTGACCTTCGTCGACTTCGACGGCCGCGAGGTCCAGTACAAGGTGGACGAGCTCGACATGCTGACCCTCGCCTACGCCAGCACGATCCACAAAGTCCAAGGGAGCGAGTTCCCCGCGGTCCTCGTCGTCCTCCACGGAGCCCACCACGTACTCCTCTCGCGGGCGCTTTTCTACACGGCGGTCACCCGCGCCAAACGGCTGGCGGTCGTCGTCGGCGACCCGCAAGCCATCGCCCGAGCGGCGCGCAACGCCCTCAGCTACGAGAGCAACGCGCGGCTGGCGCGACGCCTTCGGGAAGCGCATCGCACCCTTCAGAACCCACAGGCCGCCAGCACGCCGTCGTGAAAGGCGGGGCGGAACGCCCGGATCTTCTGGTTGGCACGGCTCGGGTGCACGCGGTTGGTGAGCAGCGCGACGACCACCTCCCGCTCGGGATCGCACCAGAGACTCGTGCCGGTGAACCCGAGGTGCCCAAAGGTGCGCTCGCTCGCCCGGCGGCCGGCGGCCGAATCCGGACCTGACTTCACGTCCCAGCCGAGGCGGTAGCTGCCCCCTCCCCGATCGGCCAACGCCCCCTCGATGGTCGCCGCCGACAGGAACTCGGAGCGCCCTGCCCGGGCGTCGAGCATCTCCACCCCGAAGCGGGCCACGGCCGCGGCGTCGCCGAAAAGGCCCGCGTGCCCCGACACCCCTCCAAGGGCCGCGCAATTCTCGTCATGCACCTCGCCGCGCAGCAGGCGCCCGCGCCACTCGCAACGTTCCGTCGGCGCCGCCCGCCTGGCCAGCGCCTCCCGAGCATCCGGCGACAACGCCGCCGCATAGACCACCCGGTCCCGGATCCCCAACGCCCCCGTCACGTGCTCCGCGAGCGCCTGCGGCAGCCCCCGACCCGCTCGCCCGATGATCTCTCCGGCGAGGATGTACCCGAGGTCGCTGTACTCGCACTGCCCCACGCCGCGCCCTTCGCGCCGCGCCGCCTCGTTGAGCACCCAGCGGCGAGCGGCCGGGCTGCCGGGCTCGTGAGGCACATCCAGGTACAGCCCGCCCCAGGCCGCCAGCCCGCTGCGATGGGACAGGAGCTGCTCGAGGGTCGCGGCCTCGCCGGGTTCGCCCCTCACGTCGGAGAGCGCGGCCCCGACCGTGAGGTCCGGCGCCACGAGGCCTGCCTCGACCATCCGGAGCGCGGTGGTCGCGACAAAGGCCTTGGTGATGGACGCGAGGTCGTAGGGGGTGTCGGGCGCGACCTTGCCGAGCCCAGCGCCGAGGCTGCCCGCCGCCACCGTGTGGTAAGACCAGCGGCCTCGGTCGCGGCGGGCGATGCAGCACGTCGCACCGGGGAAGACGTGGCCGGCGACCCCAGCCCTCAAGAGTCGCTCCGCTTCGCGAAGCACTCGCTCCCTCGTCCCCGCTCCCACCGCTCCTGCTCCCTGTTTAGCGGAGGCGCCCCCCCGGCGTCCACGACAATCGCCGCCGGCTTGCGCCCGGCGGGCCGATGCCCGATGAAGCCCCCGTGAACCGCCGGCCAACCCTGACGGAGAGCCCTCCCATCCGCGCCGTGCTCAAGGCGCAGCCCTCGGACTTCGAGGTCGAAGAGGTCGCGAAGATCGAGCCGTCCGGGTCGGGCGAGCACTGCTGGTGCTGGATCGAGAAGCGCGATCTGACGACCCCCGAGGCGGCTCGCCGAATCGCACGCGCTCTGGGCGTCGACCCACGCAGCGTCGGCTGGGCTGGGCTCAAGGACCGGCACGCGGTGACCCGCCAGTGGCTCAGCCTCCCGGCCACGGAGCCCGCCCGAGCCATCGCCGTCGACCTCGACGGCCTGCGGGTCCTTCAGGCGCGAAGACATCCGCGCAAGCTCCGATCAGGAGCCCTCGCCGGCAACCGCTTTACGCTGCTGCTACGCGAGGTCGACCGCGCCCACGTGGCGTTGCTGCGCACGCTCCTCGAAGAGCTCGTCCGCCGCGG
>Ga0256832_1002037_pt1 | contig 13783 bp, 6 predicted proteins | sample 134614metaG_FD_190534 | JGI IMG/M metagenome (GOLD analysis project Ga0256832, IMG submission 190534) | Hydrothermal vent microbial communities from Lau Basin, Pacific Ocean - 134-614 | ecosystem: Environmental > Aquatic > Marine > Hydrothermal vents | place: Pacific Ocean: Lau Basin | collected...
TACCCTCGGAACCTACCTCACGCGGCGCAGAAGACAGCAAACGCCAATTAGTGAGGACCAAAGGCCATATCTGTGCACGCCACTCTGGCGGCAGCACCTCGTCGTCCTCGTAGGCGTTCAGCCGCGTTTGCCAGTATTCTACCTGGTCCTGGGCGGTCTGCAAAAGCACGAGACGCTCTCGTAAGCGAAGATAATTGTTCAAGGCCTGCGCGGTGGCCAGTTTCCCGTTTTCGGGCCGGGTCCAAAAATCGCGCACCTGTTCATCCAGGTTGCGATAGTCCTGCTCGGCCTGTTCCAGCATACGCTGCCAAGTGGTCTCCAAGATATCAAAACGATATAAGGCCAACACTTGTTCTTGCACCAAGGCGGCCCAGCGATTCGCGATGCGGGCGGCCCGCTCCGGGTTCTCGTCACGCACGATGAGTCGCACGCCATAGCGGCCGGTCGTTTCGGCCCGCACCCGAGAACGCAGCGTCTGGGCATCCAATCCTTCGCTCTCGGCCAGGTGTTGCAAAATTTCGTCCCGCTGCAGCGAGGTCAACAACACGGACATTTCGGGCACCGAGTAAGGAATGGGCCAATAACTGGCAATGGTCGAGGGCACACGGGGGAATTGCACCGCCACCACGGCCGTGGTCTGATATTGGGGCTTCAAGACCCAAAGCGAAAGGACCGCCGCCCCCACGGCAAATGCCGCGGTCACGAGCAACAGCCATCCCCTGGCCTGCCATAGCAACCGCAACAGGTGGGCCAAATCCATTTCATAGGCGTCGGTCTCCCAGCGCCCAAAGGCATTTGTCATACATGCCCTCCTTTTCGGTGCGGTCTACCCTTGCCCGGTCGTTGGGTTCCCCTGTGTCGGTGGCCGTTGCCCACTCGTTGCCGGCCCTGCGGCCCGCAAAAGCCGCACTATTTTAGCACAGGTCTGGCCGTCGCCATATGGATTGGTAGCCCGCGCCATACGCCGATAGGCCTCAGGGTCACGCAGCAACTGGGCGGCCGCGGTCACAATGCCCTCCCGCCGGGTACCGACCAGTTGCGCCACCCCCGCCTCGATACCCTCCGGTCGCTCGGTCACATCTCGCAACACCAACACAGGTTTGCCCAAGGCGGGGGCCTCTTCTTGCACGCCGCCGGAATCGGTGAGAATCAGGGTCGCCTGCTGCATAAGCCACACGAATTCCGGATAGGTCAGCGGCGGCAACAAGTGGACACGCGGCAGGCCGCCCAAGACATTCTCAACGACCGACCGCACCCGAGGATTAGGATGCACGGGGAAGGCCACCTGAACATCGGGAAAAGCGGCCACCAAATCACGCACGGCCCCGCAAATCGCCCGCAATCGTGGCCCCCAATTTTCGCGCCGATGGGCTGTGACCAGTACCACTCGACGCGTCGGGTCGAGGTTGCGCAATGCAGGGCGCAGCCAACGTTCGGGGGCCTGAGCCACCCGGGCCAGCGCCCAAAACAGCGCGTCGATGACGGTGTTACCCACCACCCAAACCCGTTCATGGATGCCCTCGGCCGCCAGATTGGCCGCCGCGCGCGGGGTGGGGGCGAAATGATAATCGGCCAGATGCGAGATCAGGCGTCGGTTGATCTCCTCCGGGAAGGGCGCGTCTTTGCGGTGGCTCCGTAGGCCGGCTTCAACATGGACTATCGAACGCCGGGCATAGAAACCGGCCATGGCCGCCATCAAGGCCGAAGTTGTATCCCCCTGCACGATGACCAGATCGGGGTTGGCCGCGTCCAGCACGGTCTCGAAGGCGCGCAACAGACGCGCGCTCAGACGGAACAAGGACTGCCGCGGCCGCATGATGTTCAAGTCGTAGTCGACCGGCAGTTCGAAAAAACGCACGACCTGGTCCGTCATCTCACGATGTTGGGCTGTCGAACACACCCGAACGGTAAAATCCGGTGCTGCGCGCAAGCGATGAATCAAAGGGGCCAACTTGATGGCTTCAGGTCGGGTACCGAAGACGACCAGGACGCGCACGCCGTGCTCCTTATTGCCCGTGGGGCTCGTAGGGAGGGATGACCGCCGGTGCGGAATCGGTCTGCCAGGGCCGATAGGTCGGTATCATCTGGCGTAAGACATCGCGAATACGCGCCGCGTTGCCTTGCCGGGCGGCTTCGCGCAACATGGCGAGGTGCGTCTCCAGCCATTGCGCGTTGACCGGTGCCGTGCGCGCGACGAAAATCTTTTCGTGCCGGCTGCTGACGACGCCTTCCTCCGCGGTCAACAATTCCTCGAACAACTTTTCGCCCGGGCGCAGGCCCGTGAACACGATGGGAATCGTCTCCTCGGTCAGGCCCGAAAGTCGAATCAGATCCCGAGCCAGGTCGACGATCTTGATAGGCTCCCCCATGTCCAACACATAAACCGCCCCATTGTCTCCCAATCCGCCGGCCTGCAACACCAACTGAGCAGCCTCGGCGATGGTCATGAAATAGCGCTTGACCTCGGGATGGGTCACCGTCACCGGACCACCGCGCCGAATTTGCTCTTGAAAGAGCGGCACCACACTGCCGCGGCTCCCCAACACATTGCCGAAGCGCACCGACACGAAGACCTGACCCGGGCGGGCCTGGGCCGCGGCCACTTGCACCACATATTCGGCGACCCGCTTGGAGGCCCCCATGATGGAGGTGGGGTTCACGGCCTTGTCGGTCGAAATGTTGACCAGGCGCTCAACGCCCATGTCGCGAGCGACCTGTACGACATGTTGGGTGCCAAAAACATTGTTCAAGATGGCTTCTTCAGGGTTCAATTCCATCAACGGGACATGTTTATGGGCGGCGGCATGAAAAACGATTTGCGGCCGTGTGCGTTCAAAAATCAGACGCAAACGCTCCAGGTCGCGCACATCCGCAACCACCAGGTCATAATGCAGACCCGGCCAGTCAAAGCGCAGTGACTTTTCCAGTTCGTACAGGCTGTTTTCGCCGCGCCCCAACAAAATCAACCGCTGGGGGCGAAACCGGATCATTTGCCGTACGATTTCGGAGCCAATAGACCCCCCTGCGCCTGTGACCAGCACGACCTTGCCCGCCAGGTAGGAGGCAATGGTCTCCAGATCCAACTGGATCGGCTCGCGACGGAGCAAGTCTTCGACGCGCACCTCCCGAATTTGCTGAATGAGCACCTTGCCTGACAAAATTTCATGCAAGGCCGGCATGGTGCGATACGCCACGCCGGCTTGTTGACAGGCCTCGATAATGCGCCGCACCACACGCCCCGAGGCGGAAGGCATGGCAATCAGCACCTCGTCCACACGGTGCTCGCGGAGGGCTTGCGGCAACGCGTCCAAGGGGCCCAGCACCGGCACCCCCAAAATCGTAGCCCCCCATTTGGCCGGGTCGTCGTCCAAAAACCCCACGGGCTCGAAGCCCATTTCAGGATGCCGCTGCATCTCGCGCACCATCAGGGTGCCGGCCTCGCCGGCGCCGGCCAAAAGCACCCGGTGCCTCGACTGGGGACTGTGAGACCGGGCCCGTCGCTCCCCCAGCCAGCGCCGAACAAAGCGCACGCCACCCAAAAGCAACAAACTCAACGCGGCTTCCAGGAAGGGCAAACTGCGCGGCAACAACAACTGCGGCCGGCTCAAGCCAAAAGCATGCCAGGCCCAAACCAACGAAACCGTGATGCCGCTATAAATGGCCACGGCCCGGGCGAGGATGTACAAATCGTAGAGACCGGCCCGACGCCAGGTCTGCCGATACAATTCATTGAGCCACAACAACCCTATCTTGATAGGGGCCGTGACCAAGGTGTAAAAGGCGATGGATAGGCCATACGCTGCCAGGTCGTCCACTCGCAACACAAAGGCCAGCGGAGCCGCCAGCAACCATAGCACCGCATCCGTCACGAACTTGAAGGTCATGACCCAAAACGATGCCTTGTAGTCCGGTTTGCTCAAGGCGCGCACTCTCCTGTTGGGCACCCGCTGACTCGAATGCCCCAAAGGGATATTCCCCATTATACTCGGCCCGGCACGGGAAAAAACAGTTCGCGACGCGGCACGGGCCGCGTCGCGAACTGGTCAGCCAGGGTTACGTGAACCCTTACGGGAGCAAAGTGGGCACGGTGAGGCCAAGGCCGATGGACAGGAACTTGGCCATCTGGGCCCGCGTGACCGGGTTGCTGGGGCGATAGGTACCGTCCGGATAGCCGCCCACAATGCCGTCATTGTAAGCAGCCTCAATCCAGTCGGTCCAGACGCCGCTGACATCGGAGAAACTGGAGGAACCGGCCACCGGCGGGACCCACCCTGCGCCATACTTTGCGAGCAGGATGAACTTGGTCATCTGGGCCCGGGTCACCAGGTTGTTGGGCCGATAGGTCCCATCAGTATAGCCGCCAACGATGCCTTCTCGCGCCGCGGCTTCGATCCAGTTGTCCGCCCACCCGGTGCCGTCGATGTCGGAGAAACTGTACGAGGTGTAGGACGGCGGGGTGTAGGTGGGACCGTACTTGGCCAAGAGGATGAACTTGGCCATCTGCGCCCGGGTCACATAGTTGGCAGGACGATAGGTGCCGTCGCTATAGCCGCTGATGCCTTGCTGGCGCAGCGCCTCGATGTACGACCAGGCCCACAGGTCACCCCGCACATCGGTGAAGGTGGCGACATGCAGGTGCAGGTTGCCACCGGCGCCTTCGTTCTTCGCGCCGACCATGATGTAGTAGGTCGTACCCGCGGTGACGGCCAGGCTCACATGGGATTGTTGGCCGGCCTCGTCATCACCGCAGGCCTGCTCGACGAAGGAGCCCGGTGTGCCGGTGTACACCGCGACGACCGTGTCGTAGTCCGACAGGGCCGTGTCCACGCCCATGAAGCCATCCGCGGCAGGCGTGACCGTGTACCAGGCCGTGGCGCCCAGGCGGCTGCTCACGCACGACGGCACGGGGTCGCTGCTGACGAAGGTGTACGGTGTGGTGTCCGCGATGGTGCTGTCGGGGAGGCCCAGGGCCACCGGCGCGGTCACGCTGTCGTTGTCGGGCAGCACGGTGACGGTAACGCCGCTCATGGGCGAAGCATGGGGCACATAGGCCTCGGCCTGCAGGTGCGCGTAGTAGGTGCCGGCCGGCTTGCCCGTCATGTCGAAGGTGAAGTCCACGGCGTCGGCTCCACCCACGGACACCAAGCCCGTGGCCGGCGTGGCGGTCAGCCAATCGGCCAGGTAGTCGCACCAGCCCGTCTCGCCGCTATCGAAGGCCAACACCTGCTGGGCGCTCTGATCCACGGCCCACAGGGTGCCGTCGCAGAACGCGCCCAACCCTGCACCGCCGTAGTCGCTCATGACCCGCGTGCCGGCGTCCTTGATGTCGAAGACACCGATGATGGCGTAGTCGTTCTGCGGGTCCAACACATAGATGTCGAACGCGCCCGTACCACCGCCATCCACATTGGCCAGGGCGAACAGGTGGCCCGTACCCGGATTGAAGGCCAAACCGCTAATGGGGATGCTGACTTCCACCATCTCCAGATAGCGGCCTTCCATGTCGATGCGGAAGACATACCCGCCGTAGTTCCAGGTACCGGCGATGAAGGTGTTGGTCAACGGGTCGAAGGCCAGGCCGCGCAGGCTCAGCGCCGGGTCGGGGCATACCTTCCGGCCCGTAGGTATGGCACCGATGGGGTCCAACTCGTAGATGCAGTAATCGCCGCCGACATTGATTTGCCACAGCGTATTCGTGAAGGGATTGTAGGCCATGTCGGCTGCGAACACGCCCACCCACGGCAAGGGGATGATGTTGCCTGTGGGGGTACCGTCGGGCGCGTATTCGTGGTCTTCGTCTGCGCCGCCACCGGCAGCCAGGTCACCCACCCAGACCGTGTTTTGCACGCGGTCGGCTTCGATGCCCCACGGATAAGCCAGGCCGGGGTTCCAGGAGGTGACCAGGTCGCCCGCGGCCATCACGGCTACCGCGCCATCCTCGGTTTGCGGTGCTGCAGGCAGCGTGAGGTGAGCGTTACGCGCGTCACGCTCCAGGAGTGCGTGCACCGCGTCCTTGGGCGTTTCGTCCAGTTTGAGGGTCTCTTCCAGGGCCTCGGGGTGCAACGGCGTGAACGAAGGCACCGGCCCGCGCACGGCGAAGACATCGTAGGGCGCGTCGATGGTGCCCGCGTTCTCCAGGTCCGCCGAACCCGAACCGGTCGGCGCGGTCTGGTAGACGGTGAAGTCCTGGCCGGTCGGCGCGAAACTCAGGCTCGCGGCCGGCAGGGCGAAGTCCTGGCGTACCGCTTCGGCGACATTGACGGTCACCGTCGCGCTCTGCTGGTAATAGCCCCAACCATCGGCCGCGGTCAGGTCCACGGAGCCCGCGGGCTCGCCGATGACATACAGGTAAGGCGGGGTCGCCGGGTCGCCACCCGCGGCAATCCATTGCGCCAAAACCACGCCATCGTCCACCGTGGCATCCAGACCGCCGAAGTAGTCGCCGGTGAGGGAGGACTGCACCGCGCCGAAGACCAGGCCATCGGCCACGGGCACGCAGTCGCGGCCGAAGATCACATCGTCAATCTGCGCGTACCAATCCCACGGCGCGGTGTCGGCGGTGTAGTAATGCCAGCGCAACTGGAAGGGCGTGGTCGGCGAGGGCAGGTACGGGGTGAGGTCCAGCACGACGAGTTCGCCCGGCGTGCCATACAGTGTCCCGTGGTCCTCGTCCCAGGTCAGGATGTTGGTCCAGGTGGTGCCGCCATCGGTGCTGATGTCCAAGGCGAGGGTGTCACCACCGCCCGCGACATAATCCTGGTAGTTGGCCAGGTAGGAGAGGACGAGATTGGGCGCGCCGGTGGGATCGATGACCGGCGTGATGAGTTCGGTGTCGTAGGGAGTACCCGAGTTCGCGTCGCTGTTGACATCCGCGGCCGTGCCGTCGCCACCGGTGTAATTGGCGTCGCCGTAGTCGGTGTTCAGCAGCCACACCAGGCCGCCGCCGGCGACATTATCGATCACACTCCAGCCCGCGGGCGGGAACGCGGCGTTGAAGTCCTCGCTGAAGAAAGAGGTGATGGCATAGCCGGGCGCTTCACAGGTGGTCAGGTCTGCGTCCAACGGGATAGGCAAGGTGGCATCCGCGCTCACGCTGAAGGTGAAGTTCGCGCTCACATAACCGGGCCACATGCCGCTTACGGTCATATTGTAGGTGCCCGCCGGGAACTGAGCCTGAACTTCACCGGTCTCCGGATTGGTATACAGCGCCACATAGGGCGTGTTGCCGATGGAAAGCATCGCGTACAGCGGCCAAGCCGTCGTCGAATCGAACACCTGGAAGGTGATGGTGTACATCGGCATGGCCGTGAGCGCGAAGTCCTGCGTGGTGGTCGAGCCGTCAATGATGGTCACGCCCGTCACCGTGGAGGGGTTGTACCCCCACGCCTCGGCGGTCACATCATAGGTCCCCACCGGCAGGGTGGCAAAGGCATAGTTGCCGGACGCGTCGGTGTAGGTGGTATAGGTGTTGGTGCCGTCGAACGCGGTCACCTGGGCGTTGGCAATGGGAGCCGAAGTCGCGGCATCGGTCACCGTGCCCGCCAAGGAGCCCGTCGCGGCGGTCGTGCACGAGGGGAAGCGGAACGCGCCAATGCGGGTCACCCAATCGGCGCTGGAATCCGCGGCGTAGTACTCCTGCGTGTACCAGAAGGTACAATTGTCCAGGGGGTCTACACTCATGGTGCTGTAGTCACCCCAACGACCGCTGGAGTGGCTCTGGGAGCCGCCGCCCGCCACCAGGACTGCTTCGCCCTGGCTCATCTGCCCCAAGGGGTCGCTGGCCAGGCGACCGGCGTAATACACCGACGGGAAGGTCGTGGTGCTGGAGATGCTAAAGCCCAACGCGATGTTTTCGTCCTTGTCCATCGCGATGCTGGCCATCCAGCGATGATTGCTATCAGGGGCATAGACCCCTTCCTGGTACATGTTCCAGGTCGGCGTCGCAGCCGCGGGGTCATAACGCAGTTCGAACCAGTGAATACCCGCGTGGTCGGTACCGTCGGCATCCACGGTGTGATTCGACAGCAAGGTATACTCGCCCGAAGCCAGCACCCGGAAGACGGCGCGGTACATCAGCCGGTCGGAGATGGCATCCAGGTTGGTACCGCCCGGCTGCGGGATGCAGTTGCGGGCGAAACCGCACATGTCGGGGTCCACGTCCGCGGTGGCGACCATGTAGTTGGGGTCATAGTTGGCGTTGAGGCCGAAGGTGCTGTTGCTGGGATTCGCCCAATCCACCACGAATTCCCAGATGCGCAGGGTATCGGTGGGGTCGCCCAACCAGGTCGAATCATCCCATTCGATGAAGATGCCCGGCGTGCCCGCGGGCGGCGGGTCGCCGTCCAGGTCGGCCGGCAACATACCGCCATAGTCCAGCGTGACCGCGCCGACATTCACATAGATCATCGCGGCCGTGGGATCACCCAACAGCATTTTGTCGCGCTCGAAGGCCACCACGCCGGCGCCGGCCCAGCCGAAGGTCGCCGCGTCAAACTGATTGACGCTCATGTAGTAGGCGTCGGGCCAGACGCCGAACTTAGGATAGTCGTTCATCAGGGAGTTGCTGTAGAAGTAATCGTACAGATACCAGCCGCCCGTCGGGTCAGCGGTCTGGGATACGGCAATACACTGATGGAACTCAGGGGTGCCGAAGTCCAACGCGAACTGGCTGTAAATCCAGCGCTGGGCCAAGTGGTCGAACAGCACGATGGGGTCGCCATCGTTGTTGGTCTCACAAATGCCGCCGAAACCCGTCCACAGGCTGTTGCCGGGCACCGGCCCCATGACCAACGTGGGGTTGGCCAAATCGGTCACATCCCAGACAGCCAATTGCAGATTCACGGCCTGGACATAATACTTGGCCCCCGTGGCCGGGTCGTAGCCGATGTCGCCCGTGGGGTCAGGCGGCAGCACACCGGCCAGATTGTCATTGCCGTCGAAGGAGGTCAACGGCGTGGGCATAGCCGCGGTCACAGGCCCCAGGGTAGACTGCACCACGGCGGGGTCGGTAGGGCCACTTTTGCCCGCGGCGTTCAGCGCTTTGGGCAAAACAAAATCGGCCTGCTCGAACGCGCCGCCCGCCTGAGAGGGGGTAATCGCATCCACCGAGGCCGACTTCGCCAACTGCGCCAGCGGGGCCCGAGTTTCGCCAGCACGGACAGGGTAAATCACTTGCATGCCCACGGGCATGGCCTGCTCGGCTGGCTCCTCGGCCGGCTCGGCCGCCTGAACGGCGACAAAGCGCGGACTGGCCCACGCCCAGGCGGCCACCAGCAGGGCCGCCATACCTACCATCCACCAGATTCGTTTGTGGGATTGCATACGAAAAGCCTCCTCGTCTCAAGGCATCTACGGGAATGTCGGACGCAACTCGCACGGCATCCGGTCACGAAGACGATCGGGGTCCGGCCTTGCTATCACACCATCCACACCTCCTACTCATAAAAGTTGAGCGCCTTTCGCGGCAAAAGGAGTCCAGCACTACGGTAAGGCACCGCATTTGCGGCCCCTGTGGGCCTTTGCCGGACTTTTGGGGTAAGTCTCATTATACCGGAACCGTCTTGTTTTGTAAATCCTTTTTTGCATACCAAATTGGCTAACAAACCTCACATCCATATCCGTGCCCCTCCGGCGACACTGCCCGCTCCGTATCTATTCGGGAAGCGTGCGGGGGGAAGGCCGGGAACGCCTCAGGATGGTCAAGGCCTCGACCACGCTACGCTGGGCCCGCTCGCGCAAAGCCGCCACCCGGGCCGCCAACAAAGTCCGCAGTGCGCCCGGTGCCGAGAGATATTCGGCAATGCGTTGCCGCCACAATAGACGCATGGCCGCAAAGGGCTCATCCGAGGGCACCAGCAAAGGCTCAACGGGGAACAATGCTTCGGCGAGGCCCAAGGCTTCGAAGAAAGCCGCCACCTTCGGCTGATAGGCCAGGCCGACGATGGGTGTCCCCTCAACAGCAGCCAGCAGTGCCGTGTGCAAACGGGTGCCGACGACCAGATCCAGGCTCGCCATTTGGGCACGCAGGGTCTCCAGACGGCAATCGGCCAAAAGGGTCACACGAGAGGCCAATCGGGCGGGCAACTGACGCCGAATCTCCCGCAGGGCAACCCAATCTTTCGGGCAATTGGTCGAAAGCAAAACAATGGTCGCCATCTCATGTTGCTCGAGCAGATCGGCGATCAAGACGGCCATGCGGCGAACATACCGGCGGTAGCGTACGGCGTCGGCAATGGGCCAGTGGCCGGGGCGAAAAAGCGGAAGAGCGTTGATTCCCACACACGGGGAAGTCGGACACAAGGCGCGCGGCGCTGCACCTGGTCCGACCGGCGGCAACGCCAGCGCCGGGTCTGCGGCCAACGAAACGGGCGGCACCCGCCCCAAAGCGCGCACGACCTGCAACGAGGGCGCATCACGCACGGTCACCCCCTGGCTCAGACGCAAGGCCCAGGTCAAGTAGCGTCGCCCGCGTGCGGTGTTTATAGGCCCGGCCCCTACCCCGTAGAACATCACGGGTACCCCCACCGAACGCGCCAGGCCCGCGTACACCAGTGGATAGATGGGCCAGCGGGGGTACAGATCGACGAGCAGACCGCCCCCGCCTATCAGCAAGATATCCAGGGTTTGCAGGCGTTTCCGTTGTTGGCGCCAGAAGGCGGAGTAACGGGTCAGCAATACGCCATCATACACCCACGCGGGCAAGCGTCGTGGAGGTTCACTGGAGGCCTTGGTGGCCGGTTGGGCAGCATCTGCCCGGGGGGGACGGGGGGCAAGCGGATGGGCAGGTACCACCGTAGTCTCGGACCAACTTGAAGCCCGCAACGAATCCCGGACAAATGCGGGGTCGAAAGCGAACACCGTAAAACGAACCGCCACCTGAGCGCGCTGCCATTGATGCAGGATCCCCTCCAGAAGGGCCAAATCGCCTTGGCTCACGGCATTGTAACTGCCGAAAATACCGATGTTCCAGGGTGCCATCATGCCTCAACCTCGCCGATGGGACATCAGACGGCGGGAAGCCTCGCGGAACAAAGCGTGCCAGGCGGCGCGATAGAATTGCCAATCCGAGGGCCGTGGCACGAGCACTTCTCGCCATGAACTTCCCACCAAGCGCGTGTAGAACACCAACTTGCTCAACAACAGGGTCGTATACGATACGGAGGAAGCCAGTGCAGCGGCGGCTAAGCCCCAATGCGGCAAAAGCCACAAATTCAGCGCGAGGTTGACCCCCAACGCCAAGGCACTGGTGTAGGCATTGAGGTCGGGTCGGCCTCGTCCGGCAATGTCTTGCGCCAGCACACGCGACACACTGAATGACACGATGCCCACCAGCAGAATGCGCAGGGGCCACACCGCATCCGCGAAAGCGGCCGAATAAAGCCCTATGACCAGAGGGCGAGCCCCCAGGGCCAAGGCCACGGCTGCTGGCACCACCAGCACCAACACGGTGCGGGCGATGAGCGTGGTGAAACGCTGTTTCCAGGCCGGGTCGTTGGAGGCACTGACGCGCGGCAACAATACCGTACTGGCCGTCTGGGAAACGAGCCACAACCGCTCGACCAGGGCTACGGCGACGGCATATATTCCCACGGCTCGCGGGCCCAAGAAATGATTCATCAAAAACACATCGGCGCGGTAATTGAAAAATGCCAACAAGTTACCCACATAGGTCTGCCAACCATAAGTCAGCATTTCGCGGGCCAAACGTGCATCCCAGCGCCATGACCAGCGTGGCAAGGCCCGACGCAAGGCATACCACAACCAGGCCACGCCCACGAGCCACGAGACGGCCTCGGCGACAATCGCGCCCCGCACGCCGGCACGTAGCAGGCCCACCAGTATCGCCATCCACAGCACCCGCGCCACCGACTGCCCAACTTGTGCGCCGTTGTACATCTCAAAGCGTTGCAGCCCCAAAAGCACTCCTTGCAACACCCGAAAAGCCATCATGCCCGGAATAATGCCGATACCCCACAACAAATACACCCTGGGCGTCTGGGGGAAGAACCAGGTTTGCCCGTAAAACACGAGCCCCCAGCCAATCAGCATGGCCCCGCCCACGGCGCCCAGCAGGAAGAGGAACAGATGCCCCATAATCTGAGGTCTGGCACTGGGGCGGCGAGCCACATAGTAAATGCTGGTTGCCGGTAAGCCCAAATTGAACAAGGCCACGGCCACCGAGGCTAACAAAAAAGCCAGCGTATAATGCCCGTGTCCTTCCGGCCCCAGGACGCGAGCCAACAACACCGTTGCGATCAGACCTACGGCCCGTCCCGCGAGCCGGCTCACCAGCGTCAGGCCTGTGGCTTTGACGAAACGTGCCATATACCCATTCCAGGGGGCATGATCCAGGGCCCCACGAGGGCGATTATACTGTACGCCCTGCGGTCGCCCCTGCTATAATGGCCGTGCTTTACACGCCACCCCCTACCCTAAGGCATCCTTATGCGCCTCGCGGTCGTGACCAGTCGTTATGCATCACCTCGTGACCCTTACGCCCGGGCCTTCGTGCATACCCGCAATCAGATGTATGTGCGACATGGTGCCACGGTGCAAGTCTTCGTCCCCACTCCACGGCCCTACACCTATACCTTCGAGGGTATCCCGGTAGCCGGCCTGCCTGCGGCGGACATTGTCCGCCGTCTGGATGCTTTCGATGCGGTCTTGATACACCTGCTCCACCCTTCACACCGAGCAGCCCTGGATGGACGGCGCGTGTACGACGGCCTGCTACGCTCCGGCCAACCGACCCTGTTCTTCATTCATGGCATCGAGGTCCAACGCGTCACCCGGGTACGCCGAGCCCAACTGAGCCTGCGACGTCCGCGCAGTCTGGCCATCGCGGGATATCACGATTTTTTCCAAATCCCGGTGCTGAAGCATTATCTGCGGCGCTTTTTCGACGAACACCCGGCAGCACGATTCGTAACCGTCTCGCGCTGGATGCTTGACGAAATTCATCGCAACCTCCACCTGAACCTCCAGCCCAAAGCCCATGTCATTCCCAATGGGATCCATACCCGGCGCTTCGTCTTCCGCGACCGCTGGTCCCAACGCCACCGCCTGCTTGCCATACGGCCACTGATATGGGGCGGCAAGTACGCGGTGGATTTGGCCGTGAAAACCATGCACTGGCTGCCGACACCGTTCACCTTGTCCCTCTATGGTCGCGGGCCCGATGCGGCACGGGTCCGGCGCTGGCTGCAACGCCACGGTCTAAGCCAGCGGGTGCGCGTGGTGGCCCGCTTCTTCGAACACGCGGAATTGCCGGGCATTCATGCGGCCCACGGCATCTATTACGCGGTGACCCGAATGGACGCCCAAGGTGTGTCCATGTGTGAGGCGATGGCTTCAGGTATACCCGTGGTTTCGTTCCGCGTCGCGGGCATTCCGGAATTCGTGCATCACGGCCGAACAGGCCTGTTGGTCACCCCCTATCGAGTCGAGGACGCGGCACGGGCCATTCAACGATTGGCCGAAGATCGGGCCTTCTACACCTACCTGGCCGAAGGCGCGCGCCGCCTGGCAGAGGCCATCGACCTCCAACGCACCACCCAATACGAACTGCGACTGGCGCGCAGCCTGAGCGCCCGGGCGCCGCTGCCCCCACCCATGTGGCCGCCCCCCTTCGCCGCGAGTCCGGATTCCTCCCAAGGGCCTGAAGGGGGCTGAGGCGGCCTTCCCGGTCCGAAGCCCAACGCCCACCCACCGCTTGCGTCTCCGCCGACCTACGCGCGGCAGCGTTGCCGTTGCATCCGGGGCCAACCGGCGACGCGCTCTCCCC
>Ga0256832_1002038_pt1 | contig 13782 bp, 18 predicted proteins | sample 134614metaG_FD_190534 | JGI IMG/M metagenome (GOLD analysis project Ga0256832, IMG submission 190534) | Hydrothermal vent microbial communities from Lau Basin, Pacific Ocean - 134-614 | ecosystem: Environmental > Aquatic > Marine > Hydrothermal vents | place: Pacific Ocean: Lau Basin | collected...
TCAGATACAAATGAAAGCCTCTGAGGCATTCTTGGCGCGGGGTGGAGCAGCCCGGTAGCTCGTCAGGCTCATAACCTGAAGGTCGCAGGTTCAAATCCTGCCCCCGCAACCAACAAAATACCTCATACATATCAAAGACTTACAGCGAAAATCGCCGTGTTTTTGCGCGAGAACATTTCCTGCATTCGACCGCAACAAACCGCAAACAAAGGCGGAACAGGTGGTTCGATTTGCACAGAGCCGTTGGCGCTACGTTGGCGGTAAACTGCGAGGATATGTCAATGTCGGGGCTGAGCTTCGCTGCGGTACGCCCAATAATCGGCTCAACCGTAGAGCATTCTTCCCATGACCCCAAGTGTAGTGCCGAGCGTCGGCCATGACGCTGGCGTGAGCAACCGAGAAGCAAGGAGCAAGCAGATACGAGCACAGCAAGGCTTGCAGCGCTTGTGTCGCCGTGACTATATGTAGGATACAGTTGCGCCGCGCGGCGAGTTCACCGGATCTTTACATGTCGTGGTGACAGTTGGTTGCGGCACAGGGAGACAGGAATTGGCATTTGTTGCGAAAAGTGGAAAGCACGCCATCGTAGAGGTCGTGTTCGGTTTCCAATTGTCGCGTCCATGGCGCCCGAGCGAAATCGAGAAACTCGCCCAGAACCATGACCGTTGGAAAGAGGCCCTTCCACGGCTGGCACGGCACGAAGTTCAACAATTCATGATCGGCGAGGGCGTCCCCCAGGCAATCTCTTTACCCGGCGGTCCAGGCATTTCGTTCGAGCGTATCAAGCCGAACGGCGATCTTGCTTGGCGGCTGCGCTGTGAAGGCAGCTCGATTTTCGTGAACTGCCTCGAATACACGCGCTGGCAGGAAGCTTGGGCAACCGCTTCTGCCCAGATGCGCGCTGTACTTGAAGTTGTTGGGGCGGAGAAGGTGTCCGTCGCAGGCACGCTCCTGCAGTATATTGATGTCTTCGACTGGCTGGCTGATCCCAAGGGCTACGACATTTCCGAGCTTCTCGACTTGGAAAGTGACTACGTTCCACGAGCCGCGCGCAACTACGGCCTTGCTTGGCACCTACACCAAGGCTGGTTCGAGCCTGTCATCGAGCCGGTGGCCGGAAGGATTCTGCACAAAGCCCATTTCGACGCGCTTCCCAAAGATGAAGCGGGCCATCCGACCGTAAGACTTGATACGCTTTTACGATCTGATTTTGATGGCCCTATCTCGGCCCAAAGCTTCTTCGATGAAGGCTCCGCTCTCGAAGGAATGTTCATCGACATGCACAATAGAAACAAAAGGTTATTGTCGAGTTTCCTGACGAAAGCCATTTGTGAAAAGATTGGACTGGAGGAAAAGAAATGACGGTATCCCCGGCACTGGATGACTTTTCCACATACAAGCGATGGCCTGTTGACGAATGGGCAGGCGCCGATGAAACTCAGGAAGTCGAACGCGACGCAAGCAAAGCCGCACGGTTAATGAACATGTTGGCGGGCATCGCCGTAACAACGCTGCCGGCTTTGGCAGTGCAGGCGGGTCGGGCGGAAACTTTCGCTGACTACTCTGTCCTTGGCCGGGGCATGCTGATCCCCAGCTTCGCCGCCTCGTCCCCAACTGCTGCGCTTCCCGCGCCTCTGCCTTTCCTTGAGGCTCACTATGAGATGCTGGCCTACCGGGACTTGGAAGATGGTTGGGATGACATTTCCAGCGTTGGCGTCTCGAGAAACGCTGCTGATCTGGCGCTCGAGTTCCTTGCGCTCCTGCCGTCCGATTTGAACCCTCCCGAGGCGTCGGCATCCGGCGATGGAACGGTCGATTGGTATTGGCGGAATGGCCGCTACGCGGCGACCGTTACCTTCTACCCAAACGGTCGCGTCGCATACTTCTCCATGACCGATGCGGGGCGCGTGAAGGGCAGTTTCAAATTTAACGGTTCGATTCCTGGTGAACTGGTAGAGAGCTTGCGGCAGCTTTGACGGAAACGGACCTTCCCGAATACTGTTCTTGTGAAAACGTCGCTCATGGCGATCTAGGCCTGATCGAGCCGGACGAACTGGTATCGCGCGTGGTCTGCGATCCGCGCCACATCTCCAAGAAAGACGGTTCGATCAAGCCGGGGGTGTTCCCGCCTTCTCATATCAAAGAGAAGGGTCTGTCATTGATGCGCCGCAATCATCTTTCCGACGACGAACTGAAAAAGCATGCTGATGCTATTGCGTCACATGGCCCCAAAGATACCGCCGTCGGCGTCATCGAGGCCAAGGCCCAGGACATCAGGGCGCTTAAAGAGGAGGACGGGACGCGAAGCGTTTGTCTGTTTGACGATCCAGTCAAAGATGACCCCGCGATCCCCGACAATCCTGCTCACGCGTTACTGATCGCGGCGAAGGAAATGGGCGACGACGACATTGCGGAGATCAGAACGCGCTTGCTGACAGAGGTCTTCGGCGGTCTGCGCCGTTTTGCAGCATAGCTATTCGAACGCTATGGCTGCTTGAACGCAAGCTCACGCGACTGGCCGGTATGGCGACCTGCATTGCGGGACAGTTCGGCCCGTGAGCGACAGCTTTGGGCCGGAAGCATGCACGGCTAGACCCGCACCCGGCACCCCCTCCCGCCTGATTTGCCGGGACGCCTCCCCCTTCGAAATCACAGGTTGATTCGACGCGAAGCTTACGCCTCATGTGTCGTCGAGGAGACCTGTGATGCCCGTGCACCTGACCGAATCCAGCCTGAAAAAGCTCGAACCCAGGGCCCGCCGGTACCGCGTGGGCGATGACAAGGTCACCGGTTTCGGGGTGCGGGTCTATCCCAACGGCACAAGGGTCTTCCGGTTCGAATGCCAACAGGGGCGTCGGCAGATCTCGGCGCGGATCGGCGAATGGCCGGCCTGGAGCGTGACTGCGGCGCGGGAGCGGGCCAAGGAACTGCGCCGGATGGTGGACATGGGCCAGGACCCGACCGAGGAGCGCAACCGGAAGAACGGCGCCACGGTGGCCGAGCTGATCGAGCGGTACGGCGAAGAACACCTGCCGCATCTCGCCCCGCGCAGTGCGGCGGACCAGAAATCCATGCTACAGCGTTATGTTGTGCCCCATTGGGGCCGGCGGCTCGTCAGGGAAATCGAACCCAGCGACGTAAACAAGCTGCTGACCATGATTGCCGAGGGCACCATCGACCCGAAGAAGAAGGACCGCCCCAAGCACGTGCGCGCCAACCGCACCGGCGAGGTGCTGCGCAAGATGTTCAACCTTGCAGTCGAATGGGGGATGCGCAAGGACAACCCGGCCTCGTCATTCCGCCGCCAATTGGAGCAGGAGCGCGAACGGTTCCTGACGCAGAAGGAACTGGCCCGGCTGGCCGTCGCGCTTGATGCTGATCGTGACGATCGCACGGTGGGCATCATCCGCATGTGCATGCTGACGGGCGCCCGGCTGGGCGAGGTGCGCTGCGCGCGGTTCGAGCATTTCAACCTCGAGAACCTGACCTGGACGAAACCGGCCAGCATGACGAAGCAGCGCAGGATTCACCGTCTGCCGATTTCCGAGGAGGTCGCGGCCATCGTGCGCCAGCGCCGGCTGGTGGTGCCAAAGGGTTGCCCGTGGCTGTTCCCGGGCGAGGTCGAGGGACAGCCGGTGCAGGAAATCCGCCGCGGCTGGCGCCGCATCCGCGCGGCCGCCGGGCTGGACGACGTCCGCATCCACGATCTGCGCCACACCTTTGCATCGCTCTTGGTCAGCCGGGGCGCATCGCTCGAGATAGTGGCAAAGCTCCTTGGCCACGCACAGGTCCAGACTACCCAGCGTTATGCCCACCTGGCCGATGCGCCGCTGCGCGGCGGTGTCGATGCCGTGGCCGAGATGCTGCGGCCCCGGCCCAGGGTGGTGGCGACCCGTCAGCCCTGACCCTGAAGTTCGCGCCAGAGTGGCGTCAGTCGGCGCCGCGCTGTGCTCTCGTTAGGCACATCGCCCTGCTAGGCAAACCAATCCAGCGCCCAGCGTACCAGCTCCGACTGGCTGGCAGGCGCGCCATCTCGCGTGGCCCGTGCGATCAGGCCATAGGCCATCTTTTCCCAGTCATACCGCAAGGCACCGCCAGCGCGGACCATGACCAGCCCATCCTCGGCCTCGAAACGCGCCGCGGCATGCCCCTGGATCGCGAGATCCCGGAGGCACATGAAAACGCCTTTGGCGCATTGATAGAACCCGTGTTGCGCCAAGTCTCCCCATTGGCAATGCACGGCAACCACAGGTAGCGTTCAACAGAACTTGTAATTCATAAGAAAAATGCCAAGATCCTTCGCGGAACAAGCATAAGACCCGTGAGGACGCCAGTTCCGATAGTGTGGTGGTGTTCCAAGCTCCCCACACAGAAAGCGCCCCGAGAGGGGCGCTTTCTTTTATGGGAACAACGTGATCCGTCACGTCTTCATATGAAAGACACGCAGACCGGGTGCGGATGGATCATCGTCACTCGTAGCATATTTGGGCAAACGATATTTGTTGCCGTCATAGACAACGACACCGTCTTTCTTGAGTCGTGAGAGGAGCGACGAGACAGAGGCACGTTCGATCGTCAGCCCCTTCTTGTTCGCAAGCTCGACGGCGTCAGTGGCATTCAGGCCCGTGGTTCCCACATCTTCCAGAAGGTCGAGCACGATGCCCTTGATCTGGGTGCGTTTCCCGCTTGAAGGCTTTGAGCTCTCCTCGGCCGAGACCAGCGCAATGGCTCTCTCGATGCCCTTGATTTCGTTGTCCAGCGCTTCCCGCTGACGCAACAGTTTCTCGCGTTCCTCCAAGAGTCGCTTTTTCATCTCTTTGGTTTTCCGGCTTGCCATTTCATCCTCCGGAACAAGCATTGCATGGTGCCGCTGACGGGATTCGAACCCGCATGCCCGTGAGGACGCCCCATTCCAAGTGGGGTGCGTCTACCAGTTCCGCCACGGCGGCATATTGCTAACATAGAGCGCCCCACATTCTTGTCAACGTTGATTGCGTTGATTCCGCGCCGTCAATGTCATTTTTGCCGCGCAACGATAGTCAATGTCGGATTTCTTGAGATTGTAAACGTCCGCCGCGAATGCCTGGTGGCGGCGACCGACGCCGGCAATGGCTGGGTGGAGGTGCGGGTGAACGCCCGAGGCGAGATCGTTGTGTCGGTCTACGAGCCCGCGATGCTGACCCTCTGGGCGGCAGTGCTGCCCGAGGGGGTGCGCAAGGCCAGGCGCCGCTGCCCCACCTGCCAGCATTTCCTGGACCGCGAAGGCGCCGGGCACCTCGCTGGCTGTCCCGAGGAAACCCGCCTTGCCCTGCCAGCCGGGGAGGGCGCGTCATGAGCCATTTCGCTACCACCTGGGCGATCCGCCAGAAGGGCCTGAAACCCGCCACCAAGCTGGTGCTCTGGTACCTCGCCGATCGCCACAACCCCGATTACGGCTGCTTTCCCTCGCAGGAGAGCCTTGCGCGCGATGCTGAGATGTCGCGCGCAAGCGTCAACCGTCACCTCGCGGCGCTCGAGGAGATGGGCCTGATCCGGCGCGTGCGGCGCACCGACACCGCCACCGGCCGGGTCAAGGCGACCCGCTATCTGCTGGCCTTCGAGGACGAGTTCGAGCCGCCACCGGACGAGGCCCCGTGTCTCGAATTGACACACGGTCCGTGTCTCAAAAATGCCGATTCCCGTGTCTCAGATTGCGACACTAACCTTGTAAGTGAACCCGTAAGGATGATGATGACGAAGCAGGCGCGCGAATTTCGCGCTTCCCTGCTGAGCGCGCTGGGCGCCGATCCCGAGACCGGCAAGGTCCGGGGCGAGGGTCACATCCTCGGCACCGCCGCCGACATGGCCGAGGCCGGGCGCTGGCTGGGTGATCTTGGCCTGAGCGAGGCGGAATGTCTCGGCGTCATCCGCGATGTCCTGCGCCGGGCACCCCGGACACCCCACAGCTTTCGCTATTTCCGCGATGCGATGCGGGCTTTCGCCGCTCGCAAGCAGGAAGCGCCCCTGACCCCGAAGGCCGGCAGGGCGCCGAAGCCTGTGCCCACCATCCGCGCCGAGCCTCCCGAGGCATACCACGGGAAGGAAGCAGGCAATGGCTAATGTCGATCTCCTGACCACGCGCTTCAACGAGTGGCTGGAGCGTTATGCCCCGCCCGCTCATCTGCGCGACAGGCCAGAGGCCGCCCAGCGCGAGGCCAATGCCCTCCTGGCCGCCGTCCTGCGCCACGCGCCGGAAAGCCGTGTGGCCGAGTGGATCGAGGCCCTGTGCACGGAACTGGACCGCGCAGCTTCCTCCCGTTGCTGGCCGACCGTGCGCGAGGTCGAGGCGGCAGCCGGCAAGGCGCACCTGGCGCCGGGTCCGCGCGAGCAGGTGACCGGCGACTGGTCGCTCGACGACCCGGCCATCACGGCGAGGCGCATCCGCAACCGCGAGCCCTTTGCCGAGAATCACCTGCATGGCCGGATTGCCGACGAAATGCTGCGCCGAGGGCTGATCACGAGCGCCGAACTCGCGGAACTGCGCAGGATCGTGGCCGCGCGGAAAGACCGCTGGAGGTGATGGCATGAGCGGGAAGGGGAACAAGCTCACCGCCTCGGAAATCGCCGACCGGATGGAGGACGCCGCCCGCACGCTGCGTCGCCTGCCCGACCCGCCGGGTTCCGGCCCGAAAGGCTATGGTCGCTCCTGGCCCGAATACGTGCACGAGGCGAAACATGCCTATGGCTACCACGAGGCCCGCCTGCGGGTGCGGCCGTCTCCCCGCGACATCGCCGAGATGGAGGAATGCTTCGACTGGTTGCGCCTTGTTGCGCCCGAGGATGCGCGCATCATCTGGATGCGGGCCGAGGGCCGCCGCTGGCGCGAGGTCTGCATCGAGGCTGGCTGCGTGCGCCAGACCGCCTGGCGGCGCTGGGTGGCCGCGCTGGCGACGATCGCAAAGCGGGTGAATGGTGGAAAAACCAATACCGGCAATTCACGTTCTGGCAAATGACCACGCCGTGCAATCCCGTGCCGTACCGGGCTATTCCCATCCACCCTGCGCTGGGTGTGGATTGCCTGGCAAAACACGTCGAACTTTGGGCGCGACATTTGCGGGCGTTTCGTGGCAGAAAACGGATAAGCTCGAAGAAGCCTGCCCTCCTCCAGCCGCGCCTGCCCCCCCCATCCTGGGTCCTCCCTGGCGGGATACGTATACGGGGGGGCTTGGCGCGGCATTTCTCCAGCGACAGGGTGTTGTTTTGGGTGCGCAGTCCGGGAGCGCACCTGCCGCTCTGGCGCAGGAAAACCCCATATTTGCCGAGGGTTGTGAGAATTCCACCAAGTGCGCACCTGCGCACCCGGGTGCGCACTCAGGTTCGCAGGTGCGCACCTCAAGCAGATCCGGGTGCGCACCCCGGCAGATACCGCCTCCCTGGCCTCAACTCCGGCCCTGCCCTCGCGCGGGGCCGTTTCTTTTGGCCCTGGGCAAACGCAAGGAACGACCGTGAAGATCAGGATGACGCCCTTGGGCGACCTCACCCCTTACGCCGGGAATGCCCGCACGCATTCGGATGGGCAGATCGCCCAGATTGCCGCCTCGATCGAGGAGTTCGGTTTCACCAACCCGATCCTCGCGGGCAGCGACGGGGTGATTATCGCAGGCCACGGTCGTCTGCTGGCCGCGAAGCGCCTGGGCCTCGACAAAGTGCCGGTCATCACGCTGGACCACCTGACCGAGGCCCAGCGCCGCGCCCTGGTGATCGCCGACAACAGGATCGCCGAGAACGCCGGCTGGGACGAGGGCCTGTTGCGCGCCGAACTGCAGGCCCTGCAGGAAATGGACTTCGACCTCGATCTGGTCGGGTTTTCGGACGAGGAACTGGACGAGTTGCTCGCCGGGCTGGGGGATGAGGACGAACCCTCAGGCGACCTCGCCCCCGCCCCGGTGCCCGATCCCCCAGAAGACCCGGTCACCCGGGTTGGCGATCTCTGGCTGCTGGGCAACCACCGCCTGCTGTGCGGCGACAGCACCAACCTGAAGGACGTCGAGCGGCTGATGAATGGCCAGACCGCCGCGCTGTTCTCGACCGACCCGCCGTATCTTGTGGATTACACGGGTGCCGGGCGACCGAACGACACCGGCAAGGACTGGTCCGACCTCTACCGCGAGGTGGACATCAAGGATGCCGAAGGTTTCCTGCGGGCGGTGTTCCGCAACGCGATCAAGGTCACCCGCAAGGACACCGCCTGGTATTGCTGGCACGCCCACAAGCGGGCTGCGATGATCGAGGCCGTGTGGGCCGATCTCGGCATCCTCAATCACCAGCAGATCGTCTGGGTGAAGCCGGCCGCGATCCCGACCCACAGCTACTATCCATGGCGGCACGAGCCCTGCCTGATGGGTTGGCAGCAGGGCAACAAGCCGCCGCACCTGGGCGGGAACGATCACAATGTCACCAGCGTGTGGGAACTGGACTGGGAAGGTGCTGCCCGGCCGGCCGGCGCCGAACACCCCACCCAGAAGCCGCTCGAGGTGTTTGCGATCCCGATGCGTCGGCACACCAAGAAGGGCGAGATCTGCTTCGAGCCGTTCTCGGGCTCCGGCTCGCAGATCGTCGCGGGCGAGGCGCTGGGGCGGAAGGTGTACGCGATGGAGCTGCAGCCGGCCTTTGTCGACGTGGCGATCAAACGCTGGCAGGAGGTCACGGGACGCCAGGCGGTGCTGGAGGAAACCGGTCAGACCTTTGCCGATGTGGCCGACAACCCGCGCTGAGGCGATGCATGGCGTGGCTGTATCTTCCCCCGGCCTGCCTGCCGGCACAGATGACGCATGCCTCTTCGGCCTCTCGCTCTGCTCCGGCGCCGGCGGGATGGAACTCGGCCTCCACATCGCCTGCCCCCCTCTCGGTGATGCTAGCATCACCTGCCGGGCAGCGGGATATCGAACTGTGGGTTACGTCGAGCGGGATGCCTATGCCGCGGCCATCCTCGTGGCGCGGATGGAAGACGAGGCCCTGGCGCAGGCGCCTGTCTGGGACGACGTTGCCACATTCGACGGCCGACCATGGCGTGGCGCGGTGGACATCCTCACTGCGGGCTACCCGTGCCAGCCGTTCAGCGTGGCGGGCAAGCGCAAAGGCGCAAACGACCCGCGCCATCTCTGGCCGCATGTCGCCCGTATCATCGGGGAATGTGCGCCACCCTTCGTCTTCCTCGAAAACGTTGCCCATCATCTCCGCCTCGGCTTTCCCGAGGTCGCCGGAAGCCTGGTCGGCATGGGCTACAGAGTTGCGGCGGGCCTCTTCACGGCGGCGGAAGTCGGCGCGCCTCACAAGCGCGAGCGGCTGTTCGTGCTCGCCCACCGGGAGGGAGACCACCTGGCCGACCCCGCGCGCCTGCTCGGGGAAACGCTCGAGCGGCGGCAACCGGACGGAAATCCTGAGCCGCTGGCCGACGCCGATGGCAAGCGACGGCAACAAGCCCAGCGCGGGGAACCGCAAGGCGGCGGATCTGACGCACGCCAGCCGCATGTGGCCGACCCCGGCGGCACGCGATGCAAAGGGCGCCAACAGCCGGGATCATGTGGAGAGGAACGGCACCGGCCGCAGGCACATGGATCAGCTTGCGAACTTCACCGTGCATTCCCCCCTGGCCCCGGCGATCTCGGCGCCTGGCGGGACTACCTTCGACACGCCCCGCACGCTGAACCCAGCCTTCGTCGAGGCGCTGATGGGCTGGCCGGCAGGGTGGACCGCCTTCGCCTCTGTGGAAACGGCGTGGTCCCCCTGGTTGCGGCGCATGCGGTTCGAACTCTGGCGACTCAATTGTGCGATGGGTGAAGGGGAGGAATGAAGCAGAGCCGCACCATGTCCCTGATCGAAGCCGTCACCAACGTGGTGGTTGGCTACTGTCTGGCGGTCCTTGCCCAGGCCCTGACATTCCCGGCCTTCGGCCTGCAGGCCACGCTGAACCAGAACCTGCAACTGGCCGCCCTGTTCTCGGCGATCTCGGTACTTCGCTCATACGTCCTGCGACGGGCCTTCGAGGCGGCACGTGTGCGCGCAACAGGCGCCACAACGAACAACGCCGCCCCATGAGGGCAGCGCAAGGGTCCGGGCCTCGTGTGGGCGCCTGTGGCGGCCAGTGCCTCAGCCGCGATCGGGGATGTTGTCGATGGCCTCGATCATCGCTTCAAGCATGGCGTGCTGGGCGCCGGCTTCGGCGTCAGGCTGCAGCCAGTTTGCACTGATCTCGAGCAGCTCGAACAGAGCGGCCTGATCCCCTTCGCGCAGGGCTCTGGCGGCGGCGGTCATCAGGTCGGTGACGGTGTGGATCTGGGCGTGCATGGGGGCGGTCTCCGTGGTGCGTCGTTTCGTGTCCACAGGATTGATCGACCGCGCGCGTCTATCCACTATAATCGCAGCAATATCATGGCTTTATCGAGGGAGTATCGATTACAATCGACCTGATCCTGCACCGGGCAGTCAGTCGGCAATCCGATAGACCCGGCCCCTTTCGGCAACGGCCTCGGTCACCACGTTCAGCCCCAGCCGCTTGCGGAGCTGGCCCGAGATGACGCCACGCGCGGTGTGTTTCTTCCAGCCCGTCGCGGCGACGATCTCATCAAGGGTCGCGCCATCCTTCGTGAGCAGCATCTCGATCAGCAGCGCCTGCTTGGTGCCCTTGCGCCGGGCCGGGCGTTCCGGCGCCGGTTCGGCAATCGGTTCTGGCCGGGGCGGGTCGATCTCGATACCGATTGCCTCGAGCCCGGCGTCGGTGATGGCGAGCGTGGCAAAGCTCCCATCCTGCCGCTGGCGCCAGAGTGCGCCACGCTTGCGGGGGTCGGCATCGATTTCGGTCAGCAGGCCGCGTTCGATCAGCGGGGCAACCACCTTCTTCGCGGCTGCCCCACGCAACCGCCCTGGCAGCGGCAAGGCAATGCGGTCATCGCGCCGGGAGGCGCGGGACAGGATGAGGGATTGGGTGTCGGTGAGTTCGGGCATCTTGATCTCCGGGTTCCGGGTTCCGGGTTCCGGGTTTCCGGTGCTGTCACGTTTGATCGGCGTGCCGCACGCATCAACGACAATCGCAGCAATATCATGGCGTTATCAGGCGCCGTCGGATTGCATGATGATCGGAGGAGTCCCATGGGGCTGTCCCGCCGCGCCTATGCCCGCCACCGCGGCGTCGCCGAAAGCGCCGTCCGCAAGGCCATCGCCGCGGGCCGGATCACGCTGGAAAAGGACGGCACGATCGATCCCGTCAAGGCCGACCGCGAGTGGGACCTGCAGACCGATCCGGTGAAGCGGCGCGGCAGTCCCACCCCCCGCTCCGCCCGCAAGGCGGTCGACGATACCCTGGCCGAGGCCGGCCCCGTGGGCCCCGCCGCCTTCATGCGCGCGCGGGCGGCGCGCGAGATGATCGGCGCCCAGACCGCGAAGGTGAAGCTCGCGAAGCTGAAGGGCGAGCTGGTCGACAAGGCAAAGGCCACGGCGCTGGTCTTCGACCTTGCCCGGCGCGAGCGCGACGCCTGGATGAACTGGCCGCCACGGGTCGCCGCCGACATGGCGGCGGAGCTGGGCGTGGATCCCCATCTGATGGAGCAGGTGCTGGAGCACCACCTCCGCCGGCACCTCGCGGAGCTGGCGGAGATCGAGATTGAGCTCGGATGAGGACGATGGCACGATGCCGATCAGGGCCGCCTGGCTGAAGGGGCTGGCCCCCGACCCTGCGCTGACAGTGTCGCAATGGGCGGACCGTCACCGGGTGCTCTCATCCCGCGCGGCCTCGGAAGCGGGCCCCTACCGCACCTCCCGCACGCCCTACATGCGGGGGATCATGGATGCGCTGAGCCCAAGCGATCCGGCCCGGCGCGTGGTGTTCATGAAGCCGGCGCAGGTGGGTGCCACCGAGGCCGGCAACAACTGGATCGGGTTCTGCATTCACCGCGCGCCGGGGCCGATGCTGGCAGTGCAGCCCACCGTCGATCTCGCCAAGCGACTGAGCCAGCAACGCATCGACCCGCTGATCGAGGACAGCCCGGCATTGAGGGACCTGGTCAGTCCGTCGCGCAGCCGGGATTCCGGCAACACGGTCCTGGCCAAGCGCTTTCCCGGCGGGCAACTGATCCTGACCGGGGCGAACTCGGCGGTCGGTCTGCGCTCGATGCCGGCGCGCTGGGTGTTCATGGACGAGGTGGATGCCTACCCGGGCGATGTCGATGGCGAGGGCGACCCGGTGCAGCTGGCGGAAGCCCGCACCAACAGCTTCGGGCACCGCGCCAAGATCTTCCTCGCCTCGACCCCGACGGTCACGGGGCTGAGCCGGATCGAGCGGGAGTTCGAACTTTCCGACCAGCGCCGGTACTTCGTGCCCTGCCCTCATTGCGGGGGCCTGCAATGGCTGAAGTTCGAGCGGTTGCGCTGGGAGAAGGGCAGGCCGGAGACAGCCCGTTACATCTGCGAGCACTGCGAGGAGCCGATCGAGGAGCGGTTCAAGACGCAGATGATGGCGGAAGAAAACGGCGCCTGCTGGCAAGCCACGGCCGATGAAGAAACCCGCGTCAAGGCCGAGGCCGCCGGGATCGTCGGCTTCCACATCAACGGCCTCTACTCGCCACTGGGCTGGCTTTCCTGGGCCGCCATTGCCCGCAAATGGGAAGAGGCAAAGGGCAACGATTCCGCCTTGAAGACACTGAAGAACACCATTCTCGGCGAGACCTGGGCCGAAAGCGGCGAGGCGCCGGACTGGCAGCGGCTTTACGAGCGGCGCGATCGCTGGGCAGCGGGCAAGGTGCCGGAACGCGGCCTGTTCCTGACTGCCGGGGCCGACGTGCAGAAGGACCGGATCGAGGTCGATGTCTGGGCCTGGGGGCGCGGGCTGGAAAGCTGGCTGATCGACCATGTGGTGATCGAGGCCGGGCCGCATGTGCCCGAGGCCTGGGACGAACTCTCGGCCCTGCTCGCCCGCACCTGGCCCCACGAAAACGGTGCGCAGATGCAGATCGGCAAGTTGGCGATCGACACGGGGTACGAGAGTGCCGCCGTCTACAGCTGGGCACGCCAGCAGACCGGTGCGCAGGTCGCCCCGGTGAAGGGCGTCGAGGGGTTCAACCGCGCCTCACCGGTCACGGGCCCGACCCTTGTCGATGCCACCGAGGGCGGCAAACGCATCCGGCGCGGGGCAAAGCTCTGGACCGTCGCCACGGCGGTGTTCAAGTCGGAAACCTATCGCTTCCTGCGTCTGCCGCGACCGACCGATGAGGAAATCGACTTCGGCCAGGGCTTCCCTTCCGGTTCCATCCACCTGCCAGACTGGATCGACAGCGAATGGCTGAAGCAGTTGACGGCCGAGCAGCTGGTCACCCGGCGCGACCGGCGCGGGTTTGCCAGGATGGAATGGCAGAAGATGCGCGAGCGCAACGAGGCGCTGGACTGCCGGGTCTATGCCCGTGCCGCCGCCTGGCTGTTCGGGGCCGAGCGCTGGGCCGAAAGCACCTGGCAGTCGCTGGAGGCGCAGGTGGGGATCAGGCCGGACGAGGAAGAGCCGGTTCTCGACGCTCCTGAGCCAAGACCAGAGCCCACCGCCGGCCAGCCGCGCACTCCGCGGCGCAGGCGGCGGGTCTATACGCCGAACATGATGAGGTAAGCGATGACGCTATCCGAGATGCAGGCGCAGCTCGACGCGCTGCTGGCCGCCCGGTTCCGGGGCATCCGGTCGGTGAGCTACGAGGGGAAGACCGTGACCTATGGTTCCGATGCCGAAATGGCCAAGGTGATCACGGATCTGGAAGCCCGCATTGC
>Ga0256832_1002039_pt1 | contig 13781 bp, 12 predicted proteins | sample 134614metaG_FD_190534 | JGI IMG/M metagenome (GOLD analysis project Ga0256832, IMG submission 190534) | Hydrothermal vent microbial communities from Lau Basin, Pacific Ocean - 134-614 | ecosystem: Environmental > Aquatic > Marine > Hydrothermal vents | place: Pacific Ocean: Lau Basin | collected...
GTCATCGCGGCCCAGTTGGTCTGAAAGTATTCCCGAAGGCTACTCACGGTATTTCACGCCTTCTTTGAGATCTGCCATGGTGCCCAGCACCTGCAGGTAAGCGATCAAGGCATCTACTTCACGAACACCATCCACCTTGGCTGCGGCTTCGATGTCGGCATCCGTGTAGGGGACGCCGATCATGCGCAGGCCTTCCAGGTGTCCCTTGAGGGCCTTGCCATCCACGGTATTCTCCGCCAGCCAGGGATAGTTGGGCATGACAGACTCTGGCACCACGGTGCGTGGGCCCATGAGATGCTGCAGATGCCACTCGTTGGAGTATTTGCCGCCAACACGCGCCAGGTCAGGGCCGGTGCGCTTGGAACCCCATTGGAAGGGGTGGTCATACATGGACTCGGAAGCGAGTGAGTAATGACCGTAACGCTCGGCCTCGTCGCGGAAAGGACGCACCATCTGTGAATGACACAGGTAACAACCTTCACGGATGAAGATATCGCGACCTGCTTGTTCCAGAGCGGTATAGGGGCGGATGCCGTCGCCGGGCTTCCAGGTGATGCTGTCGCCCACCTTGAAATTGGCGACGCTGATGGGTTTGCGATCAGCTGCAGCGACATTACCTTGCCAGACGATTTCCGGATGCTTGGTATGTTCCATGGTTTCGTCCAGGTAGAACAGGGGAACGATTTCCACCAGGCCACCTACGGACAGAAGTACCAGGAGCAGGACGAACATGACGAATACGTTGCGTTCCGCCGTGTCCTGCAGTTTGGTTGAATAAATTTTATCAGCCATTTTCAGTTTCTCCTGTTATCCGGTTAAGCGGTAGCCGCGGCAGCGGAAGAGCTGCGCTGGGCAGATGCCTGGCGAATGGTCATGATGACGTTGAAGAGCATGATGGCGCCACCTGTCCAGAAGATCATGCCGCCTATGGCGCGCATGGCGTAGTAAGGATGCATGGCAGCTACAGATTCGGCAAAGGTATAGGTCAGGGTGCCGAACTCATCATAGTCACGCCACATCAGGCCCTGCATGATGCCGGAGACCCACATGGCGGTGATGTACACAACCGTGCCGATGGTGGAGGTCCAGAAATGAACGTTGACCAGCTTGGCAGAGTACATCTTGGTGTTCCACAGCTTCTCGACCAGGTGGTACAGAGCGCCAGCAGAGACCATGGCGACCCAGCCCAGGGCGCCGGAGTGTACGTGGCCCACGGTCCAGTCCGTGTAGTGAGACAGTGCGTTCACCGTCTTGGAGGACATGACCGGTCCTTCGAAGGTGGACATGGCATAGAAAGCCAGGGACATGATCATGAAACGCAGGATGTAGTCGGTACGCAGTTTGTCCCAGGCGCCGGACAGGGTCATCATGCCGTTGATGGCGCCACCCCAGGAAGGGATGATCATAGCCAGGGAAACGGCAGCGCCCAGAGAACCGGTCCAGTCAGGCAGTGCGGTGTACTGTAGATGGTGCGCACCCAGCCAGACATAACCGAACATCAATGCCCAGAAATGCAGCACGGACAGGCGGTAGGAGAATACCGGGCGGTTGGCCTGCTTGGGAACAAAGTAATACATGATGCCCAGGAAGCCAGCGGTCAAATAGAAGCCTACAGCGTTGTGACCCCACCACCATTGAATCATTGCGTCCTGTACCCCAGAGAACAGGGAGTAGGACTTGAACAGACTGACGGGAATGGCCAGGCTGTTGACCACATGCAGGTAGGTGATCATCACGAACATGCCCATGAAGAACCAGTTGGACACATAGATGTGACTGGTCTTGCGCTTAGCCACGGTCATGATGAAGTTCAGGCCAAAGGACAGCCAGACAACAGCAATGGCCAGATCGATGGGCCATTCCAGTTCAGCATACTCTTTAGATTGGGTGATACCCAGTGGCAGAGTGATAACAGCAGCGACAATGATCAGATTCCAGCCCCAGAAGGTGAACCAGGCCATTTTCGGGCTCCAAAGGGAGGTGCTGCCGGTTCGCTGAACGCTGTAAAAGCCTGTTGCGAACAGGGTGCAGCCGCCGAAAGCAAATATTACCGCGTTGGTGTGCAGTGGACGGAGACGGCCGAAAGTGATTTCGGCAATGTCGAAGTTCAGGACTGGCCAGGCCAGTTCTGAGGCGATGTAGGTTCCCACCAGGGTACCCACGACCAGATAGACGACGGCCATGACGGCGAACCATCGGACCACGTCAAAGTTATATTTCGTTTCTTCCACGAAAACCTCCCAATTCAGATTTCGAAAAAAACAACCCAGAAGCTAAAAATTTCAATGATGGCGAAAGCTTTTTTCTGATAGCAGATAAGGCGCGCCCAAAAAAGCGTACCGGACCTGTTTCACAAAAAAAGGTTCCCGACCGGCGTGATTATACAAAGATTAGGGGATGGTTATATGAGAAATGTCAGTTTTTTGTTCTAAAATTGACTTTCATCAGGTAGGCGTAGAATAAATAGGGTTATAGAGGGTTGATCAGGCCAAGAGGCGTCAATGCATGGATAAAATACAATTATGTGACTGCGGTTCCAAACTTGTTTTTTTATGCGTATTGTGTTGACCTTTTACCAGCTCGCCATTCCCTGTTTCCGGGGTAACCGTCACCCGGGGATTTGCAGCCAACTGGCGAAATATTCGGGCTAGGATCTGAGAAGAGCATTGAGGGCAGTAGGGTTCAAAATCTCAATATTCTTCGCTTGCGTGCTGATCAGCTCTTTCTTATGTAGATTTTTCAGCGTGCGGATTACGGTTTCCATGGCCAGTCCCAGGTAGTCCGCAATGGCGTCCCGGGACATGGGCAGGCGGAATTTCTGCGCGGGAAATCCGTGGGATTCGAAGCGCCCGGCCAGGTTGAGAAGGAAGGCGGCCACTCTCTGCTCGGCGGTTTGCAAGCCAGTGAGTGATCGCTCCCACTGCAGTTGCCGCGCATGGATGGCGGAAGCGCCAAGGAGATATGACTGGACGCGAATGAGTTCGTCCTTGCCCAGGGTTTCCTCCAACATGAGAAAGTCGAGCTGGCAAACAGAGCCTTTCTCCAGCACCCGGGTGGTGTGGTTGCACTTCTGCTGTCCAATATTCTCAATGCCGGCCAATTCGCCGGGCAGGTGAAATCCCATTACCTGGCTCTTGCGCCCCAGAATGGTTGCGCTGCTGATACAGGAACCGGAATGCACCAGGTACAGGTAGCGAAAACTGTCGCCTTCCCGGTAGAGAACCTCATTCTTTTCAACGGGGTGATCGCGCAGCACCACGCGGTTGAGGGAGCTGCAGTCTGGCGTTTCCAGCCCCAGAACCTTTGCTGTTTGATACAGGGCGCAATCCCGGCAGGCAACGGCGGTGGCGACCTTCATCTCCATGTATATCTTTCCGGTCTTTGCTTAGTTTGGATGCTGCAGCCGATCCAGGCAACCGTTCTGGTCTGACAGCAGTTTGAACAGCTGCTCCATTTCAAGGATCTTGATATGTTTGCGGTCCACTTCCAGAATCTTTTCTTCCTGAAAGTGAGTAAACAGGCGGCTCACGGTTTCCAGGGCAAGCCCCAGGTAAGAGCCGATTTCACGCCTGGACATACTGAGATTGAATTCCGTGGAAGAGAAGCCGTAACTGTGAAAGCGCACGGACAGGCTGAGCAGAAAAGCCGCCAGGCGCTCTTCTGCGGTGCTTTTGCCCAGTAGCACCATGAGGCCGGTTTCCTTTGAAATCTCTTTGCTCATGAGACGGAACATCTGGTGCTGCAGGCCGGGAACAGTAGCGGTGAGTTCTTCGAGCCGGGAAAAGGGTACTTCGCATACAGCTGTGGTTTCCAGTGCCTTGGCAGAACAAATGTGTTGGCCGGTTTCAATGCCATCCAGTCCCACGACTTCACCTGGCAGATGAAAGCCCACAACCTGCTCTGTGCCATTGGGACACTGGGTGTAGGTCTTGATAGTACCGCTCTTCACCACATAGATGCTGCCAAAACTGTTGCCTGTCTGAAAGAGGTGGTTGCCTCGATGCAGCGGCCGATTGCGCTGTACGATGGCGTCCAGCCTTTCTATATCGTTGTTCTCCAGACCCAGGGGCAGGCACAGTTTGGCAAGTCCGCAGTTCTTGCAGGCAGTCTTGAGTTTTTCCAGGGAAACGACTTTTGTTTGTGGCAAGACGTTCTCAACAAGGGGTGAATGGATAGGATCAGGGTATTTTGAATGCAAATCTGATCCAGATCAACAGTTGCCGGGACAAATAATGCAGAGGTGATGGCTTTGGTACTGAATTTGCAAAGAAGAAAGCCACCGACCGGAATCGATGGCTTTGTAGTGCTGGCTGGCGTGAAGCCAAGCCATGCGGGATAAGCTGGACCTGAAGGCCCAGGTGATTCGGGTGTTACTTCGATGGTGCAGCAGGCGCTCCCTGAGGGGCCGGAGGAGGCATCATGCCAGGATAACCATAACCGGGGCCAGGACCATAACCATAGCCGGGACCGGGACCGTAGCCATAACCGGGACCGTAGCCATAGGGCGCGTAACCATAGCCATAACCATTGTTATAGCGGTTATAGCCACGACCATAGCCGTTGCCGCTGCCGCGGCCACTGAAACCCATGTTGAAATTGGCATCGCCGCTGCCGTCACCCATCCAGTCGCCCATGTTGTCCCAGGCATTGTTGCCATAGCCACGGTCACCACCCCATGGGCCGCCCCACCAGGCGCTGGCGCTGGACATAGTGAAAATGGCAGCGCTGGCAATGGCGACTGCGCCGAGTGTTTTTACAAGTTTTTGCATTTGGAAACTCCTTTGATGTTCACAGTTGAGTAGTTGTTTGGCGTCCCCGCAGGGGGCCGGGTACAGCGCAAGAATCAGCCATGTGGATTTCAGGTTTGGAAATGGCTAGAACCATTTTCCTGGCCATGAATCCAATTGACCCGCGTAGAGAATCAAATCAAAGCGCAACATATATTTGGTGTAGTTATTCTTGCAACGGGAAGTTAAATATAGAGTACCCATGGCAATTGCGCCAGTGCTATTTGTCTCTGCTGTCCAGGAAGTGGTGGCTGGAAGCGGTCCTGGGCAGGGATCGAAACCCGAGAGAATGTTGAAAAAGCCCCTTCCTGGACTATGGCTCCAGGTGAATGTCATTGAGTGGCTGTGCCGCGTCTGATAAAATTCCCTTCCGTCCGCTAGTTCCCCAATCACCAAGAATCTCGGGTCTGATGACAAAATACATATTCATAACGGGCGGTGTTGTATCCTCCCTGGGCAAAGGCATTGCCTCCGCCTCCCTTGGCGCATTGCTCGAAGCACGTGGCCTGAGAGTCACCATGCTCAAGCTCGATCCCTATATCAATGTGGATCCCGGCACCATGAGTCCTTTCCAACATGGCGAAGTGTTTGTTACCGAGGACGGCGCCGAGACAGACCTGGATCTTGGACACTACGAGCGCTTTATCAATACCACCATGGGGAAGCACAACAACTTCACCAGTGGTCAAGTCTATGAAAGTGTGATCCGAAAGGAAAGACGAGGGGATTACCTGGGGGGCACTGTTCAGGTCATTCCTCATATTACGGACGAAATCAAACGCCAGATCCGCCTGGGCGCCGATGATTTTGATGTGGCCATGGTGGAAATCGGCGGTACCGTTGGTGACATCGAGTCCTTGCCGTTCATGGAAGCCATCCGCCAGATGGGCGTGGAACTGGGACGGGAAAATGTTCTGTTCATGCACCTGACCCTGGTGCCTTACATTCCCACCTCCGGGGAGATCAAAACCAAACCCACCCAGCACTCCGTCAAGGAGCTGCGTTCCATCGGCATTCAGCCTGACGTACTGCTGTGCCGTGCAGACCGTCCCTTGCCGGACGCGGAGCGCAGCAAGATTGCCCTGTTCACCAATGTGCAGGAGCAAGCAGTCATTTCCGCTGTGGATGCAGACACCATTTATCGCATTCCTCTCTTGTTGCACGAACAGAACCTGGATCAGATCGTCGTGGATCAGCTGAAACTGGATGTAAAGCCGGCCGATCTCACAGAATGGCAGAGGGTAGTCGATGGTTTGTTCAACACCCGCCGGGAAGTGGATATCGCCATGGTGGGCAAGTATGTGGATCTCACCGAATCCTATAAATCCCTCAATGAAGCCTTGATCCATGCGGGCATACAGACGGGTTCCAAGGTCAACATCCACTATTTTGATTCAGAAGATTTCGAAAGCGGAGATCTGACTCCCCTGGACGACATGGATGCCATCCTGGTGCCTGGCGGTTTCGGTAACCGCGGTGTGGAAGGAAAGATTGCTGCCGTACGCTATGCCCGGGAAAAGGGGGTTCCTTATCTGGGGATCTGCCTGGGTATGCAGGTGGCGGTTATAGAATACGCCAGGGATGTGGCTGGTTTGAAGGATGCGCACAGCACCGAGTTTGACAAGGAAACTTCAGCGCCGGTTATTGGCCTGATCACGGAATGGCTGGAAAAAGACGGTTCCGTGGTACAGCGGGATGAACGTTCCGATCTTGGCGGCACCATGCGCCTGGGAGGGCAGGAATGCATTCTGGCGGAAGACTCTCTGGCCCGTAAATTGTATGGCAAGGAACGCATTGTAGAACGTCATCGTCATCGCTATGAGTTCAACAATCAGTATGGCGAGCTTCTGCAGGAGAAAGGGTTGCGCATTACCGGTACTTCAGCTGATGGCACTCTGGCCGAGATTGTTGAACTGCCGGATCATCCCTGGTTCCTGGCCTGCCAGTTTCATCCCGAGTTTACCTCCACCCCGCGTTATGGGCACCCCCTGTTTACGGGCTTTGTCCAGGCCGCACTTGCCCACCAGGAAAGGAAGTCAGCCAGCTGATGAAACTATGTGGTTTTGAGGTTGGCCTGGACCGGCCCTTGTTTCTTATTGCCGGTACCTGCGTGGTGGAAAGCCTGCAGTCCGCCCTGGATACCGCAGGTGCGCTGAAGGAAATCACCGGCGCTTTGGGCATACCGCTGATCTACAAATCGTCATTCGACAAGGCCAACCGTTCGTCTCATGACAGTTTCCGTGGCCCCGGCCTGGAAGAAGGTCTGAAGGTGCTGGAACAGGTAAAGAAAGAACTGAACCTTCCTCTGCTTACGGATGTCCATGAAGATACGCCCCTGAATGAAGTGGCGGCTGTTGTGGATGTTTTGCAAACGCCGGCTTTCTTGTGCAGGCAGACCAATTTCATCCAACGCGTGGCGGCCCAGGGCTTGCCTGTAAACATCAAGAAGGGCCAGTTTCTGGCGCCATGGGATATGGCCAATGTGGTGGACAAGGCGCGGGCCGCGGGCAATGACCAGATAATGGTCTGTGAGCGTGGCGCATCCTTTGGCTACAACACCCTTATTTCAGACATGCGCGGTCTGGCCGTCATGCGCACGACCGGCTGTCCGGTGGTGTTCGATGCTACCCACTCGGTGCAGCAGCCCGGTGGTTTGGGTAAAACCTCGGGGGGGCAGCGGGAATTTGTGCCTGTGCTGGCCAGGGCCGCAGTAGCTGCAGGTGTTTCTGGATTGTTCATGGAAACCCATGAAAACCCAGAAAAAGCTTTGAGCGATGGTCCGAATTCATGGCCTCTGGGACGGATGCAGGAACTCCTGGAAACCCTGATGGAGATTGATGCCCTAGTCAAGAACCGCGGCTTTGTCGAAGATGCACTGCATTCATAATACGTGCTCTTGTCATCAAACTGACACGGACATGGGGCATACTGGAAAGAATTTAACAAAAATTTATCTGGAGACGACAAGATGTCGGAAATTATCAGCGTAAGAGCCCGGGAGATCCTCGATTCCCGGGGCAATCCCACCATTGAAGCCGATGTGTACACAGCGGATGGCGCCATGGGCCGGGCGGTAGCGCCTTCTGGTGCTTCAACCGGTTCCCGGGAAGCCCTGGAACTGCGTGATGGTGACGCCAAGCGGTATGGCGGCAAAGGCGTGCTCAAGGCCGTGGAAAACGTCAATACCCTGATTCGCGATGCGGTGGAGGGCATGGATGTTACTGATCAGTCCGCTCTGGATACGCGCATGATCGAGCTGGATGGCACGGATAACAAGTCCAGACTGGGTGCCAATGCGATTCTATCGGTGTCCCTGGCGGCAGCCCATGCCGCTGCCCAGGAGAACGAGCAGCCCTTGTACGAATACCTCGGTGGCAGCGACATGCGTTTGCCGGTGCCCATGATGAATATCATCAATGGCGGTGCACATGCGGACAACAGCGTGGATCTGCAGGAGTTCATGATCCTGCCGGTAGGCGCGCCTTCCATCCGTGAAGCCGTGCGCTATGGCGCTGAAGTCTTTCATACTTTGAAATCCGTGCTCGGCAAGCGGGGTCTGGCCACCACGGTAGGCGACGAGGGCGGTTTTGCCCCCAACCTCAGTTCCAATGAAGAAGCCATCGAGGTGATCTTGGAAGCCATCGAAAAGGCGGGTTATAAAGCCGGCGAAGATATCTGCCTGGGCCTGGATGCCGCAGCATCCGAGTTCTACAGGGATGGCCGCTACTATCTGGATTCAGAGAACCGCAGCTTCGATTCTGCCGGCTTCTCCGAGTACCTGGCCAACTGGGTGCGCCAGTATCCCATCATCTCCGTCGAGGACGGCATGGATGAAAGCGACTGGGAAGGCTGGAAACTGCATACAGAAATGCTGGGCGGCAAAGTACAGCTGGTGGGTGACGACCTGTTCGTGACCAACACCCGGATTTTGCAGGAAGGTATCGACAAAGGCGTGGCAAATTCCATCCTCATCAAATTCAACCAGATCGGCACCCTCAGCGAAACCCTGCAGGCCATCGACATGGCGAAGAAGGCGGGCTACACGGCGGTGATCTCCCATCGCTCGGGTGAGACTGAAGATACCACCATTGCCGATCTGGCTGTGGCTACCGGCACCGGACAGATCAAGACCGGCTCCTTGTCCCGTTCTGACCGGGTGGCCAAGTACAACCAGCTCATGCGCATTGAAGACCAGCTTGGCGAAGCGGCGGTGTACCCCGGAAAGGGCGCTTTCCCTCTCAGCTGATGCCCTGGTATTTCCGCCTGCTGTTCGTTGTTTTGCTGGCCATGTTCCTCGTGCTCCAGTACCGATTGTGGGTTGGGCAGGGCAGCCAGGCGGAAGTGTACCGGCTGCAACGGCAGATAGAGCGCCAGCAGGCGCGCCTGGCAGATATGCGGGACCGCAACGAGAAGTTGCGTGCCGAGGTGCAGAGCCTGAAAGACGGTCTGGACGCCGTTGAAGCCAGAGCGCGGCTGGACCTGGGGATGATCAAGGAAGGGGAGACGTTCTATCAGGTCATTGAACCGGATGACGCGGCAGCTCCCGCCCGGCCCGCTCAATGAGCTGTCTTGCCGTGGTACCGGCTGCCGGGGCTGGAAAGCGCATGGGCTCGGAGGTTCCCAAACAATATCTGCAGATTCATGGCAAGGCCGTTATCGACTGGACCCTGGAAACCCTGCTTTCCCATACAGCAATCGATACGATCATGGTTGCGCTCAGTCCCCAGGACGAACGCTGGGCGGATACCCAAAGTGCAGGGGATTCTGGCATTCAGACTGTGGTTGGGGGCAGGGAACGCTGTCATTCCGTGCTGAATGCTCTGGATGCGCTCCTGAAGGAGAATGATCAGAGTGACTGGGTGCTGGTGCATGATGCCGCACGCCCCTGTGTCCGGCACGAAGATATCTCACGCCTTATCCGGAAGGCTGGCCCTTGCGGGGGCGGAGTGCTGGGCGTGCCCGTCCACGACACCATGAAACGAACCGATGCCCAGGGCAGAATTCTGGAAACTGTGGAACGCAACCGGCTTTGGCATGCCTTTACTCCGCAGATGTTTCCTCTGGGAAAACTGCGGGACAGTCTACAGGCTGCCCTGGCGGCAGGCGTGACGGTCACAGACGAAGCCAGCGCCATGGAGTGGGCCGGTTCGCCGCCACTGATGGTGGAGGGCGATGCCACCAATATAAAGATCACCCGTCCGGCAGACCTGTCCCTGGCGGCGTTCTATCTTTCCCGTTAGTGGAAATACGCCTAAGCTATTGATATCTTTGGATCCATGATGGTGCTGCTTCAATATAAAATCTTAGGTCGGGCTTCAGCCCGATAACAACGGCCACAATGGGAAATGTCGGACTGAAGTCTGACCTACAGTTCCAGTTCTGTCCCCGGTGTGATTCGCCTGCCCTCGGGATCTGTGGCGGACAGGTTGTGGAAAGGGTCCATGGTTCGTGACCGCCATTGCTCCAGATCCCGGGCCAGCTTTTTCAGAATGGGAGTGTAGGCCGAAGTATTTACCAGGTTGTGCAATTCTTCCGGATCCTTCTTCAGGTCGTAGAGTTCGTCCATGCCCACCAGGTGGTCCACAAACTTATAGGCCGGGGTGCGTATCATGCGCAGGGGATGGTTCCATTTCTGCTTGTTCTGGTATTCGGAGACAACCTGCTCCTGGCGGCTTACTCCTTTGCCGGTGAGACGTGGCATCAGGCTTTTGCCATCCAGTCCCTGGACTTTGACGCCGGCCAGATCCAGCAGGGTGGGGAGCAGATCTACATTGTTGGTCAGGCCGTCATCGGTTCCCGGCGGCAAACCCTGGATACTTTTGGGCAAACGAATGAACAGGGGAACCCTTACCAGCTGTTCATACATGAAAGGCCCTTTGAAGACCAACCGGTGTTGGGCATCCATGTCGCCATGATCAGAGGTGACCATGAGCAAGGTGTTCTGCTCCAAGTGCTGTTTCTTCAAGGCCTGCAGGATGCGACCCAGCTGTTCATCGAAGTGCTGCACCCGCTGACGGTAGTAGCCCCGGTAGGATTTCCAGGTGTTTTCCCCAGCATCGAGGAAGCGCCGCGCAGGATTTATCTCCATGTATTGCGTCTGGGCGGCGGGTTTGGTGGCAAAGTCCTCGCGGTAGAAGCTGTTAGGAAGCGCCATGCCTTTCTCCAGTTCCGGTGAGGGCTGTGGCGGCTGCTTGCCTCCAAAATCGTAGATATTGTGGGGTTCCCGGTAGTTGAGAAACAGGGCAAAGGGTTGGTTTTTTGGCGGATGCATCAGAAAGGCGAGGGCTTTTTCAGTTTTTTCCTCATCCGTGGTGTCGTCGCCGCCTTTTACTGTATCGAACGCGCGAAGCTCATATTCCGCCTGATGTTCATTCACGGGGCCCAGGTGCCATTTGCCAATATAAGCAGTGTAGTAACCGGCTTCCTTGAGATAGCCTCCGGCGGTTTTGATGCCTTTACGCAGGCCAGTGATTCTGCTGCCATCGGCATTGATGGAACCGGTGTTTCCCGTGACGCCGGTCCGGTGCGGGTACAGTCCTGTATAGATGCTGGCCCGGCTGGGTGAGCACTGGGGGGCGGTAACGAAGGCGTGGCTGAAGCTCCGTGACTGGTGGGCCAGTTCATCGATACTCGGCGTATGAAAGCTGCTGTCCTGGAGACCATAGGCTTGGTAGTGCTGTTGATCGGAAAGAATGAACAAAATGTTGGGCCGGGACGGGTTCGATTCCTTGTCGCCCGAGCAGCCCGAGAGCAGGATGAGTGCCATGAGCAATCCGGGGATTACTCTGCTCAGTTCAACCAGACTGGATTTGTTCATCAGGCGCAATCTTGGAACTTCAACCCTTCCTCAGATATTATCCGGCAAGGGCAGATTGAAAGTCCGCTGAATGAAAACGGCCATTTGTCCCCGGGATACGGTTTCATCGGGACAATAGTTCCCGTTGCCACAGCCGGAAGTAATGCCTTCACCGGCCAGGGCTTCGATCCAGTCTGCGGCCCAGTGCGTCAATGGTATGTCAGCAAAGACGTTTCCCGTGGCAGGTGGAGGCGTGTACGCTGTTCCATACTTGGCGCGCAGGAGGAAAACAGCCATCTGGTCCCTGGTTACGCTGTCTTCAGGGCAGTAGCTGCTACCGCTGCAGCCGGAGGTGATGCCGTCCGCTACCAGTTGTTCTATCCATGCCGCAGCCCAGTAGTCCACTCCGACATCATCGAAAACCGTGCCGCTGGCAGCTGGGGGGAGGAAGTTACTGCCATGCATTCCTTTTTCCAGGAAAATGGACATCTGGGCTCGGGTCACTACGCTATCCGGGCAATAGTCATTTCCCCCGCATCCGCTGGTAATCCCGGCAAATGCGATAGCGCCTATCTCCCGGTAAAATATGTGGAAGCGGGGTACGTCATCAAATAACTGCAGAAGCAAAGTAAGATCGATGCCTCCATGATTCTGCGTACCCGACAGGGGCGTGGCGGCGTATTGTTTCCAGGTGGTGCCATTGGTGGCGTAGTAGCCTGTTTGAACATATCCTGTGCATCCAGCCCACGGTACACACTCGTAAGTAATGAGCCATTGGCTGGAGGTGCTCTTGGGCACGGTCAGGCTGTACGTCGTTGACGTTTCGCCTTCCCCAATGTCGAAACTGAATGAGGCATCCGCATGAGGACCTCCTTCTTCCTCGAAACTGACCAGGATAGAGCTGCCCCCGGTAGGGGACTGGCGTCCAGGAGGGTAGGAAAGCGTTCCTGTAACCTGAACTCCCGGAAGCAGGGTGAGATCGATGCCTGCATGATCTGAGTCGCCGGCGACCAACGTGGAGACGCCAGGGTCCCAGGTAGTACCGGTGGTGGCGTAAAAACCATTGTTGACATAAGTTCCGCAGTCCCAGCAGACATATCCCACGATCCAGCTTGCTGCATCAACCTGGGGTACTACGGCGGTGTAACTGGTGGAATGAGTGCCTTCCGCAAAGAAGGCCAGGTTATCTCCAAAGGAACCGGCGCCTCCGCTCTTGTCCCAGGTTTGGACATCCAGCCAGATGCCACCAGCCGGGGCAAGATCAGTGCCGGGCAGATAAAGCGTGCCGCTGATCTCATAGGCGGGCAGCAAATTGAGATCGATCCCCGTATGATCCACACCATCTGAAAGCCAGGTGGCTGCGTCGATATCCCAAGTCGTACCCGTTGCGGCATAGTATCCCTTTCTGACATAAACTCCGCAGTGGTCACACAAATAATAGATGCGCCAGTCACCAGGAGGATTGGTGGGCACGGTGATGCTGTAGCTGGTAGAGGAAGCGCCTGAAGGAATATTGAAGACGACTGTGCCGGTTTCATTGAGACTGTCAAGGTAGCCAACCGTTACAGAAACTCCACCAGCAGGCGCCACTTCCCCAGGAGGAAGAGTCAGGGTGCCGGAAATCTGGTTGCTGGCGAAAGCGGATGCCTGGAGAAAGAACACCGCGAACAAACTGAAAAGCCATGGGATCAAGTATCTACGGCTTCTGAGAAGAACATTTGTTGTCGATTCATTGTGCATATTCCAACACCTACAATTAAGCGCTCTCGGGACAACCCTGTTCCTTGGCAGCAGTAGTAAATCAATAGCACGGCAAATGATTCGAGCGATGAGATATTCCAGTCAGAACATTTCATACCCGAAAACCTGGCCTCCTGCCGTGGTGTTACATGCCGCAACCTGAAGAGGTGGGCATGAGAATCAGATGGGACAGGTGGGAGTATATCAATTGAGCGCGTCACTGTTGATCAAGATCATCCATCATTCGTCTTCCAGAATCTGAATTCGTGAACCCGTGTTCTAAATTGGGCATATACTCGATTGAAACTGGCTAGTGAAACCCCGGGATCTGCAGGCCAAAGAGCTGCTGCAGATTCAGGGTGGTCTGACAGGCTATCTGCGCACGGCTTTCATCTCTGAGGGTTTCCAGGACATCCAGCACTTCCGGCAGGTACTCGGGGCTGTTGCGTTGGTAACGG
>Ga0256832_1002040_pt1 | contig 13780 bp, 9 predicted proteins | sample 134614metaG_FD_190534 | JGI IMG/M metagenome (GOLD analysis project Ga0256832, IMG submission 190534) | Hydrothermal vent microbial communities from Lau Basin, Pacific Ocean - 134-614 | ecosystem: Environmental > Aquatic > Marine > Hydrothermal vents | place: Pacific Ocean: Lau Basin | collected...
CCCCAAAACAAGCTTATCCTAAGCAGGCTTCAAATTTCGCCTTACTCTACGTTGCAAATTCCAACGGGACTCGCTATGCCTAATATTTAGAAGCCATCTAAGGGGGTAGTCAATCCTAAGTTCCGATTTAAAAGTTGTCTCTATCTATAACGCAAAAAAAGCCCTTCCGGAAATTTCCGAAAGGGCTTCAATATCATTTTCCTTAACCAATCACTCCGTAACTCCGGAGACCAATAAAGATACCGTGTTATTCAAAACTTCTATAAAACCGGTGGCAATGTTAATTTTCAAAGCTTCCCCGTTTTCCTTGTCCACTCTCACTTCACCTTCGCCTAGGGCAGCCACTAAAGGAGCGTGATTGTCCAAAATTTGGAACAAACCATCCAAACCCGGTAAGGTCAACATCTTTGCCTTTCCTTCATAAATAGGCTTGTCCGGAGATAAAATTGCAATATCCATGCTTTCTTCGTTTTATGCTTCAGCTTCCGCCAATAATTTCTTACCTGCTTCGATGACATCGTTGATATCTCCTTTCAAGTTGAAAGCAGCTTCAGGATACTCATCCAATTCACCATCCATAATCATGTTAAACCCTTTGATGGTATCTTCGATAGGCACTAACACTCCTTTTAGTCCGGTAAATTGCTCCGCTACGTGGAAAGGCTGAGACAAGAAACGTTGTACACGACGTGCCCGGCTTACCGCCAATTTATCTTCATCAGACAATTCATCCATACCTAAGATGGCGATGATGTCTTGTAATTCATTATATCTTTGTAGCAAACGCATCACTCTTTGAGCGGTATCATAATGTTCATCACCGATGATAGCTCTGTCCATGATTCTGGAAGTAGAATCCAATGGGTCAATCGCCGGATAAATACCCAAAGAAGCAATCTTACGAGACAATACCGTCGTGGCATCCAAGTGGGCAAATGTAGTCGCAGGAGCCGGGTCAGTCAAGTCATCCGCCGGTACATATACCGCTTGTACAGATGTAATAGAACCCCGCTTAGTCGAAGTAATCCGCTCTTGCATCAATCCCATCTCCGTGGCTAGGGTAGGCTGATAACCTACCGCCGAAGGCATCCGACCCAACAAAGCCGATACTTCAGAACCAGCTTGCGTAAAACGGAAAATATTATCTACAAAGAACAAGATATCCCGTCCACCGGTTGGATCATTCAAATCCCCATCGCGGAAATACTCCGCCATAGTCAAACCGGACAATGCCACACGTGCCCGTGCGCCCGGTGGCTCGTTCATTTGTCCAAATACCAAAGTTGCTTTAGAGTCTTTAAGAGCATTGCGATCGACTTTCGTCAAATCCCATCCCCCTTCTTCCATGCTATGGTTGAAAGCGTCACCGTATCTAATTACGTTAGATTCCAAGAATTCCCGCAAAAGGTCATTTCCTTCACGAGTACGTTCTCCGACACCGGCAAAAACAGAGATACCTTCATAGGCCTTTGCGATATTGTTCACCAATTCCATGATTAATACCGTCTTCCCCACACCGGCACCACCAAACAATCCAATTTTACCCCCTTTCATGTAAGGCTCGATTAAGTCGATGACTTTAATCCCGGTATAAAGCACTTCCTTGGAAGTACTCAAGTCTTCGTAAATAGGTGGCTCACGGTGAATACTAGCCCATTTGCCGGTATCTACATCTCCTAATCCATCTACGGCTTCTCCTACCACATTAAACAGACGACCTTTAATGGCGTCTCCAACAGGCATAGAAATAGGCTTTCCGGTATCAATCACGTCCATATTACGAGTTAATCCGTCTGTTGCAGCCATTGCAATAGTCCGCACTGTACTTTCTCCAAGGTGACGTTGACACTCCAAGACGATTTGGGAGCCATCTTCTTTATTGATTACTAAGGCATCAAGCAAGTTGGGCAAGTGACCGCCTTCAAAGCTGACATCAACGACCGCGCCGATAACCTGTTTAATCTTTCCGATATTAGCCATGTATATTATATTTTTAGCTGGTTCTCAAAAAACGGCTCAAAGGTACGTTTATTTGTGCTAATCTACAAAGAAGTAGTCGTTTTTTTTCGTTTTCTCCAATCGTTACGGTTTTGGGAAGGCCATAGAGTCCTAATCTCCCTTCCAAGACAATTCCTGCCTATACCTGCCTTGCGGCAAAAAAAAGATATTTGCCGCATTTGTATTTAGAATTTTTTGGGATGGCTTTAGCCGCTTTTTTATATTTTTTTAGGTAACCAAATGGGGCTAAAGCCCCTAATAGTTTTGCTTCTAATCCGGCAAAGTAAGCCCAAAGCTTGGCGCTGAATCTTGCCGGTACTTCTGAATTCATTAGGGCGATGGAGAGCAAGCTTATTTCAGCCAAATAAATTTGGCTGCTACCAAAAACCAAGCTAGACGCCGGCTTTAGCTGCTTTTTTTTGTATTTTCTTGGCAAGTCAATGGGGCTAAAGCCCCTAGTAGTTTTGCTTCTGATCCGTTGGTTAAAACCAACGGCAAAGCAATGAAAATCTGTAACTGTTTAGGAGCCCCTATTTTAAGACAAAAAATAGGCATTTTTGTGTATGTTGAAGCTACAATTTTTGAAGCGTAGTTGGGCTACGTGAGAAAATTTTAGCAAAAACAGGTGCAAAAAGGGCGTTTTTTGACCAAAATAGTGGGTATCTAAACAGTTACGAAAATCTATCTGACTACTTGTTGACTTAAGTTTCTGTACATCGGTGTAGCGGTTTAACGGTATAACGGCTAGGCAGGAAAGAAATCTTGCTACTTGAACCTGCCGGCAGCAGGCGGGCGCCGAAGGCAATGAACAGTCTAGCGCTATAACGGTCTAACAGGTAGGTAGCTAGGAAAACATACCCCTTGAACGCCGAAGGCTCTTGAACGCCCGAAGGGCAAATTGAACGCCAAAGGCATTGAACACCAAAGGGTTACAAGAAAAATAGATGATTCAACGCTAATAAAACAGAAAAGACTTTGAATAAAGGTAAGCTTTCTTTGCTTTGGCAAATAAGAATCCAATAACCACGGGCATTTTTGACTATCGAAACTTGAGTTATTGATTTTTTCATACGACTTGTGTTTGTACGGTAGCTTTGCAGAAAGGGATGCCGACAGCTAGCTATCCGTAATGGAAGGGTTTTAAAGAGAAACCAAATAAAATTTTGTGGACTCAAGAACAAACCATTGCACTCGACTTTTCGGAGTAAACTCAACAGTTGAACACCTATAAAAAAAAGCAGCCGAAAATCGCTCTTCGGCTGCTCTTACTAAAACAAATTATACTTATATCGTCATGCCCGCCTTTAGGCAAAGGCTTCTTCAGGTACAGGAACCGGAACCGGCACACCATTAATCTCTGTGTCATCTCCCGCAATTTCTTCGATGGTTACTTGAAGGTCTTCTGTGTTTTTATGTAGCAAATCTTCCTTCGTTAAGCCAATATTTTTACTTCCTTTATTGACAAAATAAACCCAAAGAAGTATCAAGCCTTGCAACCAAAGGAACATAATAAACTTCTGCATGCTGGGATTGTCAGAGAGTAAAGAATACCATTCTTTTGATTCCCCTAGCGCACCACCTTCCCCAAAAATCATGGTCATCTTTAGCAAGTGCTTATGCGCATGTGGGAAAAGCGTATAAGGTAAGTAGCCCACCGCAAATCCAATAAATCCAATCAACGTGTTTAAATAGCCCATTCCAATACGCATATAAGAACGAATCTCACAGCCAATCAAGGTGACCGCTCCCAAGCCGAGAGAAAATCCACCTAGGAAGTTGCCTATGGTTAATCCTTTCTTTAATCCGGGCCCTAATGCCGGAGAGACACCGGTCAGCGTCCATACCAAAAGCAAGAAAGCCGTGAGTAATACCCAACTGGTCGTCACACCTATGATTGGATTATAACTTCTCATCAAAGTACGCGTAATTTTAGGTACGCCCATTTTGGCAAACTTATTATCTTCTTTGGTCATCGAACCGGCGACTTCTACGGAGACCAGCGCACATTCCGTCCCAAACCCACTTTTCGCAAGAGCGACACCCGCCACTGTTCCGGCCAATAAGGTTAGAATCACAAACAACCATCCTTTATCAGAAGGAGACCCCCCATAATCTAAGATGGCTCCGTCCGTTGGATTCATGTGCTGTAAATAAATAGGATTGCCCAAAGCGCCCCAGATAGCCGCCCCCACAAACAAAGCAGAAAAGATTAATCCCACCCAAAATGCCGGATTTTTCTTCCAGCTATATCCTTTTTTGTAGGTGGCTTGTTCGCCGGCATCGGCGTTGCTGACATACTGAAATGTTTCTTGGTGCTTAAAGTAATTGGCGAGTCCCAGTTTTTCCATGATAAAAAATCCGGTCGCACCGCCTAAAGCCATAAAGATAATCGAACCGGTAGAACGAATCCCCATGACCGGAACACCGCCCATCAAGTGGGTCAACGTACAACCACCCGCCAAACGAGTACCATAACTAAAGAAAGCACCACCAATAAAGGAGACCAGCAAAGCTTTTTTGGAGTAGTACGCCCAAGCTCTACTCTCTTTTTCAAAGACGGTTACCAAAAACCCACCCAGTATCATGCCGACAATAGGCCACCCGATACCCGGTGTAAATACACCGCCACTAGGAATAAATTGGTCACCAACCTTCGCATAGTTGCCATAAAGCTCACTATGAAACCCAAAAATATTATTAATAAATACTTCCAAGGTTCGGAACATTCTGCCCAAGTCGGTTGTCACACTAATGGGGAACAATCCGGGCACCTTTCCGACAGCGACCTTGTGTTGCCAAGTCGCTAAAATAAAAATAATTTGCGCCAAGGTAAACACGATTCCCGCATAAAAATAGGGCCATTGGTTCTTCTTGAGACGCTTGAAAAATGATTGTTTATTTGTTGACATAAGGTCTTTTTTTGGTTTCCCTACAAAACAAGGGTATGATTATTCATTTTGAGGACGCAAGTTGGCAAGATTCTCCAACTTAAATTGTGATTGCGGTCACATGATAGTAGTTGAGTGATGAATATCTTTGCCGTACCAAATAAAAAGGATGCTTGGTGTAATGCACAAGTATCTAAAAAAAAGAAAACGACATGAAGAAGTTAATTTACAGTTTTTTGGCGATTGACATTGTAATTTTTGCCTTTTTGGCGATGAACGGCGGCTTGAGTGCGCCCAAATATGACCTGAAACCCGCTGCTTTTAATCAAGCCATCCAAGAAGGAAAAGGAAAATTAATCGACGTAAGAACCGTCGAAGAGTATGAAAACGCCCGAATCCCTAATTCAACTCTAGTCAACTGGAAAGCAACGGATTTTAAAGATAGAATTCAGCAATTTGATAAAAACGAACCCATTTATATCTATTGCAGAACGGGAATGCGTGCTGCAAGAGCACAACGTGCCATGAAAAAAATGGGCTTCAAAGAAGTTTATAATTTGACCGGCGGTATCAAGGCTTGGGCCAAAGAAGGCCTTCCGGTAAAAAGCAAGCCCGGATACAATATCAATGATAACAATGGCGAAGAAGGTTGTTAAATAAAATGGTAACTGTTTAGGTGCCCCAATTTTTAGGTAGAAAATAGGTATTTTTGTGGATGTTGACGTAGGGACGCACGGCCGTGCGTCCCTACGTAAGAAAATTTTAGCCAAAACAGGAGCAAAAAGGGCATTTTCTAACAAAAATTAGCGGGTGGCTAAATAGTTACAAAAAATGATTCGTAAAAAAGCTCTACTGTTTGGTGGGGCTTTTTTTTTGACAACTTTCCAAAAGTTTTAAACTTTTGGAAAGTTCAGAATATCGAATAATAAAGCAAAAAACTCAACTCAGTTGAGCACTAGTAGATTCCTTCGTAATCAAATCCGTATGTCGAATAACCGTTTGGTGATTTTGATAAATAACTTGTGAAACACTGGTGGTGCAAACCACATCGCTGCGATTCATCACAAAGCCATTTATGACATCCGGCTCGCCCCCATTCAAGTGAAAATCAACAATAGCATCCGGACTAAAATTATCTTTTTTCAGCCACTCATCAAACCAAGATTGACGCATCGCCCGGACAGAGCGATTATACAAAGTAGAAGAAGACCATATCAACGGTTGATGCTTGTTTAGCTTGCGCAAAAAACGCATTTTTCCGGTCCATCTAAATTCAAAATACCCTTCAGTGGGCTGGATTCCAATCAGAGTAAACGGCTCGATATTTTCAAAATCATATTCTTTGGCGAAAGCTTCAAAAGAATCCCATTCAAAACTCTCCAAGACAATCAATCCCCGACTCTTTTTGTACGGCGGCGAGACTTTATGCTTTATGAACCCACCATTCAACAAACAAACCATCCGCCCTTTTTCTCCGATAGCAATCCATGTCCCACCGGCTTTAGGGTCTTTGGGATAGACGACCTTTTGCCCGTTGATATTTTGCGAAAGCAATTCGTCTGCATGGCGATTGGGGGCAACATCCCGGTTGGAAGTCAAGATGTATTCTTCGCGTCCTTTCGGAAAAAAAGTAACGGTACACATGGCGTTTTTTTGCAAAGGTAGGTTTTTTTTGTTTGCCTTTGGCGTTCAATTTGTCCTTCGGACGCCTGCCTGCTGCAGAAAGGTTCAACTTGTCCTTCGGACGTTCAATATGTGCTTCGCACGTTCAAATGTCTTCGACGTTCAAGGAGTTCGCTCTTGGCTGCCTAGCCGTTTACCGTTATACCGTTGAGTCTGCTCCTAAAAGTTGAATTAAGTGGTTTGTTCTTGAGTCCACAAAATTTTATTTCTGGCAGAGTGGACTTTTCGGAGTGGACTCACCGTTATTTCGGCGTTCAAGGAGCAAGATCTCATTCCTGCCTTAACCTTTTACCTTTCACCCTTAACCTTTTACCTTTGGTTCAATTTGTGCTTCGCACGCCTGCCTGCTGCAGGCAGGTTCAACTTGCCCTTCGGGCGTTCAAGGGGTAAGAGCTCTTGGCTGCCTAGCCGTTATACCGCTATACCGCTATACCGCTATACCGGATAAATTGTATCCAACTATCCTAAAGACTCGATGATTCATAGGGCGAATCCACTTTTTTCACTACTTTTGCGCAAAGACAAAACAAAGCGTTGAAACAAACCAATCAAGTAGTATGGATTACCGGGGCGTCTTCCGGTATTGGGCGGGCTTTGGCGCAAGCCTATGCAGCTAAGGATGCTCGACTAGTACTCTCTTCCAGAAACAGGCAAAAGCTCGAAATCGTCCAAAAGGAATGTATTTCACTAGGAGCTGAATGTTTGGTTTTGCCACTGGATTTGGCAGACTCCAAGGACTTTCCCGCAAGGGCTCAAACAGTAATAGATACGTTTGGACGCATTGATATTCTAATCAATAATGGGGGGATTAGTCAACGAGCACTCATCAAAGAAACTCCCATTGAATTAGACCGGAAGATTATGGAAATCAATTTTTTTGGAAACATCGCCTTGACCAAAGCTGTCTTGCCCTACATGATTCGCCAACAAGCAGGGCATATCGTAGTGGTGAGCTCGATTGTAGGGAAATTTGGCTTTCCCTTGCGCTCTGCCTATTCGGCTTCTAAGCATGCACTCCATGGTTTTTATGAGACCTTGCGTGCGGAGCATAAATCAGACCATATTCGGGTCACCTTAGCCATTCCCGGAAGGGTGAAAACCCAAATCTCCGTCAATGCCGTACTCAAAGACGGCACCCCCAGCAATAAAATGGACGATGGCCAAGATGCCGGAATCTCTCCGGAGCGGTGTGCCCGCCAAATCATCCGGGCTGTCCAAAAGAATAAGAAAGAAGTCTTAATTGGCAAAAAAGAATTATTACTAGTGCACATCCGGCGATTTCTCCCCGGTTTGTACTACCGAATCGTCGATAAAGTGAAACCTACATGACAAAAGTAATTAGTGGTATTCAGCAAATAGGAATTGGAATCCCGGATGTTTATGCAGCTTGGGACTGGTATAATCGTAATTTTGGTTTTGATTTGCCGATGTTTGACGAAGCCGCCGAAGCCGGTCTGATGCTGCCTTATACCGATGGTAAGCCCCAGAAGCGTCACGCTATTTTGGCTCTCAACCTTAAAGGGGGCGGTGGGTTTGAAATCTGGCAGTACAAGAGCCGCACGCCCCAACCGGCCAACTTTGAATTGCAACTCGGAGACTTAGGTATTTTTATTACCAAAATTAAGACATCCAATATCCAAAAAGCTTATCAACAGCTTGCGCAAAATAAAACGAATCTCCTTTCGGAAATCGTCAAGATGCCGGATGGGACAGAGCACTTTTTTGTCCAAGACCCTTACAAAAATATTTTTCAGATTGTACCGGCTCATACTTGGTTTATGAAAAGTATTGATTCTGATTTTGGCGGAAGCTATGGGGCTGTAATCGGTGTGACAGACATCCCAAAATCAATGGAGTTTTATGACAAAATCCTAGGCTACGATACCGTGGTTTTTCGTGAAACCGGCGTGTTCAATGACTTCAAGGGAATACCGGGCGGGCATCATAAAGTAGAAAGAGTCCTACTCAAACATAGCCTTAAGCGCCAAGGCGCTTTTAGTAATTTATTGGGGGCTAGCACTATTGAATTGGTCAAGGTCTTAGACCGGAGTCCCAAAAAAATATTTGAAGACCGGCTTTGGGGGGATTTGGGCTTTATTCATTTATGTTTTGACATCCGCAACATGCAGGCGCTCAAGCAGGAGTGCGAAGCATTGGGGCATCCCTTTACGGTGGATAGCGCCAATAGCTTTGATATGGGGGAAGCGGCCGGACATTTTGCCTACATCGAAGATCCTGACGGCACCTTAATTGAGTTTGTGGAAACACACAAAATCCCCATCCTAAAAAAACTGGGACTCTACAAAAATCTAAAAAAGCGAAACCCGACCAAACCATTGCCTTACTGGATGCTGGCTACTTTGAAGTTTAACCGGGTGAAGAAGTGATGGGTAACCACCGCACTTCGGTGCTCAAGTTTTTGCCATCCCAATCAATTATCCGGAAGCCGGGGCGAAGGTGATCCAGTGTGTATTCTTTTTGGGTGCCATCAATTTGTGCCATGGATGATGGGGTGATGAAGACCCGGAAGTCATCTTTCAGAATGGTGCGATCGATGTGATAATGTCCGCAAAAGATAGCAATGGGTTTAGGAGCAGCAGCTAGAGCTTGCGCAAATTCGGCTCGTTGCAAGAAGCTATGATGCGTATCCATGAAATAGGTTTGGGCGAGTACGGGGGGATGGTGCATCATGATTAGGGATGGAGTCGGTGCCCTTAATTGCTGATAAAACCAAGTCCATTGCCTTGCGGAAAGTACTTTCTGGGCTGTATCCAAAAAGATTATTTGACCCATATCAAAGGATAGAGCGTAAAAAGACTCATTCGTTTCCGGAGACTTTGGCAAGCCAAAAACAGTGGCCATCATTAAAGCGTCATCATGATTGCCGGCGATAACTTGATAGTTTAGTCCTGTTTCTTCGAGCTGAGTCCGAATCCAATGATACACCCCCACATCCCCTTCTTGATAGCACAAATCCCCGGTAATCACGACCCAATCCGGCTGAAAGGTCTTTGCTTCCGCTAAAACTCGCTGAAATTGACCCCAAACATCTATATTCAAAATGGTCTCCGCACCAAGTGGGGCAATGTGGATATCTGTAATCTGGATGATGCGCATGATTTTGGTTTGGGCACAAGATAGGGATTCTTTAGGGAATGAGCAGCTTTCGTGTTTTTGCATTCCCTAGGTACAGGAGTTGTACATCCGATGGATTTGTATTATCTTTGGATTTGCGCACCGGCCAAAATGGGTGGGGCATAGTTTTTTTTTCTCAACGACTGACTTTATGAAAAATATTTCTACTTTTTTGCTGCTGGCTCTTCCTTTTTTCCTTTTTGCGCAAGCAAGCCCAAATTTTGAAGAATTAGGCCGTCAATATCTCCAAAGCCATTCTGAAAGTTGGGAGCTCAGTGCTTCCGATGTGAAGGATGTTGCTTTGGTGAATCAAGTTTTTACCAAACACAATCGAGTGACCAGCTTGTATTTTAATCAGCGGTATCGGGGTGTGGAGTTGCATAATGCCGTGTATAATATCAGTTTCTTGCCTTCCGGCAAGATCCTTTCAGCTCATCAGCGGTTTTTTAATCACTTGTCAGAACGAATTCATACAGTCGTGCCTTCGGTCTCTAGCGAAGACGCCGTATCCTTGGTTTTGACACATTTTGGCCTTGCGGCAAAAACAAAACCCCGGCTAATAGACAAGAATGGCTTCATCTATCGCTACGCAAAAGGCAACATAGCCGCCATGGATATTCAATCCCAATTGAACTTTTTCCCGCAAGGGGAAGATTTGGCCTTAGTTTGGGAAATAATCTTTGCGCCTAAAAACGATAGTGATGTTTGGGCGCTTCGATTAGATGCAACGACCGGAAAGATATTAGACCAAAAGAGCATGACCGTTCATTGTGCTTTTGAATCCGGGCAGTATAAAACCACGTCTCCGCCTTGTCCCAATACACCGGCAGAGTCTCAAGAAATGATTGGGCCTGATGGTGCTTCTTACCGGGTACTTCCGTACAATACCGAGTCACCGGCTCATGGCAATAGACTATTATTGACCAATCCGGCCAAATTGTCCGCATCTCCTTATGGATGGCACGACACGAATGGTGTTGACGGTGCAGAATATACCATCACTCGAGGCAACAATGTCCACGCTTATTTGGATTTAGACGGAGCGAATGAGTCGGCGGGAGATGAGCCCGATGGCGGTGCCGGTTTGAGTTTTGATTTTCCTTTCGATATTTCGCAAGAGCCCTCCAATTTCCGGAAGGCAGCGGTGACGAACTTGTTTTACATGAATAATTTTATGCATGATTTTTCTTATCAGTATGGATTTGATGAAGATGCGGGCAATTTTCAAGAGAAAAATTATACCGCACCGGCCTACAAAGGGCATGACTACGTAAAGGCCGAAGCACAAGACGGAAGTAAAATTAATAATTCCAATTTTTTTACAGGGCCGGAGGGAATGCCCGGAAAGATGCAGATGTATATTTGGACCGGATTGAATCTTCATTATTTGGATGTGACCGCACCCAATGATATTGCCGGTAATTATCCGACCGGGACGGCTGACTTTGGTGCGCCTATTTCTAGTACAGCGGAGACCGGAGATGTTGTTATCATACATGACACGAATGGATCTAACCCACAATATGGTTGTGCATCTACGCTTCAAGACTTGAGCGGGAAGATAGCCTTGGTTCAACGGGGCGGTTGTGCCTACGTAGATAAAGCCATCAATGCGCAGACGGCCGGCGCCAAGGGGCTCATAGTTGTCAATAGTCTCAATCGAGTAGATGCCATGACTTCTCCGCCGGGTTCGACGACGGCAGCGATGGTACATATTCCGTTGGTGATGATTCGCAACTCGGATGGAGCCATTCTTTTGGACAAGCTGAATGCCGGGCAAGCGGTTTCTGTCTCCTTGCAGAAAGGAGCCGGTAGCGGCCCGGATTCGTTGGATGGAGATTTTGACAATGGGATTATTGCACACGAATATGCCCATGGGATTTCTACTCGCTTGACCGGTGGCGCACAAAATCCGTTTTGTTTTGAGAATAAAGAACAAATGGGCGAAGGTTGGAGCGACTTTTTCACTTTGGCGATTATGGCCAAGTCTTCGGATGACGGTTCGGAAGTGAAGGGATTTGGCAACTATGAGAAGGGCGAAGATGCCCAAGGATATGGACTACGGCGTTTTCCTTATTCGACAGATATGACCATTAACCCTTTGACCTATTATCACATTATGAATAGCAAGATTCATGAAGTTGGAGAAGTATGGACGGCCTGCCTTTGGGACTTGTATTGGCTGATGGTCGATAAATATGGTTTTGACAGTGACATCTATAATGGAACCGGTGGCAATAACAAAGCCATTCAGTTGGTTATAGACGGACTAAAATTACAACCTTGCCAGCCGGGTTTTGTGGATGGGCGAGATGCTATTTTGGCAGCGGATCAAGCGGATTTTGGGGGAGCTAATCAATGTCTTATTTGGGAGGCTTTCGCAAAAAGGGGCTTGGGCTTGAGCGCTTCTCAAGGCGATTCCAATAACATCAATGATGGCAAAGAAGCCTATGACAAGCCCATTGCTTGTACCCAAAATCTGGCCATCCAAAAAACAGTCACACCAACTATCAACGCCGGCGATAAAATCAATGTCTTACTGAAAATCACTAATTACAAAGGTGCAAAGGTCACCGGAGTGGTGGTTACGGATCAGATTCCGGACGGGACTGATTACGTAGCCGGTTCGGCATCTATGGCGGCAGATGTTCAGGGTGGAATGATTAGTTTTGACCTAGGGGACATGGACGATGCGACGGAGCAAACCATCACCTACCAATTGAGTACCGGCTCCAATCATTCCGCAAGTTTGTGGAGTGATGACTTTGAAACAGATGACTCTAAATGGGAAAAAACATCCACCCAAGGCAATAATGAATGGGATTGGGCCGGCAGTACAGGCTTGGGCTATTTTTATAGTGGGCAACACTCCTATTATGTACCCGGAGCGGAAGGTCTTTCCGAGCAAAGCTTATCCATGAAAAATCCGGTCACCTTGGCTGCGACCCAACCGGTACTTCGTTTTTTTCAATACTACGACACCAAGCCCGGTGATGATGGTGGCATTCTTGAATATTCTACGGATGGCGGGCTTGCTTGGCAAGATGCAGGAGATTTTATCTTTCGCCATAAATATACCGGCGTAATTTCTTTTAATACCTTCTTGACAGCCAATCAAAAAGCCTATTGGGGGAAAACTCCGGAGCAATCTAAATATGTAGAATCCATGGTGGACTTGAGTGCTTTTGCCGGCCAAGACATCCAAGTGCGCTTTCGATTTGCGACCGGCCCGGATCCGACGGATGATATGAGCAAGGTCTGGTCTATAGATGATGTAGAATTCATGGACATGGTCAATTATAATTCAGAAGCCTGTGTGACATCCACAGAAGGGGATAATTATTGTGCGCAAGCTCCGGCAAAGGGCACCGTCGTTTACTCTGACCAATTCGTAGGCACTCAAGACGTACTCAGTACAAATCTAAATTTTGGACTTAGCCCCAACCCCGCCGCCGATATGGCTTGGCTATATTTACAAAACACTCAATCAGAGCAAGCCAACCTAGCGATTATAGACCTTGCGGGAAAAACCATTCATGCTCAATCCGTCCGTCTCTCAAAAGGCCAACAAACAATAAACCTAAATACTCAACAACTACCCAATGGAATGTACTTCGTAAGGCTTCAAACACCTAGCAGGCTGGGGATTCGGAAGATGGTTGTTCGGCATTAGCGGTGTGGCGGTGTAACGGGTAGGCGGTCAAACGATTTAGGCAAAGAAACACGAAATTCCGGTTAGGGTATGCAGGATTGAAGAGTTACGAGTTTTGATTTTCGAGGTGAAAGGAGCGCCCGCCAAATAAAGAATCCATATTTTGTGGATTAGTCGGTAGTTCCAAATTTATTTGGGACATGTTTTTTCAGCCAAATAAATTTGGCTGCTACCACCCCCCCAAACAGTTTGCCAAATCCAATGTAACGGCTGTTTCAACTGCCGATGTAGCCATGGAGCGGAGCAACATGGCGCCACGGGCAAAGCCTAATATAAATCCATATTTGATGGATTTGTCGGTAGTTCCAAATTTATTTGGAACATGTTTTTTCAGCCAAATAAATTTGGCTGCTACCAACACCCC
>Ga0256832_1002041_pt1 | contig 13772 bp, 10 predicted proteins | sample 134614metaG_FD_190534 | JGI IMG/M metagenome (GOLD analysis project Ga0256832, IMG submission 190534) | Hydrothermal vent microbial communities from Lau Basin, Pacific Ocean - 134-614 | ecosystem: Environmental > Aquatic > Marine > Hydrothermal vents | place: Pacific Ocean: Lau Basin | collected...
GATACGGCACATAATGACGGACTTTCAGATACGATTTCTGAAATAGTGATACTTCCTTTTCCCAAAAATTCATCATAAGCAAGACGTTCATTCAGTTTCTCGATCTCCAATGCTACACGTGCAGCCATATAAATAGCATTTTTACCTCTTTCAGGTGCCGATCCATGTGAAGATACTCCATAAAAACTTACTTGCATTTCCATTCTGCCCCTGTGACCGCGATAGATATTCAGGTTGGTCGGTTCTGTGCTTATAGCAAAATCAGGTTTAATACCATCTTCTTCAATTATATATTTCCAACACAAACCGTCACAGTCTTCCTCCATAACGCTTCCGACAAAATATATTGTCATATCTTTATCAAAACCTAATTCCTTAAGGATTCTTCCTGATGTGACAAACGACGCCGGACCTCCTTCCTGATCGACTGATCCTCTTCCGTGAACATAACCATCTTTTATCTCACCTCCCAAAGGATCAAAATCCCAATTTGCAAGATTACCCATATCCACGGTATCCATATGCCCGTCAATTGCCAGGATCTTTTTACCGTTACCAATTCTTCCTATCACATTGCCCAGTCCGTCTATTTTTACCTCGTCAAATCCGGCTTCTTCCATCTGCCGTTTCAATTCCAACTGCACATCTTTTTCTTCTTTGCTCAAAGATTTGATCTGAACTAATTTTGATAGATTTTTAGCTGTATAATCCCTGTACTTTTCTGCCAGTTCTTTGATTTTATCTATTTTATTTTCCATGATATTATTTTAATCAACAAAGGTAAAATGTTTATGATAAAAAATACTATATACTTAAAATATATTCTAGGTGTATTTCATTTTTTTCGCATAGCGGGTTGGGTTCTCCTTTAGGAGTCAGAGGCAAATGGGATGGAAAGCGAAAAAATGAAATACACCCTAATTATTTGCCGGCATCTGTAATTAAAGTTAATTTGTTTATTCCAACAGGCATTTCATCAAAAAAAGGAATATTTATTATTTTGTATTTTTGCTCCAATTCCCATATTTTTTCCGGTATTTCCTTTCTGTATTTATTCAAATGAATTACTATATCTTTATATCCTAATTCTTCTAGATCTTTTATCAGGTTAATAGATTCATTTATGCTAATTGGTTCCGGATTCAAGACAACATGTATAGTAGAATGGATCAAAACATTATGTATCTTTTGATAATTTTGTTTTTGTTCCAAAAGATTGAGCAATACTTTATCATCACTTGAATTTTCCTTTTTTACTTTATCAATAATCTTTTTTTTATTGATTATTTTATATCTCAAATCGATCAGTTTATCCAGCCAGATCATCGATAATTTTGGTAAAGAAAAAAATCTTATACTTAATGCTGTTGGCGGCATATCAAAGATCAGAGTTTCTTTTTTATCTTTATTATTATTAAATAATTTTTGAAATGTATAGAAAATCGCATATTCTTCCATGCCGGGAGAATGTTTTATAACTCCGAAATCATTCAGAAGATTGAAACTGCTTAAATAATTATGATTTGACTTCAATTGATCTTCAATCTCTTTGAGATATTCCTTCAGCATTTCCGAAATCGATGGTTCCTGAATGTAGAGATCCGAAATTTTTCTACTTATTTCTTCAAAAGAATTTACAAGTAAGATATCTTTTAAATTGTGAGCAGGATCAAGAGAACATAAAAGTGTTTTTTTATTTTTAACTTTTTTCAATGCAAAAATAATAGCATTTGTCGATTTGCCTGTTCCTCCTTTTCCTGTAAAAAAATCAATTTTTTGCATTATTTAAAAATTTAGTAACTACCAGGTTTTTTAATTTATTGATTGTCTGAGATTTGAAAGCATAATAATATTTTCTCAATTATCCTTTCCCTTTTTGCTCCTTCGCTGAAGCTTTCACCGGCGGTCGTAGCCTTTGGCGAAGAACTCGGCGCAAGCGAAAGGGAAACAGGAAAGGGTTCTAAATAGAAAGTTTTGAAAATATTATTATGCAAATATAATGTTTTAGCGTATTTCATTTTTATTTTACTAAATATTTGACCTGATTAATTACAGAATTTATTATCCTATATCGAAAACCGAAAAAAGATATGATAAAGGATGAGAAGATAATGAAGCTTTATTGACAGACATCATAATTGATTCCTGCTCGATATCTTTAAGCAATTCCATTGAAATGTGAATAGGAACGACCGGATGTCCAAACAAAAAACCAATAGATAACGTATTGAAAACGGATTCCAGTTCGGCTAATTCCATTTCGGGATATTCTATTGCTTTCTGCCTGTAATATTCATCTATCTCTTTTAATATTTTCTTTATGTTCATTTATGCTTTTACTTTAAAAAATTTAATCGTTCCTTCAACAACAATCCAGATCATTATCAATATAATTACGATATTTACAAAAGACAATAAATAACTGCTTTTATCCATAAATTTGAATTGATTCAATATCAAAGCCCATAATGTCATTACCACCATAAACACGGCAGGAATACCTGACCACAGCCATTTCAATCCTCCTTTTATCCTTAAATAATTTGTGATTACTATTAATGCCAATGCTGCAAGAGTTTGATTTATTGCTCCGAAAAGAGGCCACAATCTTAACGCTCCTTTTCCATCGGCTCCACTTGCAAAAGCCAGCAATGCAGCAGTAAAAATTGCAAGAAATGTTGTAACATAAGCATTTTTAGCCCATTTTCCTTTAATCCTTGCACTTGCAAACAATTCAGTAATGATATATCTCTGTATTCTTGTTGCAGTATCCAGAGTAGTACCTGCAAATGATGCTACAAATACTCCCATTATCACAACTGCTATTGCTTTGGGAATGCCGATATTAGATATCATATTTGCCGAACCGTAAATAAATGCCCCCAATTTGCTGGACAATCCCCCTGCAGCCTGCCAGGAAGAATAGTGATGAGTAAATGCAGCTGTTCCTGTCAGCAAATTACCATCTACATTAAGTCCTAATCCTATACCTGCCACCGCAGCAATGATAACAAAAGTGGCCAATAACCCTTCCATCATCATTGAACCGGCTCCTACAAATACTGCATCTGTTTCCTTATCCACCTGCTTGGATGATGTTCCCGAAGATACCAAAGCATGAAATCCGGATATTGCACCACAGGCTATGGTAATAAATAAAAACGGAAATAATGGAGGAGATCCTTCAGGATGAGGATTGAAAGCATCTCCGGCAAATTGAAATTCAGGTAAAAAAGAACTTGCGACTATACCGGCAAATATCAATAATAATGCTACTATAAGTTCGTGGGAATTGATAAAATCCCTTGGTTGGAGCAATGTTGTCACGGGCAATACCGAAGCAATAAAAGCATAAATAAGCAATATTATTGTCCAAACTCCTGTCGGAGGTATTCCGAGAACAGATGGAAGTTCAATAGGGAAATAATATCCCAAAACTATTGTAACATACATCAAGACAAGTGCAATTATAGATGAAATTGCAACATTTACTCCCTTTTTATAAATAGCATAACCTAATCCTATTGCTATTGGTATTTCAAGCCAAACAGGAAAAACCGAAGCAGGAAAAAGTTTGAAAATAACAGCGATAATAAGTCCAAAAATAGCGATCACCATCCACAACTCAATAAACACGATCAGAAAAAACAGCAATTTTGATTTATTGCTTATATATTTGGAAGTATAATCCGAAATGGATTTCCCATCATTTCTCAAAGAGATCACAAGCGATCCCAGATCATGAACTGCACCCATCACGGCACTACCTACAAATACCCATATCACAGCAGGCACCCATCCCCATATTACGGCTATTGCTGGACCGACTATCGGACCTGTTCCAGCTATTGAAGTAAAATGATGTCCGAAAATTATTCCTTTCAAAGTAGGTACAAAATCTTTTCCGTCTTTAAATTTATGCGCAGGTGTAATATTTTTATCATCAAGTTGAAAGATCAGAGGTCCAACTATCTTTTTATACAATCTGTACATTATAATATAACCGAAAAAGACCAAAACAAGGAGTAAAAGAGGTTTCATTTTAAAAAGCAATTTGGTAACCAAAGCAAATTTACTAAATTTTCTTATTTATTTTACAATGAAGATAAAAGTAATGCTTTGAGTTTTGACTTCTTAGTTGAAAATTGCAGCTGCCTTGGTAGCAATAACAAATTGTAGCTAGTAATTATTGGGTTTTGGTTTTCCACTTATTGAAAAATCCCGTTAGGGATGATATTATGGTAGCCCTGTATGAGCGTTAGCGAAATGCAGGGTAAAATAAATACACAAAGCTATTTTGGCGGTATTTTTGTTGCAATAGCAAACAAAAATAGTGACAAAATCAAATTTTCAAACGTTAGCAATTTGCTTAGGTGCATTTCATTTTTTCGCTTTTTCCTCACTTTGCCTCTAACTCCTAAAGGAGAACCCATCCCGCAATGCGAAAAAATGAAAAACACCTATTTGCTTTGAGCTTGTTTGGAAAAAAAATCACAAATCAACCTGCCCCTTAGTTTTTACATATCGAGGTTGATCAATGTTCAATATTAAAATAGAAAAAGAAATCCTTGTTGGGTATAATCCTACAGTACTGCGACATAGGAGTTCTTTTATTTTACTAAAATATCTACATAATACTAAATAAAAATAATCTAAATTCTAAACAAATATCAGTACCATAACAGGTTTTTTTGCTATCTTTGCGGCTTGTTTAAAATTCAACTGAAATAAGCATACAGACAATTAATAATTTTTAAGAAAAATCAATGTATTATGAATAAAAAAAGAGTTTATACTTTTGGTGATAAAAAAGCCGAAGGTAATGCAAGTATGAAAAACCTGCTTGGTGGTAAAGGTGCCAACCTTGCGGAAATGAATTTGATCGGTGTTCCGGTTCCTCCAGGATTTACAATAACAACAGATGTAAGTACCGAATACAACAAATTGGGAAAAGAAAAAACAATCGAGTTATTAAAACAGGAAATTGAAAAAGCTATTGAACAAGTTGAAAATATAATGGGTGCTAAATTTGGAGATAAAAACAACCCATTATTGGTATCTGTAAGATCAGGAGCAAGGGTTTCAATGCCCGGTATGATGGATACCGTTTTGAACCTGGGGCTAAATGACGAATCAGTGGAAGGAATTGCTAAAAAATCAGGAAATCCTCGTTTTGCATGGGATTCATACAGAAGATTTGTTCAGATGTACGGTGATGTTGTTTTGGGACTAAAACCCGAGTCAAAAGAAGATATTGATCCTTTTGAAGAAATATTGGAAAAAGTAAAAGAACAAAAAGGAGTGGAATTGGATACGGATCTTACAACCGAAGATCTTAAAGAGATAGTAACTATGTTCAAAGATGCTATCAAAAAGCAAACAGGACATGATTTTCCTCAAGATCCATGGGAACAATTGTGGGGTGCTGTTTTAGCTGTATTTGGCAGTTGGAACAATGACCGTGCAAAATACTACAGAAAAATGAATAAAATTCCTGATGATTGGGGTACTGCTGTCAATGTTCAGGCAATGGTATATGGAAATATGGGTGAAAATTCAGCAACAGGAGTTGCATTTACAAGAGATGCAGGTACAGGAGAAAATATTTTCAACGGAGAATATCTTATTAATGCTCAGGGAGAAGATGTGGTTGCAGGAGTAAGAACGCCCCAGCAAATCACTCTTGAAGGAGCCAAAAGATGGGCAGTATTAGCAGGTGTTTCAGAAGAAGAAAGAAAAGAAAAATATCCTTCACTTGAAGAAGCTATGCCTGTTGTTTATAAGGAATTGTTTGATATTCAAAATAAACTCGAACAACATTATAAAGATATGCAGGATCTTGAATTTACTATTCAGGATGGTAAATTGTGGTTGCTTCAGACCCGTACCGGTAAAAGAACAGGTGCCGCTATGGTGAAAATAGCAATGGATATGATCAAAGAGGGAATGATAGATGAGAAAACAGCTGTAATGAGAGTGGAACCAAATAAACTGGATGAATTACTACACCCGGTTTTTGATAAGAATTCTGTAAAATCTGCTGAAGTTGTTGCTAAAGGACTTCCGGCATCTCCGGGAGCTGCTACAGGAAGATTGGTTTTCTTTGCTGACGAAGCAGACAAATATGATAATACCATTCTTGCAAGAATAGAAACTTCACCTGAAGACCTTGAAGGAATGAATATTGCCAATGGTATATTAACTGCACGTGGAGGTATGACTTCTCACGCTGCTGTTGTTGCCAGAGGAATGGGAAAAACATGTGTTTCCGGTGCAGGAGAAATAAAAATTGACTATAAAGCCCGAACAATGACTACCGGAGGAAAAACTTATAAAGAAGGTGATTATGTTTCATTAAACGGTTCTACCGGAGAAGTATATGACGGCAAAATCGAAACTATTGATCCTGAATTGAGTGGCGACTTTGGTAAATTGATGGAATTAGCTGACAAATATGCAAGAATGTCTGTAAGAACAAATGCAGATACTCCTCATGATGCTACCGTTGCCAGAAATTTTGGTGCCAAAGGAATAGGACTTACCAGAACAGAACACATGTTTTTTGAAGGAGAAAAGATCATTGCAATGAGAGAAATGATCCTGGCTGAAGACGAAGAAGGAAGAAGAGCTGCATTGGACAGATTGTTACCTATACAAAGAAAAGATTTTGAAGGTATTTTCGAAGCCATGCATGATCTGCCTGTTACAGTGAGATTGCTTGATCCTCCTCTGCATGAGTTTGTTCCTCATGATGCTAAGGGGCAACAGGAAATGGCTGATGTAATGGGAGTAAGTGTTGATATTATCAAAGAAAAAGTAGAAAGTCTGTCTGAGTTCAATCCTATGTTGGGACACAGAGGATGCCGTCTTGGAAATACTTATCCTGAAATTACTGAAATGCAGACAAGAGCTATTATCGAAGCTGCATTGAATCTTAAAAAGAAAGGAATAAAAGCTATTCCAGAAATAATGGTTCCATTAACAGGAACACTTGCAGAAATGAAAATGCAGGAAGGAATTATCAGAAAAACGATCGATCTGATATTTGAAGAAAGAGGCGACAGTATAGAATATAAGGTTGGTACTATGATAGAAATTCCAAGAGCAGCTCTTACTGCTGATCTTATGGCCCAATCAGCTGAATTCTTCTCATTTGGAACCAATGACCTTACTCAGATGACATTTGGTTACTCCAGAGATGATGCAGGTAAGTTCTTACCTATTTATATCGAGAAAGGTATCCTTAAGCATGATCCTTTTGAAGTATTGGATCAGGAAGGTGTAGGACAATTGGTCGAAATGGCTTGTAAAAAAGGCCGTGAGACAAGACCCGATATCAAATTGGGTATTTGTGGTGAACACGGAGGCGAACCATCATCAGTGGAATTCTGTCACAGAACAGGATTGAATTACGTAAGTTGTTCCCCTTTCAGGGTTCCGATCGCAAGACTGGCAGCAGCACAGGCAGCTATCAGAGAAACATTGTAATCTAGATTTTAATCAAATATAAAAAAGGTCTTCCGTTTTGGAAGGCCTTTTTTTATTCAGGATCAGAATTTGCAGAATTTAAACTATCCTATATATTCAGAACAACTGATCTAAACCGGCTTCACAATCGCTATCGCGCTTGAGAGTCCTACCTGCACCCTAAGACTTAGACTATCTAAAAAGTTTAATTTTTTAAAATCAGCTTAGCCTCATCTTTCCCAAAGGGACACGTAAAGGATGACTGATTTTTAATGATTTACCCTTTAGGGGTAGGGGCAAATAAATCATTAAAAATCAGTTTGCCATACTTTTTAGAAATCCACAAACTGACTTTTAACTAATTACCATTGTACAATACTACTAAAAAATTTTCAGAGCTGTTGCTTTCCAACAAACCCCTTAAGTTTACCTAATTTCTTATCCAGTTTTTGTTTAACTTCAGAATCTTTTTCGACATCAACTGCTGCTTGCAGATCAGGAATTGCCGCAGTATATTCAGATTCCACTATATAATCCGCTGCTTTAAGTCTAATCTTGGGATCTTTGTGTCTTAAAAGTCCGATTGACCATCTTATTGAAGGTCTGGATCTCAAGGCATGCAAACTGTCAACTGCATTCGTTACAACAGAAGGATCTTTGTCAAATAATTGCCAAAACAATGTAGATTCTTTCTTTTTTGTATCCTTGTAAAAAAGTATTTCTTTATTATTGATCTCCGGTCTGATCAGATCATTACTATATGAAATAAGTTCATTACCTGTTACCCATCTTGCCATTCTCGGTACTATCCATCTCATTCCTGCTGTAGCTTCAGGATGTCCTACCGATACAAATACTTTGCCCTGACCATATTCTTTAGTGAAAAATGCAGGTTTGCCCGGAGTAAAACCATGAGGATATCCTTTGTGAGTAGCTATATCGCTGTATATATTTCCCAAAACATTCAAACCGTATTTTCCAGGATCTTCAAACATCGGACCGTCATAATATTGAATAAAAAGAGAATCCGTATTTTTTAATTCGTAAAATATCTCTTTCCCTTTATTATTTAGATGAAATGATATCAAACCTCTTCCCCGATCGTAATAATCTCTTGTATCAGGAGCTCCCAATATTTCCAAACTTGGATATGTCGGAGTGGTTGATAAAAGATAACCGCCTGCACATATTCCAACCAATCCTTTTCCTTTTTTTTGCCCGAATTCTTTTATTTTTTCAGCTGCAAGCTGTCCCATATTATTGAACTCTTTGCTTCCACTACCTCCGGGAAAAACCAAAGCATCAAGATCATTTAATTTTCCATTCATTATATCAAAAGCCGATACTTCTACAGGAGCGATACCTGTATCGACTTTAAGAGCTTCCATCGTTTCCAAAATGCATACGGGACTGGCACCGTTACCGTTGAAAACTCCTACATTGATCTTGGTTTTTTCTGTCTGATTTGAAATAGTTTCTTTTTTTCTCTTGGTGTTTTCACAAGAAACAATTGCAAAGAAAAACAAAATCCAGAAACCAAATTTTAATAGATCTTTCATAAATATTAATACCTTTCAACAAAACTACGATATTTTCAAACTAATTTATATTTTTTATCGTCTTATTAATATGGATCACTAAATAATTATAAAAATGAGTATTAAAAATCTTTCTTTTTATCTGTTACTTCTCACTTCATTTATCGTATTTACAGCTTGTCCCGGTGGATATGGATACAAGTACAATCACGGAAAAATTCCTGAAGAAGTTACTAATTTCGAAGAGATTAACAGCGAATTTGATGATTACAATATTTCTGCTCCTTTTATCAGGGATGAGTTTCCATTGATTTTTTCTTCAAATAGAAACAGTCAGGGAGCCCAATTTGATTATATTTATAAACTTATCGCTGTAAATTTTGATAAAGAAACAGCTGAATTCAGTGTTTATAATGAAAAAAAAACAAGTCTTGATATTGTTACAAGATATTCAAATATAACATCATTATTACAAAAAATAAATTCTCCACAAAATGAATACGGACCATATCTGATAGAAATATATTCAAAATTTTCACGAAAATCCGGTTTTGTTTTGGTTTATACTTATGAAGAAAATGACAATATGGATATTAGATTTTATTATGACACAGAAAGCTTTAAAAGCGATACTACATTTGATGTAAAATGGGTAAATACAGGCCATAATGAAGGATATCCGTGTTTTAACCGGAACTATTCAAAAATGTTTTATTGCTCTGATGAGAGTGGAAATTTTGATATTTATGAAATGCCAACAGGAATTGATTCAACTATTTTACAATGGAATAATCTTGATACTCTCCTCATCAATTCCTTAAACGATACCATTTCAAAACAAAAAAACCTTTTATCTGAAATTTCGTCCTCTGCTGATGACAAGTGTCCGTTTATAGATTTTGATGTTATGGTCTTTACTTCCGATCGCGAAGGAGGTTATGGAGGATACGATCTGTATTATTCAAAATTTATAGATGGAAAATGGTCAAAACCTGTAAATATGGGTGAAAAAATCAATTCTCCCTATGATGAATATAGACCTGTATTGAGAAAAAACAGAGGTTTCGAAAATGATCTTCTTATGTTTTCTTCCAACAGACCCGGTGGAAAAGGAGGGTTTGATCTTTATTATACGGGAGTGGATTTTGATTGAAAAAAAATCAATTCACAACTAAATCAACTACATTTATGTTTTAATAATAACATTGATAACTCATTTATCAATAGTACTTGAAATTTATATATAAATAAGGTAACTACTCAGGTAGGGTGCTTTTGAAATGAAAAAATTAGATTTTTTTGCCAGATGAAGCTCATTTTTTGAAGGCATAACTTGTCCCGCAAAAAGGCGGGAGTGGAGCTACGTCAAGAAAAATAACTGAAATATGGCGAAAAAAGAAGTTTTTTCAATCAAAATGACTCTACCTGAGTAGTTACTAAATAAGTAACAAATGAAAATATTCTGTATTGGAAGAAATTATATAGACCATGCAAAGGAACTAAATAATCCTGTTCCGGCAGAACCTATGATATTCATGAAGCCTCCAACTGCATTGTTGCGAAATGGTAAACCCTTTTATATTCCCGGTTTTTCCAATGAAATCCATTACGAGGGAGAACTTGTAGTCAAAATAGCTAAAAACGGTAAGCATATCGACCCTAAATTTGTAAAATCATATTATAATGAGGTTACCATTGGATTGGACTTCACCGCAAGGGATATACAAAAAAAACTAAAAGAAAAAGGACATCCATGGGAAATAGCCAAGGGTTTTGATTTTTCAGCAGCAGTTGGGAAGTGGATAGAATTTACAGATGAAATGAAACAAAACGAAATACTATTTTCTTTGAAGAAAAATAAACAAACAGTTCAATTGGGGAACAGTCGTGATATGATTTTTTCCATTGACGAAATAATCCTTTATATCTCTAAATTCTTTAAATTGCAAGCCGGGGATCTGATTTATACAGGAACTCCCGCGGGTGTGGGAAAAGTGGAAAAAGGAGATGTTCTTGAAGGATTTATCGGCGAAGAGCAACTTTTATATTGTGAAATAAGATAACAATTACTATGAGATCAAAAACTATTTTTGTTGTATTGTCAATACTGGTATTTTTATCGGGATGTATTACTTCCGGAGCAGGATTGAAAAAAGATAATACGATATTTTCAAAAGAAGAAACACGTTTGATACTTTCCGGAAAAGCAAATCAGCCCATGAGAGTATTATTGGTTACCAATCATGAAGATTCTTTGATATTGAGAACTAAAAGCGAAAGGTTCAAAGTCAGAAAAGATGATAAGATATTAAGACATTTTACTAATAGACTTTATGCGACGGTCAGAGATAGCTCAACACGCGGAGTTGGAATTGCAGCTCCTCAAGTCGGTATTCTCAAAGACATTATCTGGGTTCAGAGATTTGATAAACACATGAAACCTTTTGAAGTATATTATAATCCGGTTATAACCAAATATTCAGAGCTTAAACAGGATGTATTTGAAGGATGTCTGTCAATTCCGGATGTGCGTGATACTACTTTTGACAGATCTTATGCGGTATTATTGGAATATGATGACACTTTGGGAAGACATAATTGTGAAATGATAGAAGCATTTACTGCTGCTATTTTTCAACATGAAATAGATCATTTAAACGGGATATTATTTACAGATCATTTGAAGCAGGAAAGAGAACATTCGATAAAACACGAAATTAGATAAATTGATACCTGATAGTGGATCATTCACTCTTTAGTAAGTGGTTTGTAGTACAATAAATTGTAAAATTGATTTTTATTGATCAATTATCAATACTTCATCCTTGGTTTTCGGTCTTTTTTCTTCAAACCATCTGAACCCGTCTAATTTTTGAGGATTTGAAATTTCTTTTTTTACAGGTACAAAATTGGATCTTGGCTCACCTTCAAATTTTATATCCTTTATCTTGTTTTGATTGAAATTGAAATGGATCTTACTGCAAACCGTTTTGATTGTTCCGGTCAATGCATCATCTTCATCCTGCATATGATAAACAACTTCCGCATTACCGTTTACATCCATCGTCTTTAAACTGTCATTTTCAAAGTATGAAATTATTCTGATTCCTTTTATTTGATTGTAGAGTTCGCCTTGTATCAAATTTGTAATAAATGCATTATTTCTTGCAAAAATATTGTCTATACCGCCCTTTTTTATTCTTATACTAATAGTATCACCCGTTATCTGTGTGCTATCAGACCACAATACCGGATTATTAAATAGAATATAAATCGAATCATCAGGAAAATACACCAATGAATCTGCCATTGCCTGGTAATCTTTATTATAGATCTTTACATTGTTGTATGCTTTTAATATACTTATGGTGTCATTGTGCATAGAGTCGATTTCATCAATAATATCAACTGACAATAAAGTATCCGATGAAATATATGTTGTATCGTTTTTGTCAATAAACATTAATAATAATCTTGATGTACTGTCTCCATAAGTCAGCATATAATTGCTGTCTCTTTCAAGGTACATTTCAGAACTGTTGATGATGATGTTTGAAGAAGTATCAATAAAAACCACTTTCCCTCTGGCAAACCCTTTTCCTGTTTTTTTGGAATAATTGCTATAATCAGCTTTTATCTCCATAGCATCATCGCGTAATATGGACCGGCTTTCGGAAACAAAACTCTCATCATCATGATTATAAATAATCCTTTCTCCTTCTGCACTCTGTTTTTTGTTTTTGAATCGACCATGCCCGATCAGAATACTTTGATTTATTTTTGTATTATGGATAATTGTATCCGCTTTGGCAATAAGTTCTTCATCGGTATAAACCGCATTTCCGGCAAGTATGTATTGAGACAAACTATCGATGTAAAACAGCTGTTTTGAACGTGCTTCGGCAGTATTTTTTTTGTAGGTCATATTCCTTTCAAAAAGAGCATTACCGTTTTTTATATCATAGAAACCGGATTCACAATAGATATTGGAACTATCCAATTTTATGAATGTAGGACCTGTAAAGTAAGTAATTCTGTTTTTAGTATCAAAATCCAACGAATCCGAAAACAAATTGAAAGAAGAATCCCTTATGGAAACATAATTTTTGAATTTTATTTTGTTGTCATTAACATAATATATCCCTTCTACAGATTTCAATATTGAAGATTCCTGTTTCAATTCCGCTCCGGTTGTATAATGTGCTATTTTATTGTGAATATCATAAAAAAGCTTTTGAGTTCTGACTTCTTTATCTCCGTTTTTCAGCAATATTTTTCCTGATAATTCGGCTTTCAGTGAATCTCCATTGTAATATAAACTATCACTGAAAATCTGAATAGTATCGTGCTGAATGATCACGATATTCCCCCATGCTTTTAATTCTTTTTTATACAAAATGGCAGTATCTGCAAAGAAAAAAGTACTGTCATGATATATTTTCACATTGCCTTTAAGGTATTTTATAAAATCATTGCTTTCTTTTTTCATGACAGTGTTATCAGAATTATATATAATTATTTCACCTGCAGAAGATGTATCTTGCTTTTCCTGACCATAAGAAGGTAAAGAAAATAACAAAATACTTAGTATTGACAGAAGAATATAAATATTACCTGATTTGGAATGCATTAAATTGTTTTAGTTAAAATGAATAACACTGCAAATTAATAAAGATTGAACGGTAAAATGAATATTTTAGTTTATACATTCTTTAGATACGACAATTAAAAAGATTCTACCTGAGTAGATACAAAAAAAAGAGCCAC
>Ga0256832_1002042_pt1 | contig 13770 bp, 9 predicted proteins | sample 134614metaG_FD_190534 | JGI IMG/M metagenome (GOLD analysis project Ga0256832, IMG submission 190534) | Hydrothermal vent microbial communities from Lau Basin, Pacific Ocean - 134-614 | ecosystem: Environmental > Aquatic > Marine > Hydrothermal vents | place: Pacific Ocean: Lau Basin | collected...
TAGCCGACACATTACCAACAGGTACAGATTCGGACAATGACGGATTAGACGATGCCTATGATACGGTTGATAATACGTCAGCAGAGAATGACGGTACAAACAACACCAATCCTAACAGCTATCCGGATAATAATGTTCCCGGAGGCGATAGAGACTGGCGAGAAGTTTATAACCAATCCCCTGTTGCTACCGACGATGAGTTTACCACGGTAGAAGACACAACCTTAACAGGTGTTAATATCATAAGTGATGACAATGGTAATGGTGTCGATAGCGACCCTGATGCAGGCGATACTTTAAGTGTTACCGACTTTACGGTAAACGGTACGACCTATCCTGCCGGCACTACGGTTAATTTGGCAGAAGGCGATTTAACCATTAATGCAGACGGTAGTTTAACCTTTGTTCCTGCCGCCGGTTTTACAGGCGATGTTCCACAAATAACCTATACATTAAGTGATAATCACGGCGGAACAGATACAGCCACCATTGACATAACGGTATTACCGGACAATGACGGCGACGGCATAGCCGACATCAATGATTTAGACGACGACAACGACGGTATTCCCGATGTTGATGAATTAGCTTCCGGATTAAATCCCGATACAGATACCGATGGCGACGGCATACCGGATTATGCCGATTCAGATGCTCCCGGCTTTACAGATGCCAACGGAGACGGTATAGACGATCGCTACGACAATGACGGTGATGGCATACCCAATCAATTTGATTTAGACAGTGACAACGACGGCATTCCCGATGTTGTAGAAGCCGGCGGCAGTGATCCTGACGGTGATGGAGTTATAGGCACAGGCGCTATAACCGATACCGATGGCGACGGATTAAGCGATACAGTCGATACAGACAACGGTGGTACACCACTTGCCAATCCCGATACCGATGGCGATGGCGTAAATGACGTAGTCGATTTAGACAGTGACAATGATGGTATTCCCGATGTTGTAGAAGCCGGCGGCAGCGACCCTGACGGCGATGGTGTTATAGGCACAGGCGCTATAACCGACCCTGACGGCGACGGATTTAGCAATATAACAGACACGACCGAAGGCGGTACACCTCTTGCTAATCCTGATACCGACGGCGACGGTGTAAATGATGTATTAGATTTAGACAGTGATAACGATGGTATCCAAGACGTTATCGAAGCCGGTGGTAGCGACCCTGACGGCGATGGCGTTATCGGTACCGGTGCAATTACCGACCCTGACGGCGACGGATTTAGTAATATCACGGATACTACCGAAGGCGGTACAGCATTAGCTAACCCCGATACCGATAATGACGGTATTCCGGACAATTTAGATGTCGATAGTGATAACGACGGATTGACTGATGTTAATGAAGCCGGCGGTACAGACGCCAACGGCGACGGACGTATAGACGGCTTTACAGATGCCGACGGCGATGGTTTTGCCGACAGTACCGATACCACTCAAGGTGGTACAAATCTGCCTCAAACCGATACCGACGGCGACGGACATCCTGATTATCTCGATATAGATGCTGATAATGACGGTATTCCGGACAATATAGAAGCTCAGGCTACTGACGATTATCAAGCACCCTTAGGTCTTGATAGTGATGGCGATGGTTTAGATAACCAGTATGATCCTGACAATGCAGCTAACACTTTGACTGATCCAACCGATACCGATGGCGACAGTACACCGGATTATCTCGATACCGATAGTGACAATGACGGTAGAACAGATGCCGTAGAAGGTTGGGATACTAACGATGACGGTGTAGCCGACACATTACCAACAGGTACAGATTCGGACAATGACGGATTAGACGATGCCTATGATACGGTTGATAATACGTCAGCAGAGAATGACGGTACAAACAACACCAATCCTAACAGCTATCCGGACAACAACAATCCGGGAGGCGATAGAGACTGGAGAGAAATCTTATCTAATCCTGAATTGAGATTGTTCAAATACGCTCATTTCAATGATGAAAACGGCAACGGTTTAGCCGATGTAGGTGAGACTATCACATATAGTTTTACTGTTATCAACACCGGTAATGTTACGATAACCGATATAGAAGTAACTGATGATGATTTACCGGGTATAGTTGTTTCAGGAGCGCCGATTACTTTAGCTCCGGGAGAATCAGATAGCACAACCTTTACAGCAACTTATACTTTGACAAAGGTTGATATTCATGAAGGTAAAGTTTCTAATTCAGCTTCAGTTACAGGTACGGATCCGTTAGATAATACCGTATCGGATATATCAGATAACGGTGATGACATTGGTCCTAATGATGATGTCCCTGGTGACATGGATGGTGAAGGTGACGACCCTACCGAAATAAAAGTTATTGGTTTGGAAATTATGACTATTTTTACGCCTAATAACGATGATAAGAACGATACTTGGGAAATATTAGGTATTAAAAATTTCCCTAACAATGTAGTTAAAGTTTATAATCGATGGGGTAATTTGGTCTATGAAAAAGCCCATTATACAGGTAAATGGGATGGTACCAGCAACGGACGTTGGACAGTTGATACACAAGGTAAATTGCCTGTAGGTACCTATTTTTATGTGATAGATTTGGGCAATGGACATAAACCGTTTACAGGTTATTTATACTTAAACAGATAAATTAAGTTTTATAGTGTTGTGCTTGTTTTAGCAAGCACAACACTTAAAAAAAACAAAAAATAAAAGATATGAAACAAAAAATAATAAAAATATTTTCAGTCATCCTTTTGATGTTACTGTTTAGTTTTGAAGGTATTGCACAACAAGATCCGATGTACACACAATATATGTACAATACACTATCGGTTAATCCGGCTTATGCCGGCAGTCGCGAGGCTTTAAGTGTAACAGGCTTGTTTAGAGAACAATGGATAGGTATTGACGGTGCGCCGAGTACCCAATCCTTAATATTGCACAGTCCTATTTACAATGACAATATGGGTATAGGACTATCGGTTGTTAATGACCGGGTTGGTCCCATACATCAAACCATGTTATTTGCCGATTATAGCTATACGATTCAAGTAACGGATGATGCCGGATTATCATTCGGATTAAAAGCCGGTGTCAATCTATTACAGGCAGATTTAACCTCTTTAAATCACTATCAAGATGGCGACCAAGCTATTCATAATGTCGATAACCGTTTGTTACCCAATGTAGGGGTAGGTGTTTATTATCATACATATAAAGGTTACATTGGTTTGTCGGTGCCCAAATTGTTACAGCAACGTATAGTCGATTACAATTATGGCAATTTAACCGAAAATATAGAGCGTCGTCACTATTTTTTGATAGGAGGTTATGTGTTTGATTTAAGCGATGATGTTAAGTTTAAGCCGAGTTTTTTAGTCAAAGCGGTTCAAGGAGCGCCTTTATCGGTTGATTTGTCGGCAAATTTCTTTTTCAATGACAAATTCGGTATCGGTTTAGCCCACCGGTTTGATGATAGTTTTTCGGGTTTATTGCAGTATTATGTAACGCCACAATTCCGTATCGGCTATGCTTATGATTTTACGATGACCGAATTACGGCATTACAATAGTGGTTCACACGAATTGATGGTCGGTTACGACTTTATTTTTGTAGATGATACACGTATTCGTTCACCGCGATTCTTTTAACCAAAAAATAATTAGAAATGAAAATATATACCAAACAACGTATTGTTCTAATGCTGTTAAGCTTTATATTAGCTTTTTCAGCATCAGCTCAAAGTACAAAATTAAAGAAAGCTAATAAGTATTTTAATGAGTTTTCGTATAACAAAGCAATTCGAATCTATGAATCTATAGATGATAAGACACCGTCAGTGTATCGTAATCTGGCAAAAAGTTATTTGATGTTGGATAAAATAAATGAAGCTGAAAAAAATTATGAGGCATTGATGAATACCGGTGCTTATCAATCACAAGATGTATATGATTACGCTTCAGTTTTAATGATGAATAAGAAGTATGATGAGGCTGCTAACTGGATGGAAAAATTCTATAAATTAAGACCGGATGACAGTAGAGCGAAAGCCTTTATGGAAAATCCTTTGTACTATAGAGATATGTTAAAGCCGGATCCTAAATTGGTTCTGAATAATTTAGATATAAACACACCTTTTGAAGACTTTTCACCGGTTTATTATAAAGATAATAAGGTTGTTTTTGCTTCCAGTAGAGATAATAGCTATATAATAAATAGGAAGTGGAACGGTAACAGCCAACCTTTTTTAAAATTATATTTAGCTGATTTGATAGAGGGTAACAATTTGTCTAATGTCAAAGAATTTAATGAGGTTATCAATAAAAAATACCATGATGCACCGGCTACATTTAATAAGTCAGGTGATTATATGATTGTTACCAGGAATATTTATAATGATGATAAGTTAACAGACAACAAACTGTGGTTATACGAGTCTCATTTGATAGACAATAGTTACTGGGCTGAGCCGACACCATTATATTTTAATGATAAACACTTTTCTAATGGTCAAGCAACATTAAGCCCTGATGGAAAGATTATGTATTTTGCTTCAGATCGTCCGGGTGGTTACGGTGGTACGGACATATACAAAAGTGTTAAGGGTTTGGACGGAAGATGGAGTGCCCCTGAAAATTTAGGCCCGAAGATTAATAGTGAAGGTAACGAAATGTTTCCATTTTATGATGCCAAAGGCGGTTATCTGTTTTTCTCATCAAACGGCTGGCCGGGTTTGGGTGGTTTAGATGTTTTTGTAACTAAAATTAAACGTGACGGTGGCTATACTAAACCACAAAATTTAGGCGCACCTATCAATTCCAATCGTGATGATTTTGGTTTTGTATTCAAGCAAGATGGAAGTGGCTTTGTGTCCAGCAATAGAGCCGGTGGTAAGGGAGATGATGATATTTATAGCTTTAAAAACGGACCCAAATTTCAAGATAAGATTAAAGAATGCTACCTTACAGGAACTATTACTGACAAGCAAACTCAAGAACCATTGCCTTACGCAAGAGTTATCTTAACTGATAAGGCAGGTAATAAACTTAAAGAAACCGAGACAAAATTAGACGGTAAATATGATTTTGGAATTGATTGCGGTAATGTTTACAATGTGTTGGTATTAAGACAACCTTATAATGAAACCAAGGCTAATATTGATACAAAAACTTTTGAAACACCTAATATTGTCAAAGATTTTGCATTAGAGAGACCCGGAGAAAAATTGCTCAAAAAAGACCAATTATGTGATCATAAAATTGCACCGATTTATTATGATTTAGATAAATTCTATATTCGATTTAACGATAAAATAAAACTGGATAAAATTATTGCATTGATGAATAAATATCCTAAAATGAAATTAGAGGTATCATCTTATACTGATGCAAGAGCCAGCAAACCGTATAATGTTGAATTGTCTAAAAATAGAACAATGTCAATCGTAAATTATCTAACTTCACATGGTATTAATAATGAGCGTTTGGTAGCCAAATGGTTTGGCGAATTGTATCCGGTTAACGGTTGTGTGGACGGCGTGAAATGTAGCGAAGCAGAACACCAACTCAATCGTAGAACGGAATTTAAAATTTTGAATTGTGAAGAATAATTTTATAATATAAATAATCGAAAGAGGCTGTCTCAAAAGGACAGCCTCTTTTTAGTCTTTATGCATAAAAAATGGGAGATTTTCTTCTCCCATCCCTAAATATTTTATATCTTAGGTATGCAAAGCTCAACAAATATAAAATTTAAAAATTACATTCAACAACAATTGAGTTTAATTCCACCAAGTTGTGATACTACCATAAATGCACACTACCCAACAAGCTCAATACATCACTTTTGAACTTTTCAGCAAATACTATAAAATAGTCCAATAACAATTTGTTATTCCTGATAGCACGTTGAGCAAACTGCTATATAAAAATAGTACAATTTATTGGACTATATTGAATGTATAAACAATATGAGTTGTCATTAAACTCACTAATCCGGCTGTTTCCGTACGCAAACGGTTAGGAGAAATACGAATGGTTTTAAAACCTTTATCCAGAGCTTTCTGTATTTCATCTTCACTAAAACCACCTTCAGGTCCTATCAATATCAAAATATTTTGTTGGGGTATAATGCTTTTGAACAAAGCATCATCCGACTGGCAATATGCCATAAATTTTTGTGTGTTATCAAAACTTTGTTTAAGGAATTCATCAAACTGTATCAAATCATTGAGTTGCGGTTTGTATGCTTGCAAAGACTGCTTCATAGCCGATACCAAAATTTTGTTATAGCGGGTCAAATTGATTTTTTTACGTTCTGAATAGCGGGTCAAGATCGGCGTAATTTCGTCAATCCCGATTTCGACGGCTTTTTCTAAAAAACATTCAAACCGCTCATTACTCTTGGTAGGTGCCATAGCAATATGAATCCGATACGGGCGTTGATTTTTTTTGGTAACTGATAAAATATTAATTTGTGTATGTTTTGGATCAGCAGTTATAATTTTTGCCTCAAACCAATCACCCAAGCCATTGGTTAAATATAATATATCGCCATTTTTTTTACGTAACGATTTTGCAATATGACGACTTTCATCTTTATCAAAAGTATAATTTTTGCTATCAGGGCTTAAGTCCGGTGCATAAAATAAATTCATCATTTATGTATTTGAGACAAAGATATTGAAAAAGTAAACTTGTTTAGTATCTGCTAATTTTATTTTCTATCTATATTATCCTGCTAATAAACAAAAAAAGTTGCTATATTTTTTATGGATTAATCAACAGGATACTTTTACCATCAATAAATATTTTTTCGGGTTTGCTCTATTTAGAGTGATTTTCCTGTGCTTGAATAGCCGTAATCAAAACGGTGTTATAGACATCATCTACTGTACAGCCGCGACTAAGATCGTTTACGGGTTTGTTCAATCCTTGCAACATCGGACCAATGGCTAATGCACCGGTTTCACGTTGTACAGCTTTGTAAGTATTGTTTCCTGTATTTAAGTCGGGAAAAATCAAGACGCTGGCTTGTCCGGCAACCGGTGAATCCGGCATTTTTTTCTTTCCGACGCCCGGATCTACGGCGGCATCGTATTGGATAGGTCCTTCTACCAGAATGTCAGGACGTTTTTCTTTGACAATTTCAGTAGCTTGACGGACTTTTTCGACATCTTCGCCTTTACCGGAACTACCCGATGAGTAGGACAACATGGCTACTTTGGGTTTGATACCGAATTTTTTAGCTGAGTCGGCAGAGGCGATGGCTATTTCGGCTAATTCCTCGGCATTAGGATTCGGATTGATAGCACAATCGGCAAAAGCCGATACACGATCGGGCAAACACATAAAGAAAACGGATGAGACCAATTTGGCATCTGGTTTGGTTTTAATCAGTTGTAAAGCCGGTCGTATAGTATGTTGTGTAGTATGAACGGCACCGGATACCATACCGTCGGCATCACCGGTCAAAACCATCATGGTGCCGAAGTATGAAGGGTCTTTAACCAAGTCGTAAGCTGTTGTTTCAGTAATACCTTTGTGTTTGCGCAATTCGTATAATTTTTTAGCATATCGGTCCAATTGAGAGGCATTTTCAGGGTCTATAATTTCAACTTTATTACAATCCAGATTAATTCCCTTATTTTTGACTATATTACATATTTGTTCTTTTTTACCGAGTAATACAATATCAACTAACCCATTGGTTTGCAATCGGCAAGCTGCTTTTAAGATACGTGGATCGGTACCTTCGGGCAACACAATTTTTTTATGATCTCGTCCCGCCCATTCTTCCAAATTATACAAAAACATTGAAGGGGTCATTTTTTCGTTTTCATATTGGATTAGTTTATTTAAAATTTGTTTGACATCGATATATTTTTTGAACAAACTGATGGAACGCATAATTTTTCGGGTATCAAACGGGTTGATTCGGGGTTTTAAGCCAACTATTTTTGCAGTTGTTTCATAAGTGTTAGGATTGACTACAACAATAGGCAGACTGGTATTTATTCCTTCTATTAATTTTATAATTGGTTTTTCCGGGGTCAAACCACCTGTTAAAACCAATCCGGAAATGCTTGGATAATTATCACTTTTATCTGCTTGTATGGCACCGAGTATCAAATCTGCACGATCACCCGGCATAATGACGACCGATTTATCACGTAATCTGTTTAGATAATGACGAAGTTGCATGGCACCGACTTCGTACTGTTTGACGGGTTTTTCCAAATGATTTTCACCAAAAAGTACTTTGCCGTCAAAATAGTTTAAGATATCGCGCATACTGGGTTTAAGCAAATTTTCATCACGTGGTATGGCTACAACATAAGTGTCTTTATCCACCAGTTTTTTTATGCGACTGACAACGGTTTTTAAATTTTTTGGTTTAATTTTGTTGGCAATAATGGCAGGGACTTCAACTTTTTCATCTTTAAAACTGTCATACGCCAATTTAATGTTACTGATATATTCTTCAAAAGTTTTTGAAACGCCACTGGAAACTAATATGGTTGGAATGGATAGGTTTGAAGCTAGTTTGACATTCAGTTCAAATTCTATCATACTGCCTTCACCGGTAAAATCACTACCTTCAATCAGAATAAAATCAAACTTTTTTTCAAGTTTTTTGTACTTTCTAATGATAGTTTCCAGTATTTTTTTCTCTTGTCCTTTGTTCAATAAATCTATAATGTCGCTTCTGGTAAAACCGTAAGCATCTTTGTATGCCAAATCCAGTTTAAAATATTGGATCATGGTCATGATATGATTATCCTTTTTGCCTTCCGGATAGTCATTGATGACGGGTCTGAAATAGCCAACTTTATTTTTTCGGGTTAATAATTCATTCATCAAACCAATGCTGATGAGGGATTTTCCGCTAAAAGATTCTATGGTGGCAATATAAACTGCTTTGTTCATTATGATGGATTTTTGTTTTGCAAATTTATCAATAATTGGTAAGTGTCCGGTAAATTAAACCTATTATTTTTCTGATTTTGGTTTCCGATTTTGCGGGAATAATTCTTCAAGTTTGTTAGCTTTATGTTCCGATATTCTATCAAGGGTATCAATTAGCTATCTTGACTTCTCACATAAGATATATATTTAGATCCCATACCAAATAATCTAAAATGTAGTGCCTACATAAAATCGCAATACACTATAAATCAATATCTTAATTCTAAAAATGTGCGAAGTCAGGAAAACATAACACTCTATAAATCAACGTCTTAATTCTAAAAATATGCAAAGTAAGGAGAAGGTGATGCAGCCATAAAGAAATACGGAGAAAAAGACGTCTTACCGGGTGGTCTTTTTTTGCCGGTCAATCACATCGAGTTCCGTTGCAAAATACACCATTTTCGGACTGAATTTAAGATGCAATTCGTTTAGAATAGGATATAATTCCTTGTCTATAAATTGTTTTAAATCGGCTTGATTATCAGCTGCAAATTGAATAGAGTAGGAGTTGCCTTGCGCTTCATCAACCATAATTTTACTGGTCAATGAAGATTTGAGCAATCCGCTTTCAAGCATTTTGGGTATAAAATTATTTTTGATATAATCTAACCACTCTTTTTCAATGGCTTTATCGACGTTGAAGGTAATGTTGTAGATGTACATAAATTAACTGATTACAAGTTGATTATCATACAAAAAATCTGCAATTTTCCGATTGTCCGACAGGCGGGGCAATTTATTTTGACCGCCTAATTTTCCAATGGATTTCATATAGTTATCAAACCCGCTTTTTTTTACCGGCGTGATGACAGCCGGTCGTAAAATTTTGCCGCTAATCAGGTCTTTGTAATACACATTTTGTACTTGCATACTTTTATCAATTATCCTTGCAAATTCATTAAGACTATCAGGTTGGGTTTCAAATTCTATCAACCATTCGTGGTAGGGCAATCCGTCTGCGGGGTTAATTTGCGGGGCAACTGTAAATTCGCTGATGCTTGCACCGGTTTGCGCCATAGCCGTTTGAATGGCGGTTTCCACTTCCTTAGCAATGACATGTTCTCCGAAAGCTGAAATAAAATGCTTGATACGTCCTGTAACTTTCAACCGGTAAGGTTTAGTCGATGTAAACATCACCGTATCACCGATATTATACGCCCACAAACCGGCATTGGTACTGATGATTAAAGCATAATTAACGCCTGTTTGCACCTCATTGAGCGATAAACGTGTTGGTTGCTTATTAAAAATTTCATCGGCGGGGACAAACTCATAAAACATACCATGATTGGTCAAAAGCAGTAAATCATCACGGTCAGGTTGGTCTTGGTAGGCAAAAAAACCTTCCGATGCCGGATAAAGTTCGATACTGTCAATATCCCTTCCGATTAACTGCTTAAACTTTTGCCGGTAAGGTTCAAAATTTAAGCCACCGTAAACAAACAAATTAAAATTAGGAAAAATCTCTCCTACCGGTTTATCGGCTTTTTTGATGAGTTTTTCAAAATAAGTCTGTACCCACGAGGGAATACCACTGATGAGTCGCATATCTTCATTGATGGTTTCGTCAACAATGGCGTTAACTTTGGTTTCCCAGTCTTTGATGCTGTTGGTTTCCCAACTGGGCATACGGTTTTTTTGTAAATATTTCGGAACGTAATGCGCCACAATACCTGACAAGCGACCGGTTTTGATACCGCCTATCTCATCTAAAACAGGGTCGCCTTGCAAAAAAATCATTTTGCCATCAACAAAATCAGCTTTTCCGGTTTCATAAATATAATGCAACAATGCATGTTTTGCCGCCATAACGTGGTAAGGCATAGATTCCTTGCTAATAGGTATATATTTGGTGCCGGAAGTTGTTCCTGAAGTTTTGGCAAAATACATAGGGCGACCTTTCCACAGCACATTGTATTCCCCATTGATAATCCGTTCGATATAAGGTTTTATCTCTTCATAAGTCCTGATAGGAACGGCTTTTTTATAATCCTTATAATTAACAATTCGTTCAAAACTATGATCTTTACCAAAAGCCGTATGTTCGGCATTTGATATTAAATAACGAAAAGTTTTTTGTTGTGCTTGAATCGGGTTATTTATCCAAGACCTGTTTTTCTTGACGACATATCCGGCATATATATTAGCCAATTTTGCTTTAACTCCCATATTTTATTATGGTTTAAAATTGATATAATCAACCGGATCAACCGGCACATCTTTGATCCAAAGTTCAAAATGCAGATGCGGACCGGTTGTTTTTTCACCTGTATTACCTGATAGAGCAATAACTTCACCCTGTTGTACAATATCACCCGTATGACGCAACAACTTTTGATTATGTTTGTATATGGAAATTACATCCCCCGGATGTTTAACAATAATTGTATTACCGGTATCAGGTGACCAATTGGCAAAAATAACACGCCCTTTAGCAATGCTTTTTACGGGCATACCTTTTTTCAAGGCAATATCAACGGCATAATGATGTTTGGTTGCATCAAATGCATTGACTACAATACCATTAACAGGTGAAATAAAGTTATAAGTCAAAGTATTTTTTTGACGATTGACTTTAAATTGTTCTCTTTCAGCTACTTCTTTACGTAATATTGAATCTACTTTATTAGGTATCAGCTTTAAAGTATCCGGATCAAAATTTTTAATTTTATAGGTTTGATTGAATTCTTCCATACTTATCTCATTGTTTAAAACTTTTTTCAATTGATTTAAGTAGTAAGAGTTTATCAATAATGTTTTTTCTAACGAGTCGGTTTTTAAGTGTAACTGTATGGCTTTTTTTCTTAATCCGGTTGTATAGCCGGGGATATATGTTTTAATTGGTGTAAAGGTAATGAGAACCGCAGTTAAAATAATCAAAAAAAAGGCGAATAATCCCGTAACAACAAATACATTAAGTCTATTGAGTTTAAAACTAAATTTTTCTTCGTATGTATCGTCGTTAATAATTAAAATACGATAATGATAAGTCAGTTTTTTTAAAAAACCTTTTGATTTTTGATTTTTGCTCTGCATTGTCAAATATTTTTGTAAAAATACAAAATTTGTTTGTGCAATATCTAAATAATTAAATTTGTATTGTTCACAATTTTCCAATGATTATAAAAAAGCCGTCCGATTTCCGGACGGCTTTTTAAATATTATTTAGCAAATATTATTCTTTGACAGCTGCTTTGGCTTCTTGTGCCGCTTTCATCGCAGCTCTAGACATTTTAACTTGAACTACTACAACATTATCAGGGTGCATCAATTTGAATTTGTCATTGCGTAGTTCTGAAACATAAACTTTATTACCTATATCCAGTTTACTGATATCAACAACGACAGCATCGGGTAAATTAGCCGGAATAGCTTTGATTTTAAGTTTTTTCATCGTCATACTCAACGAACCACCTTTAATAATACCGGGTGCTACACCTGTTGTTTTAACCGGAACTGTTACGGTAACTTCTTTGTCAGGGAATAATCTGTAGAAGTCAACATGCAAAATTTTGTCGGTAACAGGATGAAATTGAATATCCTGCATGATAGCTTCATGTTTTGAGCCATCTTCCAATTCAATCACTACGGTATGCGTTTCCGGAGTGTAAACCAAATTTTTGAACGCTCGTTCATCTGCTGAAAAGTGCATTGGGTCGCCACCGCCGTATAAAACGCACGGAACCCTTCCAGCATTACGTAGGGCTTTGGTTGCTGCTTTACCCACGCTTTCTCTTTTGGATCCTTTAATAGTTAATGATTTCATTACTTTTTTGTTTTTAATGTTAAATATTTAAAAAATGCTCTTTTTGCTGTTACATAATGAATTTTGAACTGATTGATCTGTGTACATGTACATTATGCATTACATCAGCAAATAGAGTGGCGCAAGATAGCACTTTTATTTTCTTTGACAAAATTTTTCTAGGAATAGAGTCCGTTACCACCAATTCCAGAATTTCAGAATTAGCAATACGCTCTTGAGCATTGTCAGATAACAAGGCGTGCGTACAAACTGCCCTAACACTTTCTGCGCCTTTTTCTTTCATAAGTTGGGCTGCTTTGACCAAAGTGCCACCGGTATCGATGATGTCATCGACTAAAATAACATTTTTACCTTTAACATCACCTATCAATTCCATGCTTCCAATGACATTGGCACGTTTGCGTTGTTTATAGCAAATAACCACATCACTTTTTAAAAATTTTGAATAGGCATAAGCCCGTTTAGAACCACCCATATCCGGTGAAGCAATAACTAATTTGTCAAGATTCAGCTTTTGAATGTACGGCACAAAAATAGTACTCGAATACAAATGATCAACCGGAATTTCAAAAAATCCCTGAATCGGATCGGCATGTAAATCCATAGTAATAACTCTGGACGCACCGGCAGCTTCTAACATATTAGCCACTAATTTAGCAGCTATAGGCACACGGGGTTCATCTTTTCGTTCTTGACGTGCCCAGCCAAAATACGGAATAACCACATCGATAAATTCGGCTGAAGCACGTTTGGCTGCGTCTATCATCAACAAGACTTCCATTAAATGATCAGAAGGCGCAAAGGTTGATCCGACTATAAAAACCCGTTTGCCACGGATAGACTCTTTAAATGAGGGTTTAAATTCACCGTCTTTAAAACGTTGCAGTTCTACTTTACCAAGCGGAATATCTAGTGCATTGGCAATTTTTTTGGCTACATCTCTGCTTTGCGAACTGGCAAAGAGTTTGACTTCTTTAAATTTTTTAGAGGGCATCTTTGTATGTTATGGTTATACAAAGATACTATATTTAGTTAA
>Ga0256832_1002043_pt1 | contig 13763 bp, 9 predicted proteins | sample 134614metaG_FD_190534 | JGI IMG/M metagenome (GOLD analysis project Ga0256832, IMG submission 190534) | Hydrothermal vent microbial communities from Lau Basin, Pacific Ocean - 134-614 | ecosystem: Environmental > Aquatic > Marine > Hydrothermal vents | place: Pacific Ocean: Lau Basin | collected...
ACAAACAGAGGGCAAGATTACGCATTTTGTCGTGGGTGTGGGCACCGGCGGGACGATTTCCGGTGTGGCCAAATACTTGAAAGAGAAGAATCCTAATATTAAGGTTTGGGGGATAGATACGTATGGGTCAGTATTTAAGAAATACCATGAGACGGGGATTTTTGACGAAAGTGAAATCTATCCTTATGTGACGGAGGGAATCGGCGAAGATATTCTTCCGAAAAATGTGGATTTTAGTCTGATTGACCATTTTGAGAAGGTGACCGATAAGGATGGTGCGGTGATGACACGCAGGTTGGCACGGGAAGAAGGTCTTTTGTTGGGTTATTCGGCGGGGTCTGCGATAGCGGGTTTGCATCAGATGAAATCGGAGTTGACGGAGGATGATGTCGTGGTTGTATTGTTTCATGACCACGGGAGCCGGTATATTGGCAAGATTTTTAATGATAATTGGATGCGGGAGCGCGGATATTTGGATTCGGAGATGACGGCCGGCGAGTTGGTTGGGCGTAAAGGAGGACAATCGTTTATTTCTGTCAAGGCAGGAGAGACGTTGGGAGACGTGTTGGAGATGATGCGGTCAAAGGATTATTCGCAGGTACCGGTGATGGATGATGGGTACAAAGTGATTGGTTCGGTGACGGAGGCCGGAATTTTAACGAAGTTGTTGGAGAATCCATCGGAAAATGATCAATTATTGGTCAAAGATGTGATGGGGGAGCCTTTCCCGATTGTTTCGGCGGATGTTACATTGACCCAATTGAGTCGTTATATGAGTGATAAGCAAAAAGCGGTGATTGTTCAAGATAAAGCGATGAGTTATCATATCTTGACATCATTTGATTTGATACAGTGTCTTTGATGGTTTGTTCTGAGTATTTATTTGCCTATAAACTTAGGTTGAATTGTAATCAATCCCTTATAAACTTCGTTTAAGAAGCTGTAATCTAAAAAAGGTAACTAATAAGTAAGAGTCGTTTTTGGGAAAAAGACCTTTTTGGTCTCCCAAGTACCCTTGCTGAACCGTTCCAAAAAAAGAGAATTAGATGAGATTATTTTTGTTATTGTTTGTAGGTTTGTGGGTGATGCCGCATTTTGCGGAAGCTCAAGATAAGCATTTTACACAGTTTTATGCGGCACCTTTGACGCTGAATCCGGCATTGACGGGTTCAACCAATGGAAAGTACCGAGCGGGTATAATTTATCGTTCGCAGTGGAAAGGTGTGTTGGAAAGTCCTTTTCGGACTTATGCGGGGGCGATAGACCTAAAATTTAGGGTTTTTCCAAAGAATCCGAATAAGGATTATGTGGGAGCCGGAATTCTTTTTTATTCGGATAAGGTGTCCGGAATTGATTTCTCCAATACGCAAATGGCTTTGTCGGGCGCTTATCACAAGAGTTTGGATCCAAATAGTAAGCAGTATTTGAGCTTGGGTGTCCAGTTGGGGCTGACTCAGCGAAATGTCAATATCAGTAAGCTGACGTTTAAGGATCAATTTAATGGGATTGACGGATATACTTTGGAGACGCAAGAAATCCTTCCGGAAAATAATTTTGGCTATCCGGACTTGGCTCTGGGGCTGAACTATGCGGCAAGTGTGGGCAAATACAATCGTTTTTTTGTGGGGGGCGCCATCCATCATGTCATGCGTCCCAAAATCACTTTTTACCGGGTGGGAACTCGTCTAGGGGATGCTCGTTTGTTTCGTAAGTATTCCGGTCAGTTTAGTGCAGACTTGTATTTGGGTAATGATATTTCTATTTTGCCGCGTTTTCTGTTTGCTTTGCAAGGGCCGCACATGGAAATCAATGCCGGTACTAATGTCAAGTTTAAATTTAATAGTTATAGCCCATTGTCATTCCACTTGGGCGCATGGGCACGTCCTGTCCGGGACGAAAAATCCACGGTTTTCTTGGATGCAGTGGTTTTAATGGCAGGCGTTGAAGTGGGTAATTTGCTTTTGGGTCTTTCTTATGATGCAAATATCTCCGATTTGACTACTTACCGTCAGGGCCAAAATGCTTTTGAATTGTCTTTGGGCTTTATTGGGGAGTATGAAAACGATGAGGTGATGTGCCCTAAGTTTTGATGCTCTTTTTGGTCTTTGGTCTTTGGGGCGCACCTGTGGCGCTTTTGGTCTTTGGCTTCGGTGGTGGTTTGTTCTTGGCTTCGTTTATTTCATTATTCGGCATTCGTTATTCATCATTCGGTATTCTACATTCATTATTTTGGTAGTTTTTTAGTTGAAGAAGTTGAATCGCTTTAGCCGGTTGAATTACTCGCTTCGGTGGCGGGCATATCCTTAACCTTTAACCCATATCCCCCTATTCGCCTAAGATTTGGGCGGCGTGCGCCTTGGTTTTTACTTTGGAGATGATTTTGGTGATGACACCATTTTCGATGATGAATGTAGTGCGCTTGATACCCATGTACTCTCTACCCATAAATTTTTTGAGTCCCCAAACGCCATAGGCCTTGGCAATTACTTTTTCTGTGTCAGCGATTAGGTGGAAGGGTAAATCGTGTTTGCCGATAAATTTTTGATGCCTGGCTTCCGAGTCAGGGCTTACGCCTAAAATTTCATATCCTGCTTTTTTGAGCTCGCTGTATTCATCCCGAAGATTGCAGGCCTGCCAAGTGCAGCCGGGCGTCATGTCCTTGGGGTAAAAATATAAGACTAGCTTCTTGTCTTTATAGTCGGATAGGGAAACTTGCTCGCCTAATTCGTTGATTCCCTGAAAATCAGGGGCTTTGTCGCCTTCTTTCATGTCTGTAAGTTGTGATGATTATAAAAAAGTGTGTAACTGTTTAGGTACCCACTATTTTGGTCAAAAAATGTCCTTTTTGCGCCTGTTTTTGCTAAAATTTTTTCACGTAGCCCTGCTACGCTTCAAAAATTGTAGCTTCAACATATACAAAAATGCCTATTTTTTGTCTTAAAATAGGAGCACCTAAACAGTTACAAAAGTGTTTTGATTCTTGCCCTTTTACCGAAAGGTCGAACACCTAAACCGGTCTGAAGTCTAAACAGGAGAGATTGGTAATTGTTGATGGAACTATTTCGTAAGCCGCCTATTGGCCAAAATTGTATTTGTCGGAGAGCCTTAGCTGTAATTTTCTATATGGCTGCTGAGTGTTAGGCATAGCGAGTCCCGTTGGAATTTGCAACGCAGAGTAAGGCGAAATTTGAAGCGAATGGGGATTTACTTGTTTTGGGGAAGTGCCTTCAAATTTGGTCTTAATCAAGGCAGCCAAATGGAGGCGGGGCAGGCTATGTCATGAAAACTGCTCAATACAAAAAATGAGCTATTGCTTTGTTTTTGGCAGAATGTAAACAACGGTTGTTGGATTGCTAAGCTAGGAGCGCAGCGTAGAAATTGGTGATTTGGCTCAAGCAATTGATGCCCCGAAACTTGCAAGTTATTGAAATATCCTGCAAATTAGGCGTTTTCTGTGTTTCCTAGGGGCAAGGCTAATGGGAAAAGAGACTGTATCTTATTTGGAAATGTTTGAATAAAAAATTTGGGAAAATAGATACAAATTTTTATTTTGTCCGTTCTATATAGGCGGAAGGCCTGTACTGGCGTGAGTGTCCCGTTTCACCTAACCGATTGTTTATGCGTTCAATATATTTTTTGATTGGAATCATGCTGATTTTTGCCTTGGAGTTGAAAGCTCAGCAAGGGCAAGTAGAATTTGGTAAAAACCGAGTGCAATATCACCGCCGGTTTGATGAATGGATGAAGTATGAGAGCCGAAATTTTGTGACCACTTGGTATGGTACCGGACGAAAAATAGCAGAAACAGCCTCGCTTTTGGCGGAAGCCGATTTGGCTTATATTCAAGCATTTTTGGAATATACGCCGCCGGAGAAAATCAGGATTATTGTCTATACCGATTTGTCAGATTTAAAGCAAACGAATATTGGCAACGAAGAGCAGTTTGTCAATACTGCCGGTCAGACTCTGATTAGAGAAAATAAAATTTTTATTTATTTTGATGGAAATCATCAGCATTTGCGCAAGCAGATACGGGAAGGCCTAGTCAAGGTGTTTATCCAGAATATGATTATAGGAGATAATTGGCAGGAGATGGTGCAGAATGCGGCTTTGCTCAATTTGCCGGATTGGTATGTCGAAGGCCTAGCTTCGTTTATTAGTGATGAATGGACTCCGGAAATGAGTCTATGGCTTCAAGAAAATTTAGCGGATGGTAAAAAAGACTTTTTTGAGATTGCCGAACAATATCCGGGGAAGGGCGGGCATGCGATGTTTTATTATTTGAATTTGATGTATGGTAAAGCTAATTTGAGCAACTTGATTTATTTGACACGCTTGAACAGGAGTTTAGATGCAGGGGTGGTGCATGTGTATGGGAATTCGTTGGAAGTGATTGCAGAAGAATGGCGCACTTTTTTTGAAAAACAATATGAAAAAGAACGGCAATCAAGAATAGCTTTTGATGCGTCCACTATTCTCAAAGTGAAAAATAGACACCATGTACCGATAACCAAATTAAAGTATAGTCCGGATGCCCGTCAGATTTTGTATGTGCAAAATGAAATTGGAAAAGTAAAGGTCTATATTCAGGACGCGGCCACGGGAAAGCGGAAGATGATATTTAAAAAGGGATTTCGAAATCCTTTTCAAGAAGTAGATTATAATTATCCTTGTGTGGCTTGGCGCCCCGATGGACAGTCTGTTAGTATCGTCTATAAGTATCGGGATGTTATTTATTTGGCAACTTATAATATTAAAAATAAAAAGCTGGAGACAGAACCTTTTGCACCGGGTTTTCAAAATGTGCATTCTATTGATTTTGTCAATGGTCATACGCTGGCTATTGCGGCTACGGTCAATGGCTTTTCGGATATTTTTCTGTACTATCCTTCCAAGCGACAGGCTTCCCGGGTGACATCGGATATTTGGGATGATGTAGAAGTGACGTACACTAGGCTGCGGGGGCAAAATGGTTTGTTGTTTGTTTCTAACCGGCCGGATTCTTTGTTGGTTGCCAATAAGTTGGATACTATTTTGCCGATTGGGGACTTTGATATTTTTTATTATAATTTGGATAGTATGGGCAAGGAGTTAGTCCAAATTACCCACACGCCTTTCGCCAATGAAAAATCTCCCCTGGCGATAGACAGTACTTGGATTGGATATTTGAGTGATCGCTCGGGAATTTATAATCGGGAAGTTGGTTTTTTGAAAGATGAAATAGTCGGTTATTCTCGTACCTATGTAATGAAGGATGGTCAAAAAATTGTTATTCCCAAAGATTCGGTATTGGCTAGTTTGGATACGGCTTTTGTGGATACAACTTGGGTTGAAGCGATTTGGCGTCCACAGGCTTATGTGCATCCGGTGACCAATTTTGGCTATAATATCCTTGCGCAAACCTATAAAAATAAGCACTTGTTGGATTTGTTAGAGACTGATAATGAGTATGTTGTGGCCAAGGACAGCTTGTCTCTAACCCAAATAAAAATGGGAGCGACTTCGTCCTATAAACTTGAAAGAATTAAAAATTCAATGGAAGCCACTCCGGAAAAACCATCGAATACAGTTTTGGAAGAAGCGGACACGATACCGCCGAGCCCCAAGGCGGAGTATTATTTTGTTACGCCTTTTGGGGATATGGAAACGGAGACGAAGTCAGCAGATGAAGCGGGGACTTCTATTCACCCGAGTCCAAATGTCAAGTACGTCTATGTTAATCCCGGCCCGGTGGAGCCGTTTAAGCAGGCACGTATCACGCCCAAGCAGATTCGGTTTAGAATGGATTATTTGACAGCGCAAGCGGATAATAATTTATTATTCGGTGGTTTAGATAGTTATGCCGGGACGCCAAAAGAATTTACTACTCCGCCACCCGGAATCTTGATGAAGGCTAATTTTAAAGACTTGTTGGAAGACTATGAAGTCGAAGGCGGGATGCGATTTAATTTGACATTTAATCAAATGGAGTACTTTATGCAGTATTGGGATCGGAAGCATCGAGTCGATCGCCAGTATGGAATTTATTTGCGAAAGATTTCAGATACAGATACCGGTAATAATTTTTTTGTACCCCACAATGTAAAAAATCAAACCGTAATCGCTACGACGCAATGGCGTTATCCATTTGATATTTATCGTAGTTTGCGGGCGACAGCGACGATGCGATTTGATCGTTATTTAGAGTCCAGTACGGATTCTATTTCCTTGCGAAGTCCGGTGATAAAGGATAAGCGAATAGGGATAAAACTGGCTTATGTTTTTGATAATACCTTAGATGTTTACACAAATATTAAAAATGGTACTCGCTATAAAATATACGCCGAGTTAGTTAAGAAGTATAATATCGATTTTGTAGATGGCTTGGATTTTTCTTTGGATAAGGGGTACATGGGTGTGTTAGGTGTGGATGCACGGCACTATCAGAGATTGTTAAAGCACAGTGTAGTGGCTTCGAGATTAGCGGCAGCGACTTCTTTTGGCAGTGAAAAATTATTGTATATCATGGGCGGTACCGATAACTGGCTGATTCCACAATATAATCAAACGACCCCGATTCCTTCCGAGAATTATGCTTATCGTACATTGGCAGCGAGTATGAGGGGCTTTCGCCAAAATATTAGAAATGGTAATTCCTTTATTTTGTTTAATAATGAGATTAGAATGCCGGTTTTTAGATACATTAGTCGAAGACCGCTCAAGTCCACTTTCTTTAATAATATCCAGTTGGTTGGATTTGTGGATGCCGGTATTGCTTGGACGGGCAATGATCCTTTTGATTTGGATAATCCACTGAATACCAGAGAGTTAACTACACGGGATAATACGAATACACCAATTGTCCATGTTCGTGTCAAGTATTTTAGAGACCCCACGGTATTGGGATATGGATTGGGTTTGCGTACCATGTTGTTTGGGTATTTTGTCCGTTTGGACTACGCTTGGGGTGTGGAAACGAGAGTGGTGCAAAAGCCTAAGATTTATTTGTCGATGGGCACTGATTTTTAATTGGGGGATGGTGAAATTGGGATGATAAGATTTTTATGAAGATTTGATTTTTCGCAGATTTTTTTTCCGCAGATTCCCGCAGATTTTTTTTAAAAGCAAGCTTCAACTTCTTCAACTAGCGAAGCGAATCAACTAACGAAGTCCGAAGGACAAGTGAATCAACTTCTTCAACTTCTTCAACTTCTTCAACTTTCTCACTACTCACCACTCACTACTCACTACTCACCACTCACTATGTCGATTACTAGTCAACGGCAGTAGAAGGGTTTTTCATAAAGAAACCAAATAAAATTTTGTGGTCTTAGAACAAAACTACAGAAATGGACTGTTCGGTGCGGACTCAACATTTAGACGTCCGGCCGGCTCAAGAAATCAACCACTTGCGTAAAAATAAAATCATTTTGGAGAGAGTGACCGGCGCCATCGGTTTCGATGAGTTTTGCGGTCGGCCAATTTTGGGCGATGTCTCTAGCTTCGGAGATGGGGATGGTTTGGTCTTGTTTGTCGTGAATAATCAGGCCTTGGACATCGGACAGCTGAGCTGCTTTGGCGACGATGGAGAAATGTGCCATCGTTTGTCCGGAAAGTTTTTTTATGGTTTTGTCAAACCCGTCTTTTAGTTTTGGCGCAAGCCCAAGCATCTCCGAATAAGAATCATAAATCTTACTGACTTCGGAAAAGGTAGCCAATAACACCAACTTCTTGGGACGGGGTAGGTGCAAATCGTGGAGAGCCATGACGGTAGCGCCTCCGCCCATGGAGTGTCCGACTGTGGCATAAAAAGCCCCAAATTTGTCCATGATTGCTTTGATGGCTTGCATAAAAATGACGAGGTGAAGCCGGTGGCCTTCGGATGCACCGTGTCCGGGGGCATCAAACGCAATGACTTGAAATCCTTTTTTGACCAGTGGCGGAATGAAGGAGCGCCAGCGGCCGGCATTGGACTCCCAGCCATGGGAGAAAAGGATTTTTTTATCGGATTGTCCCCAAGAATAGACTTGTATCTTTTGGCCGCCACTGTGGACGGTCTCTTGATTTGCGGTCTTTAGGAATTCAATTTCTTCCGGTTTCTGCTTTCTGGGGCGGGGACTGGTAAAAAGTTTAAAAGAGATTTTTTGCGCCAAAGACGGGGATAGCCGTGATACAAAGTTGATGGATTGGCCGATGAGTTTGTAATTCATGCTATTGAGTTTCATTATACCAATTGGTATAATGTAGGCAAAAGTAGCAAAAAAGCTGGGAACAATTAGCCTTGGATGCATTAGAAAAAAATAGACGTCGAGATTCAAGCAACACACCGGTGCCAATCTCATCAGATTTTGGAAATCTATAACAAGGAAGTGCGAATTGCATTCGCCCCCGCAAAAAAAAAAGGTAACTGTTTAGGTGCCCCAATTTTTAGATAGAAAATAGGCATTTTTGTGTATGTTGACGTAGGGACGCACGGCCGTGCGTCCCTACGTGAGAAAATTTTAGCAAAAACAGGCGCAAAAAGGGCATTTTCTAGCAAAAATTAGCGGGTGGCTAAATAGTTACAAAAAAAGACAGAATGCCGAATAATGCAGTAAGGAGACAGCGCTTGCGCAAAAAAAAACGCTAATTACTGTAGAAGGGATCATAACAGTAATTAGCGTCTTAAGTGTGTAGTGCTAGCGTAGATTGTCAAAAACAATCCGGTACTAATTTAGGTTTTTTGATTCCACATTTTTCTGGTCAAAAAACTCAGTTACCGTGAGATAAGGATTGTGATACTCTTGAACTTCATCGATGTCATTACCGTAGAAATCATTGTTTTGAGTCTCGACCGTTTTTTCGGTATCCTTACTTTCGGAAACTTTTTTCCGGCGTTTAAAGAAATTGTTTTTTTTCATGGTGCAATTTGTTTGAATATGTTATTGGTTAACTTAACAAAGTAAGCTGGGGCTTTTGTTCCAACCGACACTGTTAAATTTATAGACGTAAAAAAGACCCGGTTTAGTTTGTGAAAAGGACAAAATAAATGAAGGGAAGGCACTTTTTTTTTATCTGTGACAAAAGTAAAGGTTTTTTTTCTTAAAGTAAAGCCTTTATAACGGATTTTTATTACTGATTATTCTTTGTAATGCATTGATTAGTAATGATATATAAAAAAATATTTTTATGAAGAGTAGGGGTGAACTTTTCGGATATTTGACTTGATTTTTGTAAGCGTATTGTTTTGTTTTTCGCTTGTTTGGAGTCTGTAAGCTGTCTGTTGGTATGATATTTGTAGTTTTTGTAATATATTATAACTTAACTTTCGGTAGTTAGAAAAGCCTATGGTTATTGCGATGTAGCTTAACATAACAAAGAAAGCTTACCCTTAACCGACACCACAAAATTTTGCTAACGATCTGACTGCTATACCGAAACTTAAGTATTTAAGTACCTATTTTGGTCACCTTACTTCGAAAAACCCTTTCAGATGAAGTTGTTTTATTCTATTGCATTTATCTTGTTGTCGATGTCCGTTTCTATGGCTCAAGGGCTGCCTTCCCGGCCGAATATAGGAGAACTGCCTATCGGCAAAGTACTGACCTGGCAGACAGATGGTCATCCGGCACAGTTTTTTGTGCAGCGTAGTACAGACGGCATTTATTATAGGACCATTGGCAAAGTTGCTTTTCAGGATAGTTTGAAAAGTAAGTTTTACACTTATTTAGATGCTTCTATTGCGCCGGATGAAGTGTATTATCGTATTGCGCAAGCAGGGCATGATACCGGCATTCAGTATTCGGAAGCCAGTTATTTTTGCAGTAATGCCCCCAATAATTTGGTGCTGAAAAGAATCAGTGATTCCCAAGTAGAAAAACTGGTTATTGTAGAGTTTGAGTCAGCGGAGAATGGAGAAGGGGAGTATTATATCACTACAGAGATTCAAAATCACTTATTTACGGTTTATGAAAAACCATTCCCCATCTTTCGTGGAAAAAATGTCTTGCCCATTCAGGTGCAGTTTTTAGATCCCGGGTTTTACCAAGTGCACATGACGATGGACGATGAAGTCGAAAAATTTAGCTTCGTGAAAAAACAAAGCCATGCTGATGGCGATGTTATCGTAGTGAAAAAATAATCGTAACTGTTTTGGTGCTCCTATTTTTAGGCAAAAAACAGACATTTTTGTGGACAAATATTATCTTGATTGAGTGCTTTCTGTTCAATTGTTCAAGCGTTGAGTCGGCTCCGAAAAGTCCACTCTGCCAGAAATTAAAACAATGAACAAAATTTTATTCTGTTTACCACAAGTCTAGTCTCCCTTGCGAAGGGAGATTTAGTGGGTTAAAACAAAAGCGAAAACAGAATTAAATTTTGTGGGATAAAGGTCAAGTGTTAAAGGTAGGCAGCCAAGAGAGCGCCCCCCTTGAACGCCGAAGGCAATTGAACGCCCGAAGGGCAAATTGAACGTGCGAAGCACAATTGAACCCCGAAGGCATTGAACAGAATATCGAAGGCAGAATTTTCCTGAAGCCAGCTCCCATGGTAGCCCCCAAAGTCAAGACACAAAACGGTCATTCCGGGCAAAAAAAAGCCCCCCCCAAATATATCGAGAGAGGCCATCCCAAAAACCGATTACGTCTTTCATATTAGTGTTCAGCTAATATGCTATGTCTTAAAAGTAGAACATTCTTCCGGGATGGCTGCTAAGGAATGGGAAAATCGAGCAAGCCCCTAAAAAGGGAAAAATGTTCATGAAATTATTACTTGTTGTTTTGCATTTAATGCAGGACAAAGTTAAGGCAAAGTTTTATAAGGGAAATACCCTAATTTTGGTATTTATTAAATTAATACGTCTTGATTCCTGTTTTTGCGTTAATTTACTAGTAAATAGTATGTTATATGTGTAGAAAAAAGATAATTTGAATATTTTATTTTTATTTACTCGAGTTTCGGCACTTCTGATGACTCGCATTTATTGAAGTCCCTTGGATTTTCCAAAAAAACTTCTCGGGTAACTAGGCAAGAACGGTGTAGCGGTATAGCGGTTTAACGGCTAGGCAGCCAAGAGAACGCACTCCTTGAACGCCGAAGGCAACCAACGGTGTAGCGGTGTAGCGGTATAGCGGTTTAACGGCTAGGCGGCTAAAAAATCTTACAATTATATCAATTACAGAATCCAAAATATCATATTATGAAGTAAAATCCTAATTAAAAACCCAAATCTCTCAACTAGCGAAGCGAATCAACTAGCGAAGCTTGCGAGCGAATCAACTTTCTCAACTAGCGAAGCGAATCAACTTCTTCAACAAAAGCCCCAAACAGAATTCCAAATATCCAATAATGAGTAAAATCCCAAACAAGAACCCAAATCATCTCAACCTGCGAAGCACTCAACCACGAAGTCCGCAGGACGAGTTCTCAACAAGAGAGCCGTAGGCGAACGTCTCAACTTTTTCAACTAGCGAAGCGAATCAACTTCTTCAACAAAAAAACCAAACAGAATCCCAAATATCCAATGATGAAGTAAAACCTATTCAGGAATACCGACCGCAAAAACACTTTCCCCATTCAAATTTTTAGTCAGGCTTCCATTGGTTACTCGAACAGAAAAATGAGCCGTTATCATCTTCGTTTGGATTCCTGCATCCGTTTTTTTGTAGTCGTCTATTTTGTCTATGACAAAGGAGCTATTGGCTTGGTCGGCTGCAAAGGAAGTCCAAGCTTGTCCTTGGCTGTCTTGATAGATAATCCGAACGGAGGAGCGCCAAAGATGGTCTAGTTGGGTTATGGCTACTTTAGTCCAGTTGATTTGGGCGGTACAAAAAATGTTTTGCCCAAATAAACGGGCATATTCACCGCAAGTGGTAACCTCGTGATTTTGTGCGTCTTTCCCACTGACGCAATAGTTGGTATATGCTTGGCCGGGGGTAATGGGGTGTAAGTTGCCGGTGCCCATTGGTGTCCAAGAGAAGCCACCTATGGGTTGACTGTTGGTGTCCGGGGAGGCCTGCAGGGTGGGGGTAATCGCATTGCCGGTCATATTTAAGGAGATACCGGTGTGTCCGCCGGGTAGTAGTTGAATTTCTTTAGATCCTTTGGCTCCATAAGCATCGGTGACGTCAAGTTTTACCCGAAAGGGGATATTCTCGGTCAATTCGATGCTTATATTTTCATTGGTTAAGTCGAGCGGTACGGTGTCAATTTCGGAAGAGAATCCCCAGTGTACTTTTTTCTGAAATAATTGGTTGGTGCCCACGACACTTCCGTGAAAATCATATTTATAGACTGTAGCCAGCGTATCTGTGGCTTGCGCAATGTGATAGTCTTGTAGTCTTAGGGCTTGCGTCCAATCGGGGAGTTGGCCGTTACTTTGGGTCGTATGGCGGATTTCAATGAGCAATGATTCTTGGCATTGACCGGTGCAGAAGTCATCTTTTGCCAAAAGGCTCCGGAATACGTAGATATCGTTGGTATCCAAATAATAATCGGAAAACTGAAAGAAATGGTCTCGTCCGGCCTCCCAAAACCTAGGCTCTTGATCCCAGTTGAATTGAGCAAAAAACTTGGGGGTTTCTTGTTGTGGACTGGGTAATTCCGTCGGCTTACAGTGATTAAAGAGTAGCACCGTCCAAGCTAAAAGCAGAAAGTAAGATATCTTTTTCATGTCTTAGTTTTTGATATTTTTGGTTTTTCCCGTAAGGGGGATGCGAAGGGTTACACTCCAAGATGCCGGCTTCGACCGGAGTCTAAATTGGTCGCCGAGCCGGGGGGAAAGTCTCCGAAGATGATAATAGCCGCGAAAGCCAATGGCCAGCTTGCCCAGTTGGTGTTCCCCGCCCACTAACAAATAAGTATTTACAGGTGCAAGGTCTTGAGTCGAAAGCCAAATCGTTTTCGAATCTTGTATGGTACGCAGATTAGGTTGTGTTTGAGTGGCCTGATAGGTGGTCAAACGCCCTTGGCCGGCCAGTATCTTTTGAACTTCCAAGCCTACTAAAATGGATTGCCGGCCAATGTCCAAGGAGGCATAAGCGGGCATATTTAGGGAGTGAAGCTTATCAAGCTGAACCCTGACTTCATTTTGGGTGTAGCCAAAGCTAAAGGTCGAGTCGGTGAGCACAGAAACACTATTGAAATGACCGGGATGGTAGCTGTATTTTAATTCCGTACCAAGGGAGAAGAAGGAAGTCAACCGGTATCGAAGGGAAAGTCCGGCCTTCCATTGGGTGGATGTGCCAACCGGCCGGCTTTCGGCCACAATCCCCCATTGCCAATGACGCAGGCGATACCGATGATACTTGGGTATCGAAGGGGTTGGGCTCGAAGGAGGGAGTGGACTTGGATTCGTGGTATGGAGTCGAGTTAGGATGGTCTGTTGCCGGATGCTTAGATTCTCTTTTATTTTTTGTTTACGGGTTTGTAAATTTATTTTGATTGTGCTTGGGGGATTCGCTTTGTAGGCGGGAGCTAATTGGGTTTGTTGATTCTCGATAGGCTTGCGCAAAATGTGGCCGGTCGGGGGCGCAACAGGGTCGGAGTTAGGACGGTCGGATGCTTGAGCGTTCATTCGATTGGTGTGCAAATGGGCTGATTGGCCGGTTTGGGCGGCTGTCCGGTGCACTTGGTCGTTTTGGCTTTTAGGGCTTGGGATATTACCCTGTTGAGCCGGATGGAGAGTGCCTTTGCCGGGTTGGTGCTTTGCCGGGGTTGGCCGGGATAGGTTAGCCGTCGCGGGCTCGGTATTTTCATCGATTTGATTGGGCGGGGCTATTGTGGAAGACTGGCTTTGCGGATTCTCC
>Ga0256832_1002044_pt1 | contig 13763 bp, 10 predicted proteins | sample 134614metaG_FD_190534 | JGI IMG/M metagenome (GOLD analysis project Ga0256832, IMG submission 190534) | Hydrothermal vent microbial communities from Lau Basin, Pacific Ocean - 134-614 | ecosystem: Environmental > Aquatic > Marine > Hydrothermal vents | place: Pacific Ocean: Lau Basin | collected...
TGCTCTTGAATCGGCTGAAAGCGGATGGGCGGTTCAAATTTTTTACTGAAAGTCGCTTTGAGCTGAAAGAGGTAATAAAATACATATTTAATTACCTGAAGGGGCTAAAGGCTGAAAGAGGTAATGGGGGATAGGGAATGAAAAAAGGGGGCTGGAGGGCCCCCTTTTTGGAAAAAATTTAATGAATTTTTTTTAAGATTTTATTTTGCTTGCACGCCGGTAACCTTGACTGGTTTGTTATCATTTACAACGACCTGCAGGGTTTTACTTACACTGTGGCCATGGTTATCCGAGACCGTGGCCGTGACATTGTAGGTACCCTTGGTGTTATAAGCGTGGGTTACCGTGCTTCCAGAAGAACTAGAGGTGCCGTCCCCAAAATTAATTTTGTATGACAACGGATCGCCGTCGCTATCACTTGCAGTCACAGTAAATGTTATCTTCTTGTGGGGGTTGTTCGCAGGATTTGGAGCAGCACTAAAACCACTTATTGCAGGAGCCTGATTTGATCCCCCCACTGGAAGAGGTGTTGCACTAGCATGAGCCGTATGACTGTAATTTCCTGTAGTGTCGTATGTAAAGATAGAATAGTAGTAAGTCAGATTCGAATCCAGCCCTGAATGGACATAGCTGCCTTGTGCATTGGGCTGGCCAGCTATTCTTCCATTATTGCCGTTTGGAACAGCCATTCCATCAGTATAATTCTGGGGAAATGTACCATCGGTTCTGTACCTGATCATTACACCTGCAAAGTCACTGTCGCTTGGATTGGTCCAGGAAAGTGTCACCTTGCCAGGTCCTGGGTCCGCATTAAAATCTGTTACATCACCAGGAGGAGTGGTGTCGTTGCCATCCGGCACAATATAGGTGATTATGAGCTTTGGCCTCTGGCTTGGATCCGTTGCCTCGCTGGAAGCAAAGCATCGGTTGCTGTCCGCACTTGCAGATTTATCAGAATTTAGCAGTAAGCCATAATTAGAAGCAGGATTTGCCACCCAATCCTTTACCATATTAGTTACGTTCCAAGACTTGTATCCATAGGTTTTATTTAGAGATTTTATATCTTCCGCAGGGGCAATATCTGCCTGTGCAAGAGGTATGTTGTTATAACACACGGTGTTTGAGGTCCAGCTATTAGTTCCATCATAGGTATATCCTGTTGCATGTGCCAAGTCTGGATTATGGTTTATAATCTTGTGAACAGAGACATCATAATTGGAATCCCCGCCATCTCCATCCATAGAGTTCATGTAAAGATAGAGAGTTGCACTTTGAATCTGTGCGCCTGCGGGAATGGCAGAAAGATCCCACTTCATAACAATGGCATTCGCTGGCTTATCAGTAGGCCATGTGTAAGTATTAAGCTGTTGGCTGTTGACATTCACATCCGTATTGATGTTTATGAAGGTATCCTGCACAGTTCCTGTGTAGTCGGAATCGGATGAATCTCCGAAAGTTTTTGTATAGGTTCCCTGTGGAATGGTGTACGTAACTGTTATGGTGTCAGTACTCGTATTTCCAGAGCTATCTTTTGCCGTAACAGTAATTACATTTTGTCCTTCTACGAGAGAAATATTCTGAATGCTCCAGCTTGTTGCACCGCTGGCAGTGCCTGATCCTCCAGCCGAATTCACCCAGGTTACTTCACTTACCTGCACGTTATCACTGGCAGTACCCACCAGGTTAATTGTGCTTGAGGTTGTGTCATACGTGTCACTGCTTGTGGGACCTGTTATTTGAATAGAAGGCGGGGTTGTATCATTTACGGGAGCGGTCCAGCTGATTTCATTTGAATCGCCGCTCTCTCCATACTGGTTGAAGGCCCTCACTACAAAATAATAGGTAGTAGCCTCCTGCAGACCAGTCACCAGGTAGTCAGTGACATCGCCTACATCTACCCTGGTGGGGTGACTTCCAGGTGTGGTTCCATAATAAATCCTATATCCATCCACCTGGCCAGAGCTGGGATCCCATGCCAGATGAACCTGTGCCCCAAAAGCCAAGGCACTTAAAAAAAATGCTACACAAAAAACAAAGGCCGAAACCACTGATTTTTTCATAATCGGAGTTCTCCCTGATACTAGCATTATTACGCAATTAATACTATGCCAAAATCATGCCATATTTGTGCTAGACTGTTTCAGTTTCACAATTCAGCCTCTTGCAAGTCTCTCTATAAATATGGCCTAGGTAAAAGTCCCGTCGCAGTATGCCGTCTACACCTAAATTGCACGGTTCATTCGCAAGCCTGCCCTCGTTTAGCAAAACAATTTCTAAAATGCCATTGTTTGCACCAAACCCACCTTCACGTCAGCCTAATCCCTAGACCACCTGAGATCAGTTGGTATATTCTTATCATGGGACAGCAATTGGGTTTACAGGAAAAATAAGTAATGCGTATGGAGAACACTAGGCCATGTAAATTTCGTGCCATTTCATGAAATTGATGAGCGCCCAGATTTTTTCATCGTAGTTTCTCTTTCCTGAAAAGTGCTCTCCCAGTACCCTCGAGATATAATTGTGATTGAATAGACCAGCCTTATTTACCTGCTCAGGGCTCAACGCCTTTTTAACATATTCTCTCATCTCATTGCGAAACCAGACCACCAAGGGCACCGAAAACCCCATTTTTTTTCTATAAATCACTTCCTTTGGCAGCAGCTTTTCAGCGGCTTTCTTCAGCAGATATTTCTTTGAGTAGTTCTTGATTTTCAAATGAGGCGGCACACTGGCAAAAAATTCGACCAGGTGGTGATCTATGAGTGGAACCCGCGCCTCGAGCGAGTTAGCCATACTCATTCTGTCTGTCAGAGTCAAGAGATCATCTACCAAATAGGTGTTAATATCAATGAATGACATTGCGTTTATCGGGTTAATTCCATGAGGCAGCTCACCGTAGATCTGACTGAAAGCTTTGCTGGTAGGTCTGCTAACACAACCTAACGCCTCCTTTGTAAAGAGGAGCTCTTTTTCCTGTTCATTAAAAGTTCCGACAATTTCCAAATACCTTTGCAAAAACGGCAGGTTGGCACTTGAGACAAATCTCTTCAGCCTTTCATTCAAATGGTTCCCGTTCTTTGAGTCGGGTAAGCGTCTCACAGCGGATGGAATGAGCCGTTCTGTTAGGACAGAGGGCAACCGCCGGTATGTTTCTGCCAGGAGGCAACCTACATAGCGCTCGTACCCACCGCAGAGTTCATCCCCTCCCAGTCCAGAGAGTGCCACGGTCACATATCTCCGGGTCTCTTTTGATAGCAAAAAATTGGGTATGGCGGAGGCATCGGCGAAGGGCTCATCAAACTGCGGCACAATCTTGTCCAGCAGTTCCTTTACATTGGGGGGCTCTATGATAAATTCGTGATGATTTGTGTCGAAGCGTTCTGCAACTAGTCTTGAATACTTTCTTTCATCAAAATAGGCCCCAGAACCCCTGTAACCTATTGAGAAAGTTTCCACTGGCCTGTGAGAAAGCTCGCTCATCATCGCCACAACCAGACTAGAATCGATACCACCACTCAAGAAGGCACCTAAAGGCACGTCACTGATTAAACGACATTTAACGGACTCTTTAAATATTTCCAGAAATTCTTCAATATACTCATTTTCGTCTTTAGAAAAGCCATCGCTTGCAAACTCAAGGTTCCAATACCGCTTTATCTCTATGCCCCCGTTTTCAAATACTATAAAATGGGCAGGAGGCAGTTTGTTGATATTTTCAAATATGGTGCGGGGGGCGGGGACATAGAGGAATGTGAAGTAATCGCTCAGGCTGTTAAAGTCAATCTCACGCTTCACAAAAGGCATTGCAAGAATGCTCTTCAATTCTGAAGCAAATAGGAAGTATTGCGGCGTTACATGGTAAAAAAGGGGCTTGATCCCTAGCCTGTCGCGTGCCAGAAAAACTTTTCCCTTTTTTTGGTCCCAGATACAAAAAGCAAACATCCCCCTAAGTTTATTGACAAGCTTTTCGCCTTCCTCTTCATACAAATGAACCAGGACCTCGGTATCCGACCTTGACGAGAAAGTATGTCCTTTTTCCAGTAGCTGTTGTCTTAGCTCCAAAAAATTATAAATCTCGCCATTGAATACAACCCCTATCGTGCCATCCTCATTGAAGATAGGCTGGTTACCAGTCTCAAGATCAATTATTTTCAGCCGGCGCATCCCGAAAGCCATACTATTGTTTATGTGATATCCCTCCGCATCAGGCCCGCGGTGAATAATTTGATCGCACATCTGCTTAATAAGGGTTTTCGCCTCTGAAATTCCTCTGTCCCTACTTACGATGCCACAAATACCACACATACTATTTCTTCACCAATTGATAGGCCGCCAATAAATCCTTCCCAATGACTTCCCATGCATAACGTTTTTCAACAAATTTTCTTGCATTCTGAGCTAAGTGAAACCTCAATTTCTTATCTTCAAACAGTGTCTGTACCATTCTTGCGAAGGTTTCGGGATCATCAGCTATCAAGACGTGCTCCTTGTTTTTAATCTCAAGGCCCTCAGCACCAACGGTTGTTGTCACAATTGCTTTCCCCATTGCCATGGCGTCGAGAAGCTTAAGCTTAGTACCACCGCCATCTCTTATTGGGCAGACGTAAACCTCGGATTGGTCAATATATGGCCTGATATCCTCAACAAAACCGGTTACACTTATGGAGGGATCATGAGAAGCCGCTTTTCGCAGGCCCTGAGAGGGTTTCCTACCTGCTATGGTTAATGAAGCGTCTCGATAACTCTCTTTTATTTTTGGCCAAATGTGCCTGATAAAATAGAGCATAGCATCTTCGTTCGGATACCAATCCATACTACCAGCAAATACTAGGCTATGTGGGATAGCTTGAGTTTTCTTAGAGTTAAAATATGATATATCCACCCCGTTCTTAACAATCATTATTCTTGCATCGGGCACAAATTTCAGTAGCCTTTTTTTGTCCAAGTCGGAAACCACAATATTAATGCCGACAGCGGGGCAAACTCTTTTCTCATATGATCTTAGTTTGTATGCTTCACGGAAGAAGTATACTTTTTTTAACGGATTCGTCTCCTTTTGTGCCCTTCTCAGCATCATATGTGATTCCACATTATGATGATTTAGAGCTAAGTGAGGCCAATATTCTCTTTCCACATACCTCTCTAAACCAAGGGTATCGCAATGAATAACATCAGGCTGGTGTTCTTTTAGGATATCGTTCACTGTTACTTTCATCTCATCACTGGTGAGCCAGGCAAGGCTATATGCACTAGAACCAACAAAACTCTTGAAGACAAGCAGGTACCACAACACTCTTGAAGAGTCTGACGAAATTGGAACAACTCTAACGCTTTGGCAATATTGTTCCATTTTCTCGGAGGCTCCGAGAATATCTTCCTGGTTAGGTAGCCAAGCTTTTTGGTTAAATGCACATAGGTCCACCTCTTCCTTGGTACTCACTTGTTTAATCAGATTAAAGCTTCGTTGCATAACCCCTCCTCTAGGAGGATAGGGCAAAAGATGTGATATCCAAAGTACTCTCATGCTGATGCCAATTTAATAATTTTGAAATACCCTAAAAGCAACCTAAGTTACTATTCCCTTTGGTTATTACCCACCAGTTCGCTGAGACCGCTATCTCATAACCTCCAAATAGATATTTTCGTAGTTGTCAAGCATGTGCGATAATGAAAATTTATTCGCAGTTTCCTTACCATTCGAGGAAAGACTAGCAGCCAAATCTTTATCTTTCAGTAATCGCACCGTTGCATTATATAGAGCTTGGGGGTCACGATGAGGCACTAGCAAACCGTCCTTTTCGTGTGTGATAATTTCCTCTGGTCCCCCTGATCTTGTTGCAACAACTGGCACCCCCGCAGCCAACGCCTCAACCGTCGCCATTGAGAATCCTTCCGATATTGACGGAATTATAAATAGGTCAAAACTACCCAAAATTTCCGCAATATCTGTCCTAAAGCCCAAAAAGGTAACGATATCTTTCAGACCGAGGCGTTGGACAAGGGAAACCAAGCCCTTCATATCTTCTTGCTTCCCCTCTCCAACTATAAGGTATTTTACATTGGCAAAATCTTTTCTGACCAGTGAAGCAGATTCCATTAAGTATTTGTAACCCTTTGCTGGTCTTATATTACCAATAGTTCCAATAACCACATGATCTTCTCTGAAACCCAATGCCTTCTTTTTTTTTCTTATACTTGTATAATTACCCTTAAATTTGGCAAGATCGATTCCATTGTGAACTACAACCCACTTTTTCGCAAATAACAGTTTATTCCTACAAAGCTCCTTTTTAAGAATGTGAGAGACAGTAATTACTCTCGCTGAGCAGAGAGCTATCAAGAACATCTTCAATGCAATGAATCGACCTTGGTGCGCACCCTTGTCCACGGCGCCGTGAAATGTAGCCAACACAGGAATTCCCAGTATCTTACCTGCTAGACTAGCATAGAAATTCGATCCTAATAAGTGAGAGTGAATGAGATCAATATTATTCATCCTCGCGAAGGAAATTAACCTCATAAGGTAAGCTATATCGAATTTCTTGTCGGACCTAACGATCTCTGGAGACATTCCCAGCTCCGTTAGATTGTTGTAAACCCAGCCAGGACCTGCAATACAAGGAAAGCTTTGGTATCCTTTTTTGACCATTCCTTTCACTATGGCCAGAAAAATGCTTTCCGCACCGCCAGGTCCCGTTGTTTCGATTATGTGCATAACCCGCCGATGTGCCAAAATAGACCCCTCGTTTAGCTGTTTCATCATCATAATCTTAAATCAAAGAAGAGCGTACCGAAATCTCACCTTTCCTAGATTTCGTTACGCTCCGTTGACAATGCTATTCGGAGAGGACGCTTTTTCGAAGCTAATGAGCAATGCGGGCGTTTTGTGGAGGCCCAGGAGGACTTCCACTACTACCTACTGGCCCGATGAATTCTGTGCCGATCACAATATCATCCCAGTATCTATACTCATCTATCCAGCCTTGATTATAGCTTGAACGATTAACGTCTACTTGACGTCCGACCTCAATAGTCCCTAGACCAATATCAGAGCTTGCATCAGATTCTGATCTTAAAGTAAGATCGGTCCTTTCAAAAATCATTTTGGGCGTTTCCCCATCTGGTGCCAACCATATTCTAACAATATCCTTCCCATATGTTCGATATTGTACTTCAACCTCCAAATAGTACCATTCGTTAGCCCGAATATGGTTGTACGACTTGTTAAAACCTGGAGACCCATCGCCCCACAATGTTGCTCCCATAGCACCGTTTCCGATATAAGCTAATGAAAGGCAGTATCCATTATCATCACAGTTATTCCCCCACGGCCACGCAACAATAAAAAAGGCCCAACCTCCAGCATTGTAGTTCTCTGGCTTGAAGTAAATAAGCTTTCTTTGCACCGTGGGTGAGGAGCATAGGTCATTTGCGTTTAGCTTAAACTTAAAGTATCCCCTGAAAAAATAATGCTTCAGAGGCACTGGAGGGTGATAGATAAGGCAGGTATTGTTATCTTGGTGAAGCTGGCAATCCCCTCGAGGGTCGTCATCCAAAATATAATGTATCCCCAAACCATAGCTACCCCTGTGAGCAGCTTGGGAATTAACCCGCAGTGTAGTGCCAGTATTACAATTGCTATCTTGCAACCACACCGACCAGTTATTACTATAATTTCCTGTCTCAAAGTCTTCCTTCAGAATTGTCTCCCCGTTGGCAGAGGAAACGGCATAAATGACCATGAGCATTCCAAGTAAGAGAAAGAATGTCTTTTTTTGCTTATTTCGCATTGGCTCAGCCTCCTTAATACGTTTTGATTCGCAGGTTATCCCAGTGGCTCTCAGGGAATTTATGCAAGTCACGTGCCATTTTAGCATTTTTTAATTCTGGTTACAGGTCTCATCACTCACTCGTTCGGAACCTTTTGCTAATACGATCTAATGGCTGATCAATGCCTCATAAAGCTTCTCAGAAGTACATGAGGCCAACTTCCCTAATGTTCTGAGTGGATTTTCCTTGAGATTTCTCAAGAAGGAGTCCAGGTAGCTTTCCATTCTCTCAGCACGAATTGATAATTTCGAAGCACTTATCGTATTCATTAGCTTGATGAGGTCAAATGAGTGAGGGTGACCCTTGTCGAATTCAAAATGTTCTTCAAGGAAGTCCCTGATTCTTAGTCCTAATTTAGACCTAATATTTAAAGAGAGGTAGATAATGCCATCATCTTTTAAAACTCGTCCCGCTTCAGACAAGACCTGCTTAGGATTTCGAGTATGGTCTAGTACATTATCTATAATTATAAGATTAAAATACTTGTCAGGAAATGGTATATTTTCTCCTACTCCTTCAACATAACTAACAGGGAATTCCCTATATTTCTTAAATTCAGTGCTTTCTTCAAAAACCTCATATAAGGGTTCTAGAGCGAATCTGTCACCATGAGGCCATGCAGACACAGTCCCAACCGGCCCGCTACCAATCTCTAACACCTTCGATTTTCTAACCTCCAAGACGTGCGCGAATCCATTATCAATTAAAAAAATCTCTAGTTCCTTGGCTTTCCAGCTGTACCAATCTAAAGGACGTTTATTCTTAAGAAGTTTTTTCCAATGATTTACTTCATATTCCTGTGCCTTAGTCCAACGTTGATCATAATGTTTTTTGTGCAATTTGTCCTCCGAGATATTTATTAAGTTATATTAGGCGAAATGGTATTCTTTATGCTTAAATACAAATTCTTAAGTTGCACGGTAGCAAGTCGCTTTTCTTTCTCATTAAAAATTAAGCCCACTATGATAGCTATAAATGCGATAGAAAACAGACTTTTAAACAAAATTCTGTTTATTAAAGTGCTATAATTGATAGCATTACCCAAAAGAAAAAAAGATATCCCGATTAAACATAACAAGCCAATCCTGAACCAACCGTAATTAATAGGAAAAAATCTCTGGCTAAAATAGTAAACAAGAATAAATCTAACAAAAAAAACTACAAACGTGGCATATGCGGCTCCGAATGAACCATACCTAGATATCAAAAACATATTAACGATAATAACAAGTGCAGCAGAAAAAGCAGTTGCCAATCCTAAATAAATAGTTTTGTGTCTTATATATATCCCAATATCGCAGAATGATGTCCATATTTGAAAAATATACGCGGAAACTATTATAGGAACTATTTTATATGCACTATAGAAGGAACTTGATGACATAATGAAGATTACTTCCTGAGCAAATGAGGCAATACAAAATCCTACAAAAATAACAATAGTGTTAAGCAGGAAAAAAGCTTGGCTGAAATGTTCTTGATAAAACTTTTTTTTTGCAATGTCGTATCGTTTGGCTTCCCATACTTGCGAAAAGGGATAATAAACCATAACGCTAAGTAGAAAGCCAAATTTATAAGCAAGCGAGTAAATGCCAACATCAGTTACGCCTCTTAGCGAGCTAAGAAAATACCTGTCGGAGAAGGTCAGAATAAAATGACCGAGACTATTTAAAATAAGGGGCATACCAAACATCAAAATCTTAAGGCTAAGCTTATAGGAAAATGCCAGACGAATCCTTTTCATCGGGAAAAGTAGGATAACACTCAAAATAGCATGGGCCAGCAGATTAGAGTAAAGAACACCAAGAACACCTTTACTGGCAAAGACAACAAAATAAACACATAGAAATACTTGTATAAGAAGCTTTACCAGATCATAGACAACAAACAACTCTGCTTTCCCTTCGGCACGCAAATAAAGCATAGGAATTTCGATAAAACTCTGGAGAACATACGTCACCAGCACTATCTTGACGAAGCTACTGTAATTTATACTACCAAACGCCAAAAAGGAAATTTTGCCTGAAAATGGCCAACAAATCACTACGAAGAAAATAGATGCTGCAGTAAGTGTAATGAGAGATGTGGTTACAACAAGCTGCTTACTATCCCAACTAGAATAGTCTGAGTAAAATTTAAAGAAAGACGCACTCACCGCTACGCCCGTAAAGATCGCCACAACGTTCACACCCATTTCTAATAGCTCAAGAATTCCATAATCCGCCGGGGTTAAATATCGGGTATAAACTGGCAGCATCAAAAAGCTAGCTGCTCTACTAAGGATTACTCCCAGTCCGTATATCACGGTTTGCTTTCCGAATTCGCTGTATGAGGCTGAGGAGGCCATAGTTCCCCGTTGTAAAATTATCGTGATTTTCTTTTACGCGTTATTAAATATCTCAGACCAATTATTTCAGCTAACAAATATAATCGATTGTCATCTTGAAACATTTTTAGAGGATATGAGTAAAAAGAACGTATCAGATGCCTAATAGCCATGCGTTTATTTTTTGCGCAAATTCTTGCGCAGTCCAGGTGCAAATATGCCAAGGCCTTCCTTTTCTCTGTCCATTCCTTGTATTCCATCCAATCTATAATACTTCTTATATCGGAATAAAAATCCTGTAAAACTTGATCCCCTTCCTTTATATTATGAATTCTGATGGTAACAAGTGGTTGGGGTACTATTAGAATTTTACCACTGTTGTTTAATATCCTTAACCACAACTTCCAGTCTTCTCCAAATCGTAAAGTTTCCTCAAACCACTCATCCCCAGATATCGCATCTCTTTTTATGACAGCCCCCGAAACCCCGCCAGGAAGTCTATTCCTTACTCGTAACTCGTTTGCGCTGAATTTTTCCGCCCATAAGCCAAGCGGGGCGCCATTGTAGTTTACAAGATTAGCATAACAACCGACCAAACTTGCACCTGAGCTGTTAAGCGTTTCTAACTGTTTTTCAAGCTTATCTCTATGCCAGTAATCATCACTATCTAAGAACGCTATAATATGTCCCTTCGCCAGGCTTATTCCGTGGTTTCTTGCTACAGAAACCCCACTGTGATTTTGGTAAACATATTTTACAGTTGGGTATAATCGTTTAATATTCTTCGAAGTCTGGTCTGTAGAACCATCGTCAATTATAATTAATTCGATATTCTTGTATGACTGAAACAACACACTTTCTATTGCTATCTGTAACATGGGCCATCGGTTAAACGTAGGAACTATAACGCTTACAAGTGGTTCTGTATTTCGTTGAGCCATTTGGAAAACCTCATCTGCCAGATTTTACGCAGAATCGCTAGCGAGGTTATAATTCGCAACTGAAAGTCCTGCCAGGAGGAATAAATGTGGATAATATATTGTCGTAATTAACATTCCAGTGATCACAAATGAAACTAGACTAGCATTTAAAGCAACACTCAATTTGCCTGACGGATACTTAGAAGTTTCCGTCAGTCTTTTTGTTTTAAAATTACAGGAGAAGACGCGGAGTATTAGAGCACAATAAGCGATAAAGCCCAAAAGACCTGTCTCTGCTAAAGAGTTTATGAAATTATTATGACTCACGATCGCATGAGCGTATCTTCCTTCAGTAGGGCCGTAATTTTCAGGCTTATATTTTTTTATGAACGCATAACGGAAATTGCCAATCCCTACACCTAATACTGGTTGCTGTTTAAACATCATTATCCCGCTTGCGAATAAATTTAGCCTTTGCATTGCCGTGGGGTCATTTTTATAGTTGAGTGCCGATTTAAATCTATTTTTATAAGGAACGGGCGCTATCGACCATACAGTAACAATAATAATAACTATTATAATTAAGGCGGTCACTGCCATCCTAAGATTTTTTTTAGAAATAGCAGGTGAAACTACTTCCCCTAAAAATCCTATGGCTGATGCCCTTGATCCCGTGGCAACCAGCGACATGAGAAAAACCGGAATTGAGACTATCACACCCAGCTTGATAATTTTTTTTTCCATTGCAAAAAATAAAAAAATGACCAATGGAATCAAAACACATAATCCCACTCCAAAATCTCCGGCGTTCCCCATGAAGCCGGTAGACCCTGCCCCAACACCTTCTTGTATATGGTAGGCAGCGAAACCGCCAGAAACTAAATTCTTATAAACTCCTAGCTGCCATACAGATAGCTTCAGATGTTGCAACCAAAACAATATGAGAAATATTTTCATTTTAAAGGCACTATCAATACCTTTATAGACAAGATAATAAATTATACAAGTCTTAACGAGGCTGTTGAAGCTGTCCCAAGCTAGAGCCGGATTTAGTGCAAATGGTACTGAAATAAGGCAGATAGCAAGCCATATTAGCAGAGCCTTGCTAACAAACCAGTGGTCCAGAATATCTCCTTTCTTCCAAAAGCAAGCCAGTAAAGCTACTATGGTCACAAATTTTCCAGCGTGCAATTTTCCAAGAAGAGGAAACATTGCTGTTACTCTTGAATATTCGAAGACTGTATAGGTACATACTGCAATAAAGCTAAGATCAGGATGAAGAGCGCGGACCTTATTGGATTTGGCTGATTTTTGGCTGATCAATTTACACTTTTTTCAGCTTTGATTAGCAGATTGAATTCTTTTTAGCTCTTGCTCCAGATTGTTGCGGAAATTCCGGTAGCGGGAGGTATTTATAATACTGGGGGACCCACCATATATTAGAGATTGACGCTTGATATTCCTGATACTGATCCTTTTGTGTCGCATAAGATTCTCCCTGATATGCTCCAAATTAGCTATATTAAAAAATTCGTTAAACTCATAGATTATCCCATTTTTGATGGAATCACTGACTTGAGACAGAAAATCGTCTATAGTACTATAAATCCTTGCCGGTACACCAGCGGCAACTCTACCCGGGGGTATCCTTTTATTTACCAGTGAACCTGCGGCTACGATTGCGTCAGGACCTATTTCTACTCCTGGCAAAATTATTGCTCTTTCTCCAATGAAGCAATTGTCATTTATAACAACTGGCTCTACCACTGTATAGCCCAGATATTTGTTTACTGTAGCATCGTGAACCATAATTCTTACGTCTCTGCTGATAGAGCAATTATTCCCAATATAAATCAGGTGAGAATATGGGAAATCGAAGTCTACACCTGGCATAATTGTAACGTTCTTCCCAATATGCATTCCATACGAACAGAGAATCTTTATTCTCCTTTTCTCCCGAATACTAGTTAAATACTCCTTAAAACGCCTAATAAAAGCTGAAAAGTTCGTCACCGATCCTACTCCCGATTTTGTACTGCCCCAACTAAGTTGCTTCCCGCGAGTGAAACCATTGAAAGTGTCACCAAAATCATCCGACAACACATTCTGTTTTCATAGAATTTTTAGCCTATTATTTTTAAAAACGTTCCTAAAGCAGTATTTTGGGAAACCTCTAAGAATCCCGATCCAGACATAGTTTTGATAGGGTCATCCAGAACAAGACCGTCAGGTAGGTCCCATTTTGGCCTTTTTGAGCGTTTTTTCATCGCTTCTGTACGGTGTTTTTACCATATTTGTATGCTCTGGACGCAAGAAGGCTGTAACGGTCAAGATTGTAGGCAAGATTTCTTAGCCCGATCTTCAAAAAGGCTCGGGCCTTACCTACGGTTCTCACTATCAAATTGCAGCCTTTTGAAGTTGAACACCAAATACATGCTCAATCCTTGACCTTATTCTTGATCGGGTTCTGTTACCTTTCTTCTCTCTGTCACTTAATGGCCTATTTCTCGTACCCTTACGCTGGATATGATCTCGGTATCCATTTAAACCCAAGTACCAGAGATTTTTGTAGGAACGATAGGCTGAGTCAGCCCATACTGCACCACTGGTGTTATCTTCATCTAATAACTCTGTGAATATCCGACTGTCATGAACAGAGGCATCTGTTACTTCAAATTTCCTTATGA
>Ga0256832_1002045_pt1 | contig 13762 bp, 8 predicted proteins | sample 134614metaG_FD_190534 | JGI IMG/M metagenome (GOLD analysis project Ga0256832, IMG submission 190534) | Hydrothermal vent microbial communities from Lau Basin, Pacific Ocean - 134-614 | ecosystem: Environmental > Aquatic > Marine > Hydrothermal vents | place: Pacific Ocean: Lau Basin | collected...
CCCGTTTGAGCGCCTCGATTCATAGAAAAATAGCTGCGCTTAATACGGGATGAACTTTGTTCCTGACGCACTAGCATGTTTTGGTTTCACAGGTTTTAAGTAGTATAGCCTGTGCCGCCATAGCGGAACAGAAGAGAGAATACACCCTCTTAATCTCGAATCCCGTCTAAACAACCTCATCCCCTAACCCCTTCTCCTTTGAAATACATCAAGTACTATAGTAAATCCATAGCCAAAGGAGAAGGGGGATACACTCTTTATCTAACTGAATATTACCCTAATGAAATTCCCTACAGTTAGAGAAACATAAGCCCCCCTCTCCTTCATCATAAATACTCAGACAATGAACAGATTGAATAACGCCGAGGCGTCACAGGTTATGAAGGAGATGGGGATGGGGGGTGAGGTTGTGAAAATGTGCATTTTGTAATACACATGTCGGGAATAGATAGTAATATTGGGACCTTTTTTTGCTGTATATTTGAGCTAGCTTATTCAACGACGATTAGGATAATTTGGTGTTGGCTGCAAATTTTATCGTAGAATGTGTTGATGTGCTATCGGTGACGGTTGATACTTTAGGTAGACATGTTTTTTCGTTATTGAATCTCTATTTCAGCATTACCTATTTATAAAAAAGAAATGAATTATGGCAATTCCACGTTATGATGAAATTCAGTTTCCTGCTTTGAAGCTATTAAATGATGGGCGGGAAAGGAAGTTAAGAGAATTCGAAGAACCTTTAGCCACTCATTTTGGTCTTACAGATGAGGAGACAGGAAGAATGTACCAATCCGGAAATGGTCCCATATTTAGAGATAGGATAAGCTGGGCATTGAGTTATCTGAGTATGGCTGGGTTAGTTTCTAAACCCAAAAGAGGCGTATATCAAATCAATGAAGAAGGGCTTGAAATGGCAAAAAAGCCTGATGAGTTAGTAAGTTTTATTAAGGGTAGAATCAAAGATAGAGAACCAACCAGAAAGAAACAAGACGATGGTGTCCTTGCGGAAATGGACGAACAAGGTTCAGAATTGACTCCGGAAGAATCTCTGTATAAATCTTATCAAGAGATTAGAGGTGCAGTTTATAAAGAAATTCTAGATACTATTCTTTCTAAGACGCCCAGAGAATTTGAAAGGCTAGTTGTCGAGCTATTACAAAAAATGGGTTATGGAGGTGAAGTCCATAACGCAGGTTTGGTTACACAATACGTAAACGACAAAGGGATAGATGGGATTATAAAGGAGGATATCTTAGGATTTGGGCGCATCCATATCCAGGCAAAACGATACAAAATAGGCAATAATGTATCTAGGGAGGATATACAAAAATTCGTTGGTGCTCTGGCAGTGGCTCAGTCGGATAAAGGAGTCTTTATTACTACCTCTGATTTTACAAAAGGGGCGAAAGAGTACGTAGAGCATCTGAACTCTTCTGCGACAGTCGTACTGATGAATGGTATGGATTTGGCAGAGCATATCTATAACCACAATTTAGGTATGCAAACTGGACGAACACTGGAAATTAAAAAGTTGGATGGTGATTTCTGGGATCGAATGCAAGATGATTAAGCCGGGCGATTTCATTTTGTGTGTATTACAAACTGCACTAACCTAAGACAAACGGTTCGGAAGAACATCGCCCCCAAAGCGGACGAAGGAAGACTTGGGAGCGAAGATTTATTGAGCAGGATCGATTTGAGATTTGTGATTTTGCTCTACGCTATATGTAGTATAGGTTCACGCACGTTTTATTACTCCTGAAACCGGCGATTTGGAAATCTATTTGAAGTCAGTAAAAGACATAAATCTTATAACGCTATAGCGTCACAAGTTGTGTTCTCTGTGCCTTATGTGGTTCTAAATCAAAGTTGTTGATTACCACGACCTGTGACGCCCCGGCGTTATAAGGCACATTAGGTCACATTAGGAGGCAGGTAAAGAAATTAATTCGGCTCCATAGGGGATTACATCTGCGATTTGATAGGCCATGGTTTAGGTGTTTTAACCCCGACTCTAAAGCTGACGCGAGACGACTTGGGAGTGGAGATTTACAAGAAGACTTATCATGTAGGAACGATTGAAGCAAACTTGGAAATTGTGCATTTTGTAATACACACATTTCATTTTCGGTATGGACTACTAGAAAATATAAACCGCTACCTTTGCGTTATGAATCCGCAAAACGGAGAAAAAGGATGAAGCAAATAATACCCATTTTTACCCTTATTTTTTGTGTGTGGGGAGGCGCTCTCTCGGTGGAAGCCCAGGCAGATGCCAATACCACCTGGCGGGAGGCTGTCCGACAGTATCGCAAGGAGCATTATCTCGATGCGCGGAAGGCATTTGAGTCCTTGGTGGAGCAGGGGTATCACTCCGGTGATTTGTATTATAACCTGGGCAACACCTATGTCAAACTCCACCAATACCCCAAGGCAATGTTGATGTATGAGCGGGCCCTCAAGGAGCGGCCGGGGATGAAGGATGCACGGGAGAACCTCAAGAGTCTCCGGGAGGAGATGGATACGGATATTATCGAATTAAAGCCGTTTTTTCTCTCTCGCTGGTGGCAGGGTTGGCTGGGATTGCTACCCCCCAATGCCTGGGCGGGAATCAGTGCCTTGCTATTTCTTGTTATCGGTTGGTTAGTATGGCGTTATTTGGGGAAGCGAGTCGATGGGGCGCGAAACCCGCTCATTATAGCTGTCGTGTTAGCCGGGGTATTCATTGCTTCAGCCTATGGTTCATATAGGATGCATTCGCGGCGCGACACCGCCGTAGTGCTTCCGGATACCGTCCCTTTGTACGAAGGGCCAGATAGTAGAAGTCACGCTGCGACAGAGGTGCCACCGGGAATTAAAGTGACGATTATTGATTCTATAGGCCATTGGTATAAGGTGGCCTTGCCCGATAGGCAGCTCGGGTGGATGCCGGACTCTGTGGTGGTTAAAATATAGCACTCGAGATGCTTTAGGTCAAGGAATGACGGAAAAATATATAATTTACATCTACAAAGCACCTTCACTGCATCCTAAGCTTTTATCTTTGCGCGATGAATGAAAAGATAGTCATCCTTGATTTTGGTTCCCAATATACCCAACTCATTGCCAGACGAGTGAGGGAACAGCACGTATTTTGTGAAATACAACCATTTAATAAGTCCATCCAATGGTCGGACAATGTCAAAGCCGTAATTCTATCGGGTTCTCCCTGGTCTGTCCATGAAGGCAATACCGGTGATTTTGATGTGGTGGAGATCCTCAGAAAGGTGCCAGTACTGGGTATTTGCTTTGGTGCACAACTTCTTACCCATGTGTTGGGAGGTACAGTAGAGCGCTCCAACAAGCGAGAATACGGCCCGGCCTCATTGGTTGTAAAGCATCCGGAGAGTAGATTTTTGGAGGACGTCAAGACCGGGGACCAAGTATGGATGTCCCATGGGGATACGATAGTCAGGGTGCCGGAAGGAGTGACGGTTATTGCGGGGACGGATGACATCCCGGTAGCGGCCTTCGAAGGGAGTACGGATCGTTTTGGGAATCCGTTTTTTGGATTGCAGTTTCACCCCGAGGTGACCCACAGTTCTTGTGGAAAGCAGATATTTCATGATTTTTTGTTTGAAATCGTAGGATTGAAGGGGGACTGGACACCGGAGGTATTTGTCGAAGAAGCCATCCAAAAAATAAAGGAGGAAGTGGGTGAAGATGATGTGCTCATCGCCATTTCCGGAGGGGTGGATTCCTCCGTGGCAGGTGTTTTGCTAAATCGGGCCATCGGTGACAAGATGCATGGCATCTTTGTCGATAACGGGCTGTTGCGCAAAGGAGAATTTGAAGAGGTCTTGGGGATTTACCGGGACTTGGGGCTCAATGTCCGCGGGGTAGATGCCAAGGAGCGATTTTGGAGGGCCTTGGAAGGCGTGACCGATCCGGAAGAAAAAAGGAAGGTGATAGGCTCTGTTTTTATCGATGTATTTCAGGAGGAAGCAGGCAAATTGAAGGATATGAAATGGTTGGCTCAAGGCACGATTTATCCCGATGTGATCGAGTCACTATCCGTCCATGGCCCGTCGGCGACGATCAAATCCCATCACAATGTCGGAGGACTGCCGGAGCATTTGCATCTGAAGTTGGTCGAACCCTTGCGAAGCCTCTTTAAGGACGAAGTGCGTGAGGTGGGACGTACCCTCGGTATCCCGGCCAATATCCTCGACAGGCATCCGTTTCCCGGTCCGGGATTGGGGATTCGCATCATTGGCGAGGTGACACCTGAAAATGTACGGATTCTTCAGGATGCAGACGCCATTTATACCCGCATCCTGAGGGAGAGTGGCTGGTACGATAAAATATGGCAAGCAGGTACAATATTGTTGCCTATTCACTCCGTTGGTGTTATGGGTGACGAACGAACGTATGAGCGTGTCATCGCCTTGCGCGCCGTCAACTCCATGGATGGAATGACTGCTCAATGGACGCCTATCCCGTACGAGGTTCTGGGTTCGATCAGTAGTGAAATTATCAATACGGTAAGAGGTGTTAACCGGGTCGTTTACGACATTAGTACCAAACCACCTGCCACCATCGAATGGGAGTAGAGTAGATGCCGGTGGTGGGATGTTCCGGTGTGACACAAAATCAACCATTTCATACCTGATAAATAATGTACTGATACGGATAGAGGACCGGAAGCAGAATAAAACAGATAAAAACGGATAAATGAGGTATATTCTTCTTTTGATAGTGGCGGTGAGTCTGCTCAGTTGTGATGCGACGAAGAAATCCCGCAAGACCACCTATCACAAATCGACCAAACATCGCAAAACCCACACTGCGCACAATAAACATAAGGTCAAGAAACCCAATTGGCGGATAAAGCAGGATAAACCTCCGGTTAAGGAGGATATGCCTTATGATTATGGGTATAATCTGACGAGTGAGAAGAAAGATGCCTATGATATTGCGCTTTTGATGCCCATGCGAGCGCATAGGGTCAACCCATCGGAGCCGGATAAGATACCTAAGTCGACCTTGCGGTTTGTCGAGTTTTGGGCGGGAGCAAAACTCGCTCTCGCCGACCTGAATCAGAAGGGTATCCACCTCAATGTCACCGCCAAAGATACGAAGTATTCGAGTGCGGATGCTAAGCGAATTTGGAGAAGCTTGCGCAATGACCCTCCCGATGTGATCGTAGGTCCATACAAACGGGAGAATGTCCAATACTATGCCGAGCGAGCAAAAGACTACGGTTTTACATTCGTGTCCCCGTGGATTTCAAGTCCCAAGATTACCAAGAATAATCCGTTTTACATTCAGACGAAAGCCGGTTTACGCGCGCATTACGAGACGATTTTCCATCATATCACCAAGCATTATGATGCCGACCAGGTTTACATCGTCATTAAGGAGAAAGATGCCGCCAAGCGCAAGTTGATGGAGGAGCTTTACGCAGAGCAAAGCGAAGGGGGAGAAGCGGTATTGCCTCATTTTATCGAGGTGAATGTCGATACGGTATTGCGGGGGCATGAGATGATTGATTCTTCTAGTCTGGATTGGGAAGCGCATAGCCCGATGGTGTTTTTCCTGCCTTACGCCTCCAATAAGGACAAGATGTTTGTTTATTCTTTTATGCAAAAATTCGAACTGTTGACCGGTACCAATGATGCAGTATTGTATGGGCTCTATAAGTGGCTGGACTTTGGAGAAGATGTGTACGATTTGATCAACAGGATGGACGTGCGTGTTTCAGTGAGTGGCCTCGTCAACCCATTCAATAGTGCTACCCGGCAGTTTCGTCGGCGGTATTTTAGCACATATGGCAGCTTGCCGGGCAAAGATGCTTATGAAGGGTATGATTTGTTCTATTATTTGGGGGAGAGTCTGAATAAGTACGGGGACAAGTTCCAATTGCACATCAACACCCAAAAGCCCGTATCGAGAATCCATACGGTTTATGACCTCCAACCGGTCATGAGTAAGACGGAGAACAGGGTGGAGTACTTTGAGAATATCTTCGTGGATCTCATCGAAATGAAACATTATAACTTTAAGCGGGTAGGGTTGCGGTAAGGGAAGCATAATACGGTGTTCTACTGTTATTGATAGAGGTGCCTGTCTCTGTTTTGTGCCCCATTCCGGTGCGAGAGCTCATGCTCGCAAAGACGCGAGGAATTTCATTACTCATAGAAGGGGAGGGTTCTATTAATGTGTCCGGAGTGCAGCTTGTAATACACACTTATTCAGGTGAAATTTTCACATTACGGGATATTGTGTATATTTGCCATACCATTCTCAATGTGATTTCCATGAGCTCCCTGTGTTTACTTAAATTCTTGCTTTATGAGACGTAGAACTATCATTTTATTATTGCTATTATTGGTTCACTTGAGTATCATTTCATTCGGGCAACCTACCCAATTTACTTCAACCGGTATTGGTGGTGGTGGGGCATTGTTTAGCCCTTCTATTAACCCTTCCAATCCTGAGGAGTTTTATGTCGGCTGTGATTTGGGTGCTTTATATCATACCGTCAATGACGGTCAGCTTTACAGTAATGTCCCATTTACGGAAGCAGTCATTGATATCTTTGGGAAGGTCGTGTTTACTTCGGATCCGGACATCCGGTACCTTCTGAAATGGGATGAGGCCAGCTATGCCACACGTCCTGCTCGGAGTGATGATGGCGGCAAGACATGGGTTTATGTGTCCGGGGATATCGAAAAAGACGAAAATAAACTATTTATTTATGCAGATTATCAGCACCCCGATCGAGTGGTGTGGAGTACCTATGGTACCATGTTCTTTTCCCGGGATGGTGGAGAGCACAGTACTCGCATCTACGAGGCCAAAACCGGCGCGGGAATATTGCTTTCCGGGGTGTATTTTGATGGAGATACGATTCTCTTTGGCACCAATGACGGGGTATTGGTTTCGGTAGATGGTGGCGTCACAGTAAAAAGCGCCAATTTTGCCGGTATCCCCGCGGATGAGCGCATTATTGGCTTTGGTGCAGGAAAAGATGAGAGCATGACAAGGTATTTTGCCTTGACAGGAGGAGAGAATGACGTTTGGGCAGGCAACATGGGGCCGGAGTACTGGGGGTTAATCCGGGGAGTTTATACTATGACACAGGCAAGTGGGCAATGGGTGAAAAGCATGAATGGTATCGACAAGAGTAAGCATTTTGCGGCGTATCTCGGCATGGCTCAAAATGATCCCAATACCTGTTATTTGGCAGGGGCGACTCCCGAGCCCTATACCAAACCATTGGTGATGAAGACTTCTGATGGAGGAATGACCTGGAAGGAAGTGTTTTTGACGGACAACAATCAAAATATTTATACAGGCTATCAGGGGTATAAGGGTGATTTTGACTATTGGTGGGGCGAGTTTGCAGAGGGCTTTACGGTCAATCCCCTGCATTCGGAGCAGGCGATTATAACCGATCTCGGTTTTATACATGAAACCCGCGACGGCGGGGCAACCTGGCATCAAAAATACCTGTCGGCAGCAGACGAGAATCCGGCGGGACATGCCACTCCCAAGAAGAAAGCCTATCACGGCGTGGGGCTTCAGCAGACCTCTGTTTGGCAGATTTATTGGTTTGATCCTTCAATATTGTTTGGGTGTTTTACCGATATTCGGGGCGTGCGTTCGACCGATGGAGGGGAATCCTGGAGCATGGATTATACCGGGCACACCCTCAATACCTTGTATCGTATCACCAAACATAACAAGTCCGATTTGTGGTTCGGAGCGTCTTCATCCATACATGATATGTACGAGACCACATTTATTACCAATAAACGACTCGGTCGTTCCGGGCGCTCCGGTAAAGTCCTTTTTTCTTCCGACAAGGGAAAAACCTGGAAGACCATGCGGGACTTTGGTACCCCTGTTGTCTGGGTGACCACCTCTCCTGTCGAATCGGAAGTATTGTATGCCTCTGTGGTTTCACCCGATGGCAAAGGAGGCATTTGGAAAGCTTCCGGAATCTCCGACCCTGCAAATGCCATATGGGAGAAGCTGGCGGCCCCCCAAGGGGCTAATATCGGACGTCCGCATAATATTAGGGTATTGGATGATGGCACTCTGGTGGTGAGCTGGGGCCCTTATAAAGACGACGACCGGTCTGTTTTTCACGACGGAAGCGGGGTGTTTGTTAGTGACAACGGGGGGGCTACCTGGAAGGATGTGAGCCTGCCGGAGATGAAATACTGGACGCAGGATGTGGTGATAGACCCCAATGACCCCGGACAAAATACTTGGTACGCTTGTGTCTGGAGTGGATGGGGTGGCCCGGCCAATGACAAAGGTCGGCTTTGGAGGACCACAGACAGGGGTAAATCATGGACTCCAATGACAGAATCGGTACAGTTTCACCGGGTGTATTCCGTGACGGTAGACCCACGCGATGCGGAGACGATGTATTTGACTACGGAGACCGAAGGATTGTGGGTGACGCACAATAAGAGCGCGGCGAATCCTACCTGGACCTTGGTCCAATCTTATCCGTATCACGCCCCGCGAAGAGTCTTTTTTAATCCGTATAATCAAAAACAAATGTGGGTGGCGAGTTTTGGGAATGGTATGATGTATGGCGAGACAGTTACAAAAGTAAGCCATTCACGTGCTCAACCGATGGTGAAAATCTATCCAAATCTGATAAGGGGATTGACGGGGGCTGTTTTTGTTTCGACGGATTACCGTAAAGAGATTGGGTATGAAATGGCAGACTTGGAGGGCAACATAATCCATTCGGGAGTGACGGCAAACGGGCAGATTCCGGTAGATCTTCCGGCTCCGGGGGTATATTTGCTCTCTTTAAAGATAGGACAGGAGACGGCTACTAAACGAGTGGTGGTACTGGAGTGATATGCAATAGTTTAGGAAGGGGATTATTTGATTTTAGTATGAAATTGTCGAATCGGTAGTGTTACAATAAAGAATAATGACAGAAGAAGAAACTTATTACAATAGAGTGGGGCGAAAGATAAAGGGAGCCACTCAAGGTCAAATGTTCGGCAAACCTTGTTTTAAGGTGGGGAAGAAGGCTTTTTGTTGCTTCTATAAGAACTGTATGGTGTTCAAGTTGACCGGAGAATGGCATCAAGAGGCCATGAGTTATGATGGCTCCGAGCTCTTTGATCCTTCGGGCAAAGGTCGAGCTATGAAGGAATGGGTGCAAGTTCCCTATGATTATAAAGACGAATGGGCGCTTTTGGCTCAAAAGTCGGCAGAATATGTTTCCGGGTAAAATTGTAATTTGTACACCGGTTGATGTACCTTTGTGAAAGGGGCAGAGCAATGCGATGTCAATTCATCCTATTTGCTTTGGTGGTTCAAACAAATAACAAAAAGAATGGAAATTCACCGGATTACGAGTTTACAAAACCCCAAGATACTTGCAATGCGAAAGCTGTACAAAAGTCGCAATCGCAAGGCGTCAAAAGAATTTTTGGTAGAGGGAGTGCGCGAAGTCACAAGGGGTTTGGACGCAGGATTTGGTATAGAAAGTATTTATTTTTGTACGGACATTATTGAGGAGAACACACAGGCTCAGATTGTCCATGCTCTTGCTCATGAGGTAAGGGGATATGATTTGACAAAACAAGTGTATGAGAAGTTGGCTTACAGGGACAACACCGAAGGGGTCATTGCGCTATTCCGCAAGCGAAATTATGTCTTGGATGATTTGATTCAAGAGGAAAAGGCACCGTTGATAGTGCTCCTCGAAGGGGTAGAGAAGCCGGGAAACCTCGGAGCGGTCTTGCGCACAGCAGATGCAGTGCGGGCATCGGGGGTGATTGTTACGGGAGATAAAGTGGATGTCTGGCATCCCAATGTCATCCGGGCAAGTCAAGGGGGCGTGTTTACCTTGCCGGTTGTCCATTCTTCCAATGAGGAGGTCGCTGCATGGGCAAATGCCCGTGGTATCTCTGTTTATGCCGCAGCACTGCCAGCTTATAGTGCCTTGTATGAAATGCCATTGGCTGACGGCTGTGTGCTCGCCTTTGGCACGGAGGCCGAAGGCCTGTCGGATTATTGGCTCGAAGATCCTAATCATTGTTTTACCATCCCGATGAAGGGAGCAGTGGACTCTTTGAATGTCTCGGTATCCGTCGCAGTGAGCTTGTACGAAGCAGTTAGACAAAGAGGGGAGTACACCAGAGGGGAGTAGGGTGTTTTTTGCAAATTATATGGGATAGGGCGTTGTTCCGAAAGGAACAATTCGATATGCGTAATACAAAGTGGTAATACATGCCATTGCACTTCTGTTATGTGGCAGATTAGATAAGGAGAGTATTTTTAAGACATAATTGTGTTATTATTCCAATAGTTTCTCCTATCTTACAGTTTTAAAACACATAATCTGGTATCATGCGATTGTTATTGTTTATTATTGTTGCTCTCCCCACTTTAGTTTGGGGCCAATTTGGAGGTACGGACAATCCCCCCTCCATCAAATGGAAAGAAATCTCTAATGAGTCTGCGAGAATTGTATTTCCTGCCGGTCTGGAGAAGCGAGCATATAGGGTGGCAGATGTTATTGATTACCTCAACAAGAATGCAAGGAGTTCAATAGGTCCATCGAAGGGGAAGATAAACATCATACTTCAGAATCAGTTGACTGAAGCCAATGGATTTGTGACTCTTGCACCATTTCATTCTGAGTTTTTTACTACTTCTCCACAGCATTCCTTCGAGGGGACCACAGATTGGTTGGACTTGTTAGCGATACATGAATACCGTCATGTGATGCAATTTCAGTTTTCAAAGCAAGGTATTCCCAAGTTGTTTGCACGATTTTTTGGGGAAATAGGTTGGGGAGGAGCTACTCTCTTAAGCGTTCCATTGTGGTTTGCCGAAGGGGATGCGACCATGCAAGAGACACTTCTCTCAGAAGGAGGGCGGGGACGATCAGGTAGCTTTTTGGCCGAGTATCGCGCTATGCATCAAGCGGGAATAAGGCATCCTTACGAGGTGATCCGCAATCGTTCATTTAAATACATATTGCCGAATAGATATAAGATGGGATACCTTTTCTCCTACTATGGTCGTCAATGGTATGGAGATACTTTGTGGCGGGAAGTGGTGCGGGATGCGGTTCATTACAAAGGGCTTGTTTGGCCATTTTCCCAAGGACTAAAGAAGAGGACGGGGATGAGTGTGCATCACTTCTATAATGCTATGATAGATTCCCTTTATGCCGAATGGGATAATGCGGATTCAGGCATTAAACCTCGGGAATCATCTGCTCGCGTGATGACTCCTGCTATCCGGCCCGGCAGTGTGACCTATTACAATTATCCGCGATTTTATAAAGGCAGGTTAGTGGTGTTGCATTCCGGAGGTGACCGGCCTCCCATGTATGAAATGATCAAAGGGAGAAGGCTGCAGAAAAAACTTTTTGACTTGGGTTATCACCCCGGATATTTCAACATCGCTCACCATTCTATGGTCTGGACACAAAATGAGCCGGATGCACGTTGGAGCAAAAGGATGTATTCGGTGGTCTATGTCTACGATTTCAAGACAAGAAAGAAGCGCCGGTTGACGAGGAGAACCAAGTACTTTTCGCCGGATATTCGTCCGGATGGAAAACAAGTGGTGGTGGTAAACTCTGATGATCAGATGTTGTATGATATCCGGGTGTTGGATGCTGTCACAGGACAGGTTCTGTCGAAAGTGCCCAATCCGAAGAACTATTTTCTCTCTACGCCCCGTTGGAAGAATAACAGCCAACTCATCGCTGTTGCTCAATATCATCAACGAAATGCACTTGTGGAAGTGGATCTCCCGACAGGCAAGATACGGCCACTGATGGAATTTACCCATAATCTTGTTTCGGGTCCTGTAGTGAGGGGAAATTATGTGTATTTTTCAGGAGATTTTACGGATATCCGCAATATTTTTGCCTTGGACCTAAGGGATAGGAAACTATATCAGATCACCTTCTCCAAGGTCTTGGCTCAACAACCGGATGTATCCGGGGATGGCAGGTTTTTGGTGTATTCAGAACAACAGATTAATGGGGCTGATATTAAGAAGGTTTTATTGGCCCCGGAAAACTGGAAGCCTGTTCATATTACGGAGCCCTTTCAAAGGCATAAGGAATTATTGACACAAGTCGTTGCAGAGAATGGGCCTGTACTGGATAAGATTCCGCAGCAGGAATATGATGTAATGCCTTATCGTTGGTTCCGCGATGCCATCCATGTTCATTCGTGGTATCCTGCATTGGATATCATAAATGATGGAATAGGATTGGGATATGGTGTATTGTCTACTAATCTTCTCTCTACCTTACAAACCTCAGCCAATGCCACTATCAATTATCGGGGCGAATCAAAGTTGAGTGCCTCTGCCACTTGGACAAAGTACTATCCACAGTTGAGTTTGAATTATGATATATCCAGAATTAACATCAAAGATGGTCAAACCCTTTCGAAGCTGGTAGGGCACTATACTTATGCCGGGATAAAGATTCCACTGAATTTTTCACGAGGGGTTTGGAGTAGAAGCTTAGTTTTGGGAGTAAGTGAAGGATACCGGACATTTAAGTTATTGAATGCAGATGGAGATAGGCCGTCTTCCGAGCAGTTGTTTGAAGCAAATGTATCCTTTTCGAATAAGAAATCCCAAGGGCGCCAACAACTTGGTCCGGGGTTTGGCCAAACGATCCAGGTCGATTTTAAGAGTTGTTGTGGATTCAGTGATGTTAAGGGAACTTTTCCTGTCAGCGTGGAAGGGGAATTGTTTTTTCCCGGAATAAAACGTACGCACAGCCTTAAGCTTTCGGGACATTACCATACGAGAAGAATTTATGGATACGAAGGAAATGGATTGAGAGGGTTGATTGTGCATTCTCCGGGGACCACCCGGCGTGTGAGTTTGGACTATGCATGGCCCATTGCTTATCCGGATATCGTGCTGGGGCCTTTCATGTATATTGCTAGATTGCGGGGTAATCTCTTTTTCGATCAAGCCCTTGACGGGGTGGGAGAGAATTCTGTGTTTGGTGGTCAATCCATGGGGATAGAGCTTAGGACAGATGTCGGATTATTTAATTTTGGGAGCTTATTTTTAGCCCCTATAGGAGTTCGGATTAGTTATGTCAGAGACGGAGTCTCCCCTCCGTTTAATTTTCAGATTATTTTTGATTGAGGGGAGGCGAGAGTTGAGCGTGTTTCAAAGGATGATCTCACGGTCAATCACAGACTGAGATTTTGCGATAAGCCTGCTCAGGCTGGTGGGGTGATTTTATTAATTCTGCAGTTGACTTTATAATATTTTTTGTATATTTGGGATTGAAATACGTTTTGCGTAAAACAAAGCAAAACTAGCAACTATGAAACTTCCAGTACAAACTCGCCATTATGATACCATAGGGACTGATTCCATAGTTGTGATAAGTTCCATGTGACCTTTTGCAGAAAATTAAAAACAGACACATTAAACCGACATGATTAAAATAATTAATGACTGGTCTTAAGGAATGATTATATTAGTCGTCAAAGGTTCCATGTGCCCTTTTGAAAACAATTAAAAACAGACACATGAAATGGATTGCTTTCTTTTTATTGATTAATGCCCAATTTGCCTTTACCCAGGAGTTAAACAAAAATCTTTTGCTTCATTATTCATTTGATGGAAATGCACTAGATGATTCCGGCAATAATTTTCATGGCAGACCTATCAATGTTGTTCCTACTAAAGACAGGAATGGCGTGGACAATGGAGCGTATTATTTTAATGGAAATGC
>Ga0256832_1002046_pt1 | contig 13761 bp, 12 predicted proteins | sample 134614metaG_FD_190534 | JGI IMG/M metagenome (GOLD analysis project Ga0256832, IMG submission 190534) | Hydrothermal vent microbial communities from Lau Basin, Pacific Ocean - 134-614 | ecosystem: Environmental > Aquatic > Marine > Hydrothermal vents | place: Pacific Ocean: Lau Basin | collected...
CCTCGGCCCCGCCCTGCGCATCCTCATAGACTTCGCCCGGCCCGACCAGTCCTACTCCATCAACCCCACAGGCCAGTCAGGACACTTCATGAGCCCCCACTACGGCGACCAGGCCCAAATGTACGTGGATAAAAAATACCGCAAACAAATCAGCAAACGGGAAGACTTGGAGCCTGCAGGCACAACGCTGCTGCTTAAGCCGTAAGCCAAGTCTTCTTAAAAACTCAAATGACCCAAACTACTCAACCTTCACCATCTTAAAAACCCGAAACCTGCCCCCGGCGCTCTTCAGAGATAAACAGTAACAAGCCGGGGGTAAGGCCGAGACATCTAACTCTATGACATCCTGAACACCATTCAAAGAAAAGGCCTGCACCCTTTGCCCAAGTGCATCGTAAACAACGACTTCCGACACCTCGGCGGCATCCTCTCCTTCAATGCGGCAAAAGCCCGCCGTGGGATTGGGAAAGAAGTATAAATCCTCCAAACCGCCTGCCAACACCTCAACAGAGACCGAAACGCCATACTTTAACAAAACGGCATGGGGCTGCCCCCCTTCCACCGCGATTCCCGATACATAGAGACTGCCATCATCCCCGAGGAGCATATCCCCCGGAAAATCGTCTTCTGTGGGATCGGAATTCGGATATGCTATTTCCTGCAAAAACTGCCCCGAACTGTTGTATTCCAACAGCAAAAAGTTTTTCACATCGCTACCCTCCGTAAAAGAATAGGCTCCGATCAAAATCCGGTCTCCCGCTACGAGGAAAGTTTTGCTGAAAAATCCGGGCCTCTCTATATGCCCTTCCCGCTCTGTTTCCCAAAGCACATTCCCGTCTTGGTCCAGCTTAGTAAGCAAAAGCCTCGTCTCCATCGCAGGCAGATGAAGAGAAGTGCCGATGCAATAGATGTTGTTTTCCGAATCAAAGGCCAGTTGTTTCGCCCTGTCCCTGTAAGCATCAGGCTCCGAATGCTCTTTGACATAAGTCCACAGGCTGTCGCCATCAGGAGCATACTTTTTAATTTTATAGGCAAAATCAGGCCCTCCATCCTGCAAAAAATAGTGATTCCCAAAGGTATCCGTGTAATGAATATCTGCATAGATATCCGAATTCTGAAAGGCATACGAAGCCATGCTCGCGCCGTCCGCCTCATTCAAATAAGTGAGCAGATAATCTTTTTTCACGAGCTTGCGACAAAGAAAAACTACAGTATCCTGCCGTACATCCAAAGCAAAAGCCCGGCTCGTCTCCGGTATGAAAGTCTCCCACACTACAGCCCCTGAAGTGTCCATCTTAACGGCAAAAGTCTCATCGTAATGCACATTGTTGTCGCCTTCATATTGCGCCACACTCCCACTCAAATAAAGATGATGGTCTTTAAAAACAGCAGAAAATGCCTGCGCAAAGTACTCATCATCCTTAGTATAGGTCTTTTCCCAAATCAACTCCCCCTCCGGGCTGGTCTTGATGATAAACAAAAACGTCCCCTGTGTAGGCTCTTCTCCACTGACATAAACAGAAGCCGTAGCCGTAATGATGTAGTAAAAATTCCCCTCCTCATCATTCAGCACCCCATTCATCCATGCCCCCCAGGCACCATAAATATTGATGAAATGAAAATCGCTCAGCAACTCCCCCTCTTCACTATACCTCAAACAAAAAACCTCATTCCCCAGACTGCCGGAAGCTGCTCCGGTTCTGACAATGCTCCCGTCAACAGAATTTCGCACCATAGCATACCCCACCGAAGTGGCAGAAGTGCGCTCCCATTCTAAGCTATAGTCAGTCTGCGCCAACAGACAAACTGAAGAGAAGAAAAACAACACCAAAAAAGAAGTGAAAAGATTTCGCATGATAGTTTTTTTTAATGACGACTTCCGTTTTTAACCGTACTAACCACCGGCAAGTACCTTGTCAATATCTTTCTTGTGACTGCTGCTCACACCTGCGCTCTCTGCATAATGCGACCAATTTTGCACCACAGCCTGAACCTCTCCAATCAAGGTCTTAGCCTTGGCAGAATCAAGATCAAAAATGCCGGCAAGCTCTAACAAATGCCTACTATCGGGAGACTTACCCTCGCCCGCAACCGTTGTACTGTGGAAACCATGAGCCGAAGCAGAAAATGTCAAATCATAAGCAGGAGCTAATCGCCATTTCCCTGATTTGTCCATCAAAAAAGAAAAATTCTTGCTGTGATCATCTCTGTTATGAGCAAAAACATTAAATGCCGCTATACGCAACACCTTTTCATAAGCCCCAATATGATTTTCTAAGCGAAAAGCAGCATCCATCAAATGACCGTAATCCATATTGCTCAATCTGAAATTATCGTGAAGCAACCCACTCGCAGAATGAAGATGCAATCGTCTGTTCCCCTGCCGGTCAAAGCGCTTCGTTCCAAAATAAAAATCACCTGAAGCGCCCTCGAATAAACGGGAGACACTCATCTCTATACCGGCATCTATAGCCATTTGGTAATAGGCATATTCTATCTGAGCGATATCGGAAAAATCATTTGTCGCAGGAAACTTGATAATCCAATGCTCATAACCTTCCGGCAAAATTTCCTGCCCGTAAATCAAATGGTCGCTCTGAGGATTATAACCGACCAGAATCTTAGGCCGTGCCCCGCCAGACGAACCACCCAACTGAACCAACTCCTCCAAAACATCCGAACTCGACCCCTCCAATATTTTTTTGGCCTCCCTCGCCACATAACTCAGCTCCAGGCGCTCCTCAACCTCTGCCAAAGACAACCCCTGAGGCCGGTATATCAACGCGCCCATCCCATTAGGCCCAAGTAGCGACAAGCGATCCAGTGGACTGATTTCGCCTGGAGAAATGCCCCTTTGCAGCAGCGCCCTATCGAGCAACAAACGCCCCCAGCCTTCAGGTAAAGAGTCGTTGAAAACACCAAACAGACCATCAAATATTTGAGTATCCGGCTTTCTAATGCCTGCAGCAAGAGGAAGCTTAAATGGCGATATTTCCAAGCCTGTCTCCAAAAAAGCAGGATGATACTGAAAAAAGATTTCCTTCTCCCGAAGGATCAACTCTCCCACCTCCATCTCTCCACTCCGGTCAAAAACCAAAAACACACTTACCCGCTGCAGTCGCTTCATGACTTCCCCTTATAATAACTAAACAACTTGGCGACCTCCTCCAGATTTTCACTTTCTGCAAAAACAGACTCAAAATCATCTAAGCGGCCCAATACATGCGCCAGCTTCAACAAAGACAAAAACGAAATCCTGCCCGTTTGCTCAAAACGCTTGACACTCCCGAGAGAAACGCCCGAACGCTCCGCCAATTCCGCCTGAGTCCACTTGCGGGCCTTCCGCAAAGCCCTGAGCTTTTCGGCCGTCTCCAACAACACGTCAGAAGGCAATTTGGCTACACTGTATTTGCTCATATAGCTAATATTTGAGCCAAAGATACGCCTTTTTTGCCAAAACAGCTAATATTTGCCCCCTCAATACTCCCCGTCCCTCCAAAAAGAACCGGAGTCCTCAGGCGAGACAGCGCCCTCGGGCGGCGCCAGGCTATCCCTTGAAGCACCCTCATCTACAACTACCAACTCCCAGCCCGCCTGCTCGGCCATGAAGCGCATCAGCTCCACCATATCGTTGCCCTGCTCGCGGGCAGCCTCCATCAGGCGGCTTTTGCCAATGGCCTCCTCGATTTTTTTGCGGGAGCCCTTGTCAATGGCCACATAGTCCTCCTCCTCTAAGGGGCGGAAGACGCTGGATTGGTTGTCGAACTTATCTATTTCGGTATCTATAGCCAGCACCTCCGGCTCGGGCAGATTGCTCAGGTAAATGCGCTTCTCATCAGAGCGGGTCTCCATCTTCATCTGCTCCAAATCGTAGCCAATAAGCACGCGGGCGCGAATGCGCAGATGGGCCTCCTTGCGCGGCAAAAAAGCCGACCAGTTGATGAAAGGCCCTATGAAGTAAGGCCCCGGATCGGGCTCGCCATAGTCGTAATGCTCGAGAAAATACCCCTCCACCGTAACCAGCTTGGCCACTTTTTGGAGCTTTTCCACCAGAATGACGGCCTGCTCTTCGGGCTTGCTCTCGCGAGGCGTCAGCCAGCGCTTCATCACCCACATGCCGAGCAGAAAAACCGCCAAAAACAGCGCGAGGAAAAACCAGGGGCTGCGCTTACTTGCGCTTGGCGCTGAACTCATGGCGCAAACCTTTATAGCTCTTCAACACAGCCTTGATAGACCCCACCGATACCGGAGATTCGATCAAGAGCGGCACCTTATTCGCATCGGCAGAAACCCAAATGTCCATGTGCGTCCCCTCGCTGAAGACCTCTCCGGCAATGGTCTCCGGCCGAAACTGAATGGCATCAAAGCGCCCCAGCCCATGAATCTTTTTATTGTTCTGCCGGCCCAGAAATTCCACATTCAACGGCCAGGCTTCGCCGTCCATGAAAAGCTCTACGGCAATCTTCTGACCCTTGTTGTAGCTGTCAAAATCCAGATTGCGGGCGAAATAGAGCAGAGACAAAATGTCGTGCATACAGCGATCCAACTCATAGCTGTTGCGTTCGCGGATATCGGTTCGGGATGGCCCCCTGACGGATTGAATGGTGTAGTTCTCCTGGTCGAAAGTCATTTGGTCAAAGACCGTGTAATCCCCCTCATGGACGTCACGTATGGACACCCGCGGCAGCAAAGTCTCCTTGTCCACATAGCACTCATACTTGTCATCTACGGTAAAAAACCACTCGTAAGAGGAATACGTTTTGCCATGAGCCGTAATGCGATATAAGGCCCCCTGGTCATGCACTTTAAAGACCACTTCGCCGGCGGGAATCCAGACGAAGTTCATGTTGTAAAAAATCTTGTAAACCAACTCCTCGCCACCCTCAAAAGTGGTGTTGGAAATCGCACAGGAGTTGTACTCCACCTGCTCCTCCTCAAAATCGGGAAGCAGCGGATGAAAACTAAAACCCATCCAGGCAAATGCAGTTACAGCAAAAAGGCTAAGGAGCAAAAAGGGATGCTTTATTCGAATCATGTTCATTGTTGATGTTCCTTTATTTTGACAAGAAATACTGCTCCAAGTAACGCGGGCAATCCGAGATTTAGTACGAACAAGGCCGTCATCCCCGCCAAAACCGCCGCAGGGTCGGGCGCAGGCCACACCCAAAAGGCCAGTTCCGTGCGCAAAACGGTGCTTCCGATAAAACCGGGCAGAGGCAGTCCGCTTTGCAGCAAAAAAATCAGCCAAATCCCCGCCAAGCCGTCCATCACCCCTGTCTCCAGGCCAAAAAAGCGCAGCAGCAGCAACAATTGCAGGCTATAGACCAGATACCTGCCGCTGCCCCATCCGAGGGCTTTCGCCAAATGCTGCACGGAGGGCAAAGGCGTCTTTTTCAGGCTTTCGCCAAATGCCATCATGCGCAGAAAAAATTTGTTTTTCAGGCTTTCGCCAAATCCCTTAGCACGCGGAACCTCGTCTCGCAGGCGGGCGTCCGTTTTTTCGACCAAAAACGACAGCGAGGAGCGAACGGGCCAACGGGGCAGACTCAGAAAGAGCGCCGCAGCCAGCAAAAGCGAAAAAGCCCAAAGCGCCGGCACGCCCGCCCTGCTCAGCGGCAAGAGGTTTTTGAGCAGGCACCAGGCAGGCAGCCCCAGCGCCAGCATGAGCAGCCACTGCAACAGATACCCGAGGAAAGTAGCCCGAACGGCCCGCCATTTGCCGAAAGGCCCTGCCTGCAAACTGCGCCCCAGATAATCCCCCGCCCTCGCCGGAGTAAAAACAGAAAGCGATAAACCCGTCATCACCGCCCGGAAAGAACGCCCCAAAGCCGGATACTGCCCCTCATGCTCCATCAAAACGCGCCACTTGAGTACCTCCAGCCCCCAATTCACAGGCATCAGGACCGCCGCCGCCAGCAAAAGAGACCGGCGTTCCTGCCAGGCCGCAGCTATACTTTCCCAAAAACTCCCGCAAGCCGCCTCCTGAAAATGCCGGTACAAGGCCCACAAGAGCAGCACCACAGCCAGCCATTTGAGAAATCTCATCATTTGGACTATCTTTGCCTGCACCCGAGGCCAAAACGCCCGAAAAAAATTGCCCGAGCAGTTGAAAACGGCTCAAACCACATATCATGGACACCAAAGAGCTCCTCAAAAAGGTACGCAAAATTGAGTACAAGACGCGCAAGCTGAGCCAAAACCTCTTTTCGGGAGAATACCACAGCACCTTCAAAGGCAAAGGTATGTCTTTCAGCGAAGTGCGCGCCTACCAATACGGCGACGATGTGCGCGATATTGACTGGAACGTTACGGCCCGCACCGGCCACCCCTATGTCAAGCTCTTTGAAGAAGAACGCGAGTTGACGCTCATGCTGCTCATAGACGTCAGCGGCTCGGCCTTTTTCGGCACCGGCCAGGGCCTGCGGCGCGACCTCTTTACGGAAATCGGCGCCACCCTCGCCTTCTCCGCCACCCAAAATAACGACAAAACAGGCGTCATTTTCTTCTCCGACCGCATCGAAAAATACATCCCCCCAAAAAAAGGACGCTCCCACATCCTGCTCATCATTCGCGAAATGCTGGGCCTGCAACCCGAAGGACGCGGCACCGACATAGGGGCCGCTCTGGAGTTTTTTCACCGCGTTGTGAAAAAGCGCAGCATCGCCTTCCTCATGTCCGACTTCCTCTGCGAAAAGGATTATCAGCGCCCCCTGCGCGTCGTCGCCCGCAAACACGACCTCATCGGCCTGCGCCTCTACGACCCCTTCGAGCAAAACCCGCCCCGGGCCGGCCTGCTGCGCATCCGCCAAGCCGAAACCGGCCAAACGGGCTGGTTAGATACCTCCTCAAAGAAAAACCGCGAGGCCTTCACCCGACACTTCACCCAAAGCCGCAAGCGCTTCGAATCGGCCTTCCAAAAAGCTTCCGCAGAGCAACTCTCCCTGAGTACGGAAGAGTCCTATGTAGAAGCATTGCTTAGATTTTTTAAGCAGCGGAGGTAGCTTTACACAAAAAAAGCCGGCACCTGTGGTTTTGTAGGACCAAGGCGGCACCGGCCGATTCTCAGGAAAATTGACAAAGTGTCTTTGTAAGAAAATGCCTGAGAGAAGGTTGAAAGGGACGTCAGAAGATAGACATGAACACAACAAGGAGACAGATGGCATTTCTTTCAAAGACAGGGCTAAGATAGGGACATACAAAGCAGTTAGAAGCTGTTTCCAGTTGCTAATTTGTGGAAAGAAGCGACCTTTTGTGCATCAAATCGGAACAAAAAAAGTTAGCGCAGCCTTTTTGTCCACAAAAGGCGGATAAAAATCGCAAGTGTTCTACTTTTTGCACCAAGTCGAAGAGGGTTGCACAAACAGGACTTCCTGATTCGGGAGTTTGGGTGGCTTGTGCCGCCCAAACTGAAATCGCTCTTACAGGCGTTTTTTCAGCGCATCCAATTCATCCCTGTAGCGGGCGGCGCTGATGAAATCCAGCTCTTTGGCTGCGGCCTTCATTTTTTGCTCCGTCTGTTTGATCAACTTTTCCAACTGGTCCCGATTAAGAGTATCTAAGACAGGATCGGCGACCAGAGCTTCCGAATCCTTTTGTTCGTATTCCTTTTTTTGCTGCCCGCCTCTGATATCCAGAATGGAGCGCTGGCTGAGGATCTCCTCGCGGCTTTTAAAGATCGTTTGGGGTGTAATGCCGTGTTCTTCGTTGTAAGCCATTTGTATGGAGCGCCGGCGATTGGTTTCGTCTATGGTGCGCTGCATGGAGTCTGTAATCTTGTCTGCATAAAAAATGACCAGGCCGTTGGCGTTTCGCGCTGCACGGCCTGCCGTCTGTGTCAGGGAACGCTCGTTGCGCAGAAAGCCCTCTTTGTCGGCATCCAGAATGGCTACCAGAGAAACCTCGGGCAGATCCAAACCTTCGCGCAACAGGTTTACGCCTACCAAAACGTCAAATTCACCTATGCGCAAATCGCGCAAAATCTCTACCCGCTCCAGCGTATCCACCTCCGAGTGGATGTAGCGCACCCGCACATCAATCTTTTCCAGATAAGCGGCCAGTTCTTCGGCCATGCGCTTGGTCAGCGTAGTTACCAGCACGCGCTCTTCCCGCTCTACGCGCAGACGTATCTCCTCCAGCAAATCGTCTATCTGGCTCATACTCGGCCGCACCTCAATGGGCGGGTCCAACAAACCCGTCGGGCGGATGAGCTGCTCGACCACCACGCCGCCGGTCTGCTCCAACTCGTAATCGCCGGGCGTTGCGCTCACAAAAATGACCTGGTTGATCATTTGCTCAAACTCCTCAAAACTCAAAGGGCGGTTGTCCAAAGCCGACGGCAGGCGAAAGCCAAAATTGACCAAATTCAACTTGCGCGCGCGGTCGCCTCCCCACATGCCCCGCACCTGCGGAATCGTTACGTGGCTCTCGTCTATCACCATCAAATAATCGTCGGGAAAGTAATCCAACAGGCAAAACGGCCTCGTACCCGGAGCGCGATTGTCAAAAAAGCGGGAGTAGTTTTCAACCCCGCTGCAATACCCCAGCTCGCGCAACATCTCCAAATCAAAAGTGGTGCGCTCCCTGATGCGCTTGGCTTCCAACATCTTTCGCTCTCTCAAAAAATATTGCTCCTGCTCATAAAGCTCATCCTCAATCTCGCGAATGATCTGCCCCAGACGCTCCTTAGGGGCAATGTACAAGTTGGCAGGAAAAACAGCAGCATGAGAAAGCGACTCAATCCGCTTGCCCGTCTCAATTTCAATGCGCTCAATGCGCTCTATCTCGTCGCCAAAAAAGATGATGCGATAGCCGTAATCCACATAAGGCAAATTGATGTCCACCGTATCCCCGCGCACGCGAAAAGTAGCACGGGAAAAATCCGTCTCCGTGCGCGCATACAGGCTCTCCGTCAACTGGTACAAAAAACGGTTGCGACTCAAAGTCTGCCCCTGATGCAGGCGAATAATCCCGCTCTTGTAATCCTCCGGATTGCCCATGCCGTAAATGCAGGACACCGAAGCCACAATGATCACATCTCTGCGGCCCGATAAAAGCGTGGAAGTAGCCCGCAGACGCAATTTGTCCACCTCTTCATTGATGGACAAATCCTTTTCGATATATGTATCCGTTACCGAAATGTAAGCCTCGGGCTGATAGTAGTCGTAATACGAAACAAAATACTCTACGGCATTGTCGGGAAAAAATTCCTGCAACTCCCCATACAATTGAGCGGTCAGCGTCTTGTTGTGTGTCAAAACCAGCGTAGGGCGATTGACTTTTGCAATGACATTCGCCACGGTAAAAGTCTTTCCGGAACCCGTAACCCCCAACAACACCTGGGCCTTCTCCCCCCGCTCCAAGCCCGACACCAACTGCCGGATGGCCTCCGGCTGATCGCCTGTGGGCTTAAAGGCAGATTGCAATTTAAATGACATGATTTGTTTTTAATACACAAAAGTAGTTGGTCGGCGTAGGCCGACCAACTACTTTAATTAAAGACGCCCCAAGCGTTTACCGTCTCGATATTTCACAATATAAGCGTCGGGAAAACCACCTTCCTGTATTTGCCGCAAGGCATCTTCTGCATCCTGACGGGTAAAATAATCTCCCATCAGCACGCGCACCAGTTTCTTCCCGGGCACCTGCTCCGTCTGCAAGTCGCCAAAATTGCGAACGTACTTATAGCGCGGATGGCTCGGGTTGTGCCGCGTAACGGCAATCAGTTGCACCTTGTAATACTCTCCGGCATAGCGATCCGACTCGCTAATGCCCTGCTCTTGATCATTGTCGCCTGAATCACCCTCTACGGCCTGCGCAACTTTCTTTTCCAATTGCACCGGTATCTCCAAATCGAGACTCGTAACATTCGAAGTCTCAAACTCAAAGTAGTTGGAGCGAAAACCCGGCGCTGAAATCTCTATGGCATAGCGCTCGTGTTTTACCGGAAATTCAAAATGATATGCATTCCCCTGAAACTCCTGCTTCTCCAGCAAACTACACTGCCCGTTGTCTTCGCAAATGTAGAGAATGGCCGAGAGGTAAGGGATTTCCTCCAGTCCGGCCTTGTCAAATACTTTGCCGTGAACGGTCATCTGCATTTCACCTTCACCACCGGTTGAGATTACAAAAATATCCTCATCGGTCGTAAAAGGCTTCTCCGGCGGAGCTGCTCTGTTCGAGACCAAAAAAACATCCCCGCTTTTCGGCTCGCGAATGTAATACATGTCATCCGCTGAAGAACTTAACGGAAACCCCGCGTTTTCAACAGTCCCCCAGCTGCCAAAACTACCCTCGCACTTGTAAACATCGTAGCCGCCAAGAGACACATAGCCGTCAGAAGAAAAATACAACACGCCTTTTTCGTAGTCATAAAAAGGCGTAATCTCATTGCCGGGAGTATTGATGGCAGGGCCCAAATTCACCGGCACGGAAAAATCCATGCTGCCGGAACTCAAAGGGCGACTCATGTACCACAAATCCATACCTCCTTCTCCGCCTTTGCGATTGGACGAAAAAATCACAACCTCTTCCGTATCCGTGTGATATACAAAGGGATGTGTAGTCGTGGCATCTTTTAAATTGATGTAATCTCGCAAACGCTCCGGCAGAGACCAACTCGCGCCAACCCTGTGTATCACATAAATCTCACAACGCGTCGTCAATCCGCCCCAACTCTCTACCGACTTGCAAACAGTGAAGAAAAAATGCTCAAAATCAGGGCTGAAAGAGCCATTGCCGTAATGATCTTCCGGAATGGGCGGAAAAGTGCCCGGCAACTCCGCTTTTGTCCAGTTGTTGCGGTCAATTCTCTCCGCCCGATAAATTTGCGAACGCCCTGAGCGCGTACTTGAGAAATAAAGCACCCGCTCATTGTAAGGAATAGGGCCAAACTCAGTGCTTGCCGTGTTTATCTGGTTGCCCGGATGCAAAACCGGTAAAGAACGCATAGGGCCGGCCAGCAACTCCCGCGCCAGACGACAACCCTTGATTTGCCGCTCGACTTCCACAGCCAACTCTTTTTTATCACTCCCGTGATAATTGCCGAGAAAATTGGCATACTCGCGCTCCGCATCTTCATACCGCCCCGACTGCTTGAGCATATTGGCATAATACAGACCTGCTTTAGGGAACTTCTTGTACAAATCCCTGACGTGCTGAAAGGCATCCACGGCATTCGCATAGTCCTTAATGACCATATAGCTCAGCCCTGCCTTGTAAATCAGAAAACGCTTCTTGGGCTTTTTAAACCAGGCTTGCTTGTAGTGCATGGCCGCATCGGCATATTGGGCCTTGGCATGCAGCTTTTCAGCCAGCTTGTAGTGCTTTTTCCATGACATCTCTTTTTGCGCAGGCAAAAGCGCTACCGCAAAAAGGAAAAAAAACATGGAAAAATATAAGCGCGGGTTTCGGTGTAAGGTGTTCATCATTTATTTTATTGATGCATGTATCAAACGCTCCAGCACCCTGGGGTAGTGCTTGTATTCCAACTCATGTACCCGTTTTGCCATGCTTTCGGGTGTATCGGCCGAGAAAACGGGACATACTGCCTTACATATAATTTCTCCCTCGTCATAATGTTCATTCACGTAGTGAATACTTATTCCCGTTTCGCGGGCACCGCTCTCTTTTACAGCCCTGTGGACGCGCATGCCGTACATGCCCTTCCCCCCAAAGGCAGGCAGCAAAGCCGGATGTATATTGACAATGCGATGCCGGTAAGCAGCAATCAGCCATCCGGGAATCAACTGCAAAAAACCGGCCAAAGCAATCCACCGTATGCCGGCATTTTCCAAAAGCTCCAAAAACGCCCGATTTTCACCGGCCTCCGATGAAGGAGAAAAAACCGATCGCTCCACAAGCGCCACAGGCACGCCAAGACGCTCTGCCCGGGCCAGCACCCCCGCTCCGGGCTTATTGCAAACCACCAGACGCACAGGTGTATCGCTTTCGCGAAAATGCAAAATCAACTGCTCGGCATTCGTGCCGGAACCGGAAGCAAATACGGCTATCATAATTAAAAATTTTAACCGGCTTTTTCATTTTTCCCCTTCAAAAATCCATAACCCAAAACGCTAACCACCAAAACCGCCACACCTGCGTAAAAATACGCGCTCAACTCCCGCTGCTCCCCCAAAATCCACATGGCCAGCAAAATGCCATATACCGGCTCTAAGTTGATGGTCAAATTCGAAGCAAAGGCAGAAAGCTCCCGCAAAGAGCGCAGCGCCAGCACATAAGCCAGAGTCGTACAAAGCAGAGACAACACCAGCAAATACAGCCAGTCAGCAGCCCGTGGCAAAAAATCCCCCCATCCAATGGTATAAAAAGGCAGCAGCAAACTCAAAAATGCCCAAGCCGACCCCAGTTCCAAAAAAGTAATCTGCATGGGACTGTGCCTCCCCATCCACTTCTTGTTCAAAATGGAAAAGAGCGTCGCAAAAAATGCCGAAACCAAAGCAACACCCAACCCCAGCAGCATGTCCCCCTCCAAATCCCTGACAATTAAGCCCATAGCCGGCACAATCACTATGCCCAGCATCAACTCCAGGCGACTAAAACGCGTGCGCAACAACAAAGGCTCCAGCAAAGCCGTCATAAATGCCGTAGTCGCCAGCCCCACCAAAGCCACCGAAGCATTGCCGATTTTGATGGCCCCGTAAAAAGTCAGCCAGTGCAAAGCCACCAAAACGCCAATGCCCGCAAAGCGCCATTTTTCCTCGCGGGAAAAATTTTGCAAAAAACCCAATCCCTTCAACAAAAGAACCAGGCTCAAACTCGTAATCAACACCCGCCACCACACCAGACTCAAAGCCGACACGGAAATCAAATCTCCTAAAATAGCGGTAAAACCAAAAAGCAGTACAGCTATGTGCAGTTCCAAGTATGCTTTATGGGTGGCTTTCATGGGGCAAAGATACATACCTTAGCCACCATTCCGCCGTAGCAGCCCGCATCCATTTTTCAGCCCGCGAAGTCCGGGCAAATCGCGGAGCCGCATGAAGCTCACTCAGCATATCCCGCATCGTCCATATCTTTATACACGAATGCCACGGATACAGCAAATTCTCCAGCATACTCCGCGCAGGCTCCATGCGCACCCAGCGCTCGTAATCGGCCAGTGCATCCCGCGCGCGGTAAAGCACCGTGCGCAAACCCGGCCAGCGCGAACGCAACACCCAGGGCGTCAACGGATGAAAAACGGGCAAACCGGTCTTCGCCCAGGGAATGCCTGCAAATAAATTGGCATAATACTTCCGCAACAACGCAAAATACAAGCGATAATCCCTGCGGTAGCTGTCGGGCAGACTCAACACGTACTCCAGCAAATCTCTGTCCGCAAAAACCAGCGGACGCTCCACAAACTGCCGCATCAGATTTGCAGAAATCGTTGGGATATGGCGCTCATGAGCATCCATTAGTAAAGACAACGCCCGGTTTCTATAAAAATCCTCGGTCAAATTGTAATGCTGCCTGAGGTAAATGCCAAACTGCCTTTCCAATTTGTCAATATTTTCGTCAATACTTCCCACCCAACACCCTCCCAGCATGACTTCCAAGGCCAGTCCACACAACACCCGCTCATAAGGCAACACCCATTCCGGCACAAAAGGCGCCTGATGCAGATGCAGGCTGTTGATCAAGCCATCGCTCAGCACCGTGCAGCGCTCTCTTCCCTCAAGCCAGTTTTCCGCATCCAATACCCGCGGCTCAAAAGCAATGCCCGCCCGCTCGCACACCAAACGCGCGATGCGCAGGTCCTCC
>Ga0256832_1002047_pt1 | contig 13759 bp, 6 predicted proteins | sample 134614metaG_FD_190534 | JGI IMG/M metagenome (GOLD analysis project Ga0256832, IMG submission 190534) | Hydrothermal vent microbial communities from Lau Basin, Pacific Ocean - 134-614 | ecosystem: Environmental > Aquatic > Marine > Hydrothermal vents | place: Pacific Ocean: Lau Basin | collected...
AAACAGGAAAAGAGAACATGAATGATTATAATGGATTTTACCGTACAAATCCATTATTGAGTATCCTGATGATGCTTGCATTGTTTTCATTGGCGGGAATACCACCGGTTGCGGGATTTTTCGGTAAATTCTTTTTGTTTATGTCTGCTGCCAGTGAAGGATACTATTGGTTGATCTTCATTGCCGTTATCAACGTGACTATTTCATTATATTATTACTTACTTGTGGTCAGAGCGATGTTTATCAGGCCAAATGACAATCCTATTCCATTTTTCAAAAGCGATTGGGCGATGAGATTAGGATTATTGATACCTGCAATAGGTATTTTAGTATTAGGGTTGTACAGTCCGGTATATGAACACATCAATGAATTAGTAGGAATGTTTTTAAAATAATACGATTTTAGTTTGTATTTATAGAAGGAATAAAATTTGACAAAAAACCATAAAAAAATAAAATTATGCCATTTTCAGGAAAACATTTATTTGGAGAAATTGACGGAACAAAAGTTACTTTTGTAGAAAAAAATGTATCAGAGGAAAGAATGAAATTTCTTAAAGAACTTTTGGAAATTAATGGTTTTGAGGTTTTGGTTCAGGAAAATAAAAAGAAAAAAGAAGAAGACCCTCAAACATATACTGTCGGTGTTACGGATTTGGTATTTAATCCTGTAATATGGGTATATGACCGCAGGCTAAAAACCCAAGACGGCAGGAAAGTCACGCCTGATTATTGGTTTCAAAAGAAAACCGATACCAAACCACAGTATTGGGAAAGTATGTGGGATTAGTATTTTAAACCGAATTCGAAAATCTTATTTACTCTTTTAATATTTCTACTATCTCAAATACAGCAGGACAAACGGCAATATTTTTTTCCATTAGTTTTAATGATACTTTGTTAGCATCCGTGTGTGGGTATTCTCTGCATGCTTTGGGTCTTACATCGTAGATCATACAATAATTGGCATCATCCAGAAATACACAGGGAATTGTTTTGAAAATATAATCCCCGTCAGTATCAATAATAATATAGTTTTCCATAAATTCACCTTCTTTCATCCGGAGATGCCTGGATATTCTGCTAATATCTTTATTTGTGATGATTGGTGGAGTGGTTTTACAACAATTGGCACAGGCTAAACAATCGATCTCTTCAAAAACTTTATCATGAAGAGTGTTTATAGTTGTATGTATCGATTTAGGAGTTTTCCTTTTCAGTTTAGTAAAAAATTTTTTGTTTTCAATTTCAAGATTTTTTACATTTTGCCTATGTTTATCAATATTGATATCTTTCATTTTGAGTTTTTTTATATTTATCTACTCAGGTAAAATCATTTTGACTGAAAAAAATGAATTTTTTCATTTCAAAAGCACTCTACCTGAGTAGATACCATTATATTTGTCCTATTGTACGTATTCAGGTAGAATCATTTTGAATAAAAAAAATACTTTTTATCATTTCAAATACACCTACCGTATTAGTTACGTTTATAAAATTAAAAGTATTACAATGAAGATAATCAAATTTTTATTAATGATCGTTTTATTTTCGGGAAATAATTTACATTTGATTTCACAGGATTATTTCCAACAGGAAGTAAATTATAAAATTGAAGTTAAACTTAATGATGTTGATCATGAACTTTCAGCTTTTGAAACAATTGAGTATATCAATAATTCTCCTGATGAATTGGATTATCTTTATTTTCACCTATGGCCCAATGCTTATGCAAATAACAATACAGCTTTGGCAAAACAATTATTGGAAGGCAATAAAAAAGAATTGTTTAAAATAAAAGAATTGAGGGGATTTATAGATTCTTTGGATTTTAAAATAAACGGGAAAGAAATAAAATGGGGGTATGATAAAGATAATATTGATATTTGTAAATTATATTTGCCTGTACCACTTAAACATGGAGAAAAAATTGTGATAACAACTCCTTTTCATGTGAAAATACCCAAAGGAGTAACTTCCAGATTGGGACATATCAAACAGTCTTACCAGATCACACAATGGTATCCGAAACCGGCAGTTTATGATAACCGGGGTTGGCATCAAATGCCTTATTTGAATATGGGTGAATTTTATTCCGAATTCGGTTCGTTTGATGTTTCGATAACATTGCCGAAAAATTATATCGTCGGAGCTACCGGAAATTTGCAAAATAAGGAAGAAAAAAGTTGGTTGAATTATTTGGCAAAAAAAACAGCAAAGAAAGATTCATTTGAAAAAGCTAATACATTTCCTCAATCTTCAAAGGAATGGAAAACAATAAGGTTTAAACAACAAAAAGTTCATGATTTTGCCTGGTTTGCAGATAAAAGATTTAATGTGTTAAAAGGAGAAAGGATAATGCCCAACACAGGAAAAAAAGTTACCACTTGGGCTATGTTTCTCAATTCGAGTTCAAGATTATGGAAAAAATCACTTGAATATATAGGTGATGCATTATATTTTTATTCCAAATGGTATGGAGATTATCCGTATGATCAATGTACCGCTGTTCATTCTGCTTTGTCAGCCGGAGGAGGTATGGAATATCCCAATATCACTGTGATTGGTAGTGCAGGAACAGATTTGAGTTTGGAAACGGTAATTGCACATGAAGTAGGACATAATTGGTTTTATGGAATTTTGGGTTCCAACGAGAGAGATAATGTTTGGATGGATGAAGGTATCAATTCATTTAGCGAAGCAAGATATTTGCGTGAAAAATATGGTAATGAAGACAGATTTTATAAAGTAGCGGGGTTTCCTGAAAAAGTAGCTGATTTTTTAGACATTTCAGATATTAGTGATCATGGAGTACAACAATTGTCGTACTTGATTTCTGCCCGTGCTAATATTGACCAGGCGCCTTCAACACACTCTGCTGATTATAGTAAACTAAATTATGAAGCAATTGCATATTCAAAAACAGCGATAATATTTGATTATTTGTATGCATATCTTGGAGAGGAGAAATTCAATAATGCTATGCAGAGGTACTTTGAGGAATGGAAATATAAACATCCTTATCCTGAAGATATACAAAATATTTTTGAAAAAACTACAGGAGAAAAACTGTCTTGGATATTTGACGATTTGATAAATACAACAAAAAAACTCGATTATAAGATTGTAAAAGCTAAGAATGGGAAAGTAGTAGTAAAAAATGTTGGTGATATTGTTGCTCCCGTTGTTATAAACGGAGTTAAAAATGATTCTACAGTATCTTCAAAATGGTTTCCGGGATTTGAAGGCAGGAATACGCTTGATTTTCCTTTTGATAAAAAAGATATTGATGAGATAGTCATTGACAATGATGAATATATGGTGGAATTGTATCGCAACAATAATTCATACAGAACTTCGGGAATTTGTAGAAAAACCCAAGCTTTGAAATTAAAATTTCTTGGAATACTTGAAAATAATAAAAACACACAGATCAATTATATTCCGGTTGCAGGTTGGAACAATTACAATAAATTTATGATAGGGACTGTATTTTACAATTCTATTTTACCGTGGAATAAATTTGAATATCAATTGATGCCGATGTTCTCAACCGGTTCGACCGATATTGCCGGTTATGCAAATATTGCATATACTTTTTATTATTATGATGCTATTTTTAAAAGTATGAAGTTTTCTCTTTCGGGAAGGCGATATGCTTATAAAAAAAAGCAGGGAGATAACTTTAATTCTGCTAAAATAGAAATGAATATTTTGTTAAAAAACAAAAATAAAAAGTATGAAAACAGGATGATATTAAATGCTGTTGCAGCAACTGATCCTGCAAATATTTTAATAGGAAATAAATTACGATATAAGCAGTATTATAATTTTAAATATCAGTTTAGATATAAAAATAAAAAAAATCCTTATGCTATATCTTCAGCTACGCAGTTGAGTGATAATTATGCAAAAACCTCATTGACTGTCAATTATTCTCTTTTGTTCGGAAAAAATATGAATATTGATTTCAGGATATTTGCCGGTACATTTTTATACAAAAGGTACAATTTATATAATATTTATAAATTCAGTTTGAGCGGGGAAACCGGTTTTAATGATTATTTGTATGAAAATACATATCTCGGAAGATTTGAAAGTCCGTTTACGCATTCTTTTTTCGGTAATCAATTTACACCCAATAATGGAGCTTTTGCGACATATATCCCTTTTGGTTATTCTGATAAATGGTTGGTATCTTTCAATGTAAGTTCTTCTATTCCTTATATGAGTCGATTGATTCCTTTGAAATTATTTTTTAACAGTGGTTTGATGCCAAAAAACTCCTATCCGAAAGATTATCCATTGGATCTGTTTAATTGGGAATCAGGAGTGAAATTTTCAATATTGCAGGATAATATACAGGTATTTTTCCCTGTGTTTATATCCAAAGGATTAAAAAAATCAAACGAAACTTTTACTGATAAATATATCCAAAGAGTAAGATTCAGCATAAATATCAATAACTTCAATCTGTTTGATATAGTGAAAAAAGCTATCTAAAATAGCTGATTTTTATGTTTTAATAAATCAATTTTATATAATTTAAGTGTGTTAGTAAATGATAAAAAAGTAAATATCGAAAAAATATAGCATAATTTATCAAAATATTTTAAATACAAAAATTGATTGTGGTATAATACTTGCTCTTTATTTATGTTGATGAAACCGGTTGTATTTTTTGATACAGAAATTAATCCTCAATCACAAAAGATTTTGGACATCGGTGCTATTAAAAATGGTAATAGTGTCCTGCATACTAACAAACTCTATGAATTTAATGATTTTATTGAGGGGAGTGAGTATTTGTGTGGTCATAATGTACTAAAACACGATTGGGAATATGTAAAAGACTATCTGCCGATACAGGTTACAAAAAGAATAAAATTGATTGATACTTTATTTTATTCTCCGTTGCTATTTCCTTCAAAACCATACCACAGACTTGTAAAAGATGACAAACTAATAGATTTGGAAATAAACAATCCTGTCAATGATTCAAAAAAAGCAAGAGATTTGTTTTATGATGAAATAGCAGCATTTACTGCTTTAGACAAGGATTTAAAGAATATTTTCTATTATTTATTGGCAGATAAAATCGAATTCAAATATTTCTTTGAATATATATCGTTCGTAGCTGATTCTACTATGAATCTTACAGAATTGATAAAAAACCATTTTAAAAATAAAATCTGTGAAAATGCTTCTTTGGATAAAATGATTTCCGGTTTTCCGGTTGAACTTGCATATTCTTTGGCTTTGATCAACACTACGGACAAGTACTCTTTGACACCTCCTTGGGTGATAAAAACTTATCCGGAAGTGGAAAGGATAATGTATTTATTGAGAAGCAAAGTATGTATCACAGGTTGCGATTATTGCAATGAGGCTTTGGACGCAAATAAAGCATTGAAGAGATATTTCGGTTTTGATTCATATCGTAAATTTGATGGAAAATCACTGCAAGAAGATGTGGTAAATGCCGCTATCGACAATAAATCCCTGCTGGCTATTTTTCCAACAGGCGGAGGAAAATCCATCACTTTTCAAGTTCCTGCATTGATGGAGGGAGACAACAGCAGAGGTCTAACAGTAGTAATATCTCCATTGCAATCCTTGATGAAAGATCAGGTAGATAATCTGGAAAAAACGGGCATCACTCAAGCAGTGACCATAAACGGATTGCTTGATCCGATCGAGAGAAGCAAATCATTTGAAAGGGTGGAGAACGGTACGGCCAATATACTCTATATTTCGCCTGAATCCTTGAGATCCAAAACCATTGAACGTTTATTATTAAATAGAAGAATAGCGAGATTTGTGATAGATGAAGCGCATTGTCTGTCTGCATGGGGACAGGATTTTAGAGTTGATTATTTGTATATCGGCGATTTTATAAAATCATTGGAAGAAAAGAAAAACCTCAATTTTTCCATACCCGTATCTTGTTTTACGGCTACGGCTAAACAAATGGTCATAAGAGATATTTGTGATTATTTTGAGGAGAAATTGGATTTGAAACTCGAGGTATTTAAAGCTGATATTTTCAGGGAAAATTTAAAATACAGGGTTTTCAACAGCGATAAAGAAGAAGATAAATACAATACAACCAGAAATCTGTTAGAAGAGCACAAATGTCCGACTATCATCTATGTTTCAAGAACAAGAAAAGCTTTTGTCCTTGCAGAGAGACTGACAAAAGACGGATTTAATGCAAGACCTTATCACGGCAAAATGGAGATTGCTGCTAAAAAAGAAAATCAGGAAGCATTTATCGCAGGTAATGTAGATATTATGGTTGCAACATCGGCTTTCGGTATGGGAGTAGATAAAAAAGATGTCGGAATGGTGATTCATTACGATATTTCGGATTCACTGGAAAACTATGTACAGGAAGCGGGAAGAGCCGGTAGAGATGAGAAAATCACTGCGGATTGCTATGTCTTGTACAATGAAGAAGATTTGAACAAACACTTTGTACTATTGAATCAGACAAAAATCACCATCAAGGAAATACAACAAATATGGGGAGCGATAAAAAAGATAACTAATTTTAGAAAAACCGTATCAAATTCCGCATTGGAAATTGCAAGGAAAGCAGGATGGGATGATAATATAAGCGAGATAGAAACACGGGTAAAAACAGCGATTGCAGCATTGGAACAAGCAGGATATCTAAAAAGGGGACAAAACAATCCAAGGATATTTGCTTCCGGTATTTTGACGAAAAATGCACAGGAAGCCATAGATAAAATCAATGCTACCGGAGGAATAAGTAAAGAACAAAAGGTAAATGCCATAAGAATAATAAAAAAACTTTTCTCCGCTAAAAACCGCAAAAATCAAAGTGATGAAGTTGCGGAATCCAGAGTTGATTATATTTCAGACCACCTGGGAATAGTCAGAGAAGAAGTGATAAAAATCATTACACTGTTGAGGGAAGAGAGAATATTGGCAGATACAAAAGATTTGACTGCATTTGTGCAACGCGACCAAAATAAGAACAAATCATTGGCAAAAACAAAATCTTTTTCGCAAATAGAAGATTTTTTAAGCAACTACATCAGCGAAGTGGAAAAGACTATCAATCTAAAAGAAATAAATGAAGCTGCATTAGCCAAGGAAATTAAAAATGTCAATGTAAGAAAAATAAAAACCATATTGAATTTTTGGGAAATCAAAAATTTGATAAAGAAACAAAATCACCCGGGATCATCAAATCACATCACTGTAATATTAAAAATCAACAAACAACAATTTAAAGAAAAATTAGCCCGAAGGCATCAATTAGCGGTATTTATCGTAGAATATTTGTATAGCAAAATAACGGAAAACGACAGGGACAAAACTCATATTCTTGTCGAGTTCTCTGTTTTGGAACTCAAGCGGCATTCCCAAAACAGATTGTTGTTTGCTAAAGAAATTGATGTTGAGGATATAGAGGATACATTGTTTTATTTATCCAAAATCGGAGCTATAAAAATAGAAGGCGGATTCTTGGTAGTTTATAATAAACTGACGATAAACAGACTGGAAAATAATAACAAAGTTCAATACAAAAAAGATGATTACAAGCAGTTGGAAAATTTTTACAATAGCAAAATGCAACAGATACATATAGTCGGAGAGTATGCAAAAAATATGCTTGAAGATTACAACAAAGCATTGCATTTTGTAGATGATTATTTCAAACTGAATTATCATTCTTTTTTGAATCGTTACTTCCCGGGAAGCAGAAAAGATGAAATACAGAAAAATATAACTCCGAAAAAATTCAGGCAATTATTCGGGACACTTTCTCCGCGTCAATTGGACATAATCAATGATAAAATATCAAAGTATATCGTGGTAGCAGCAGGACCGGGCAGTGGTAAAACCAGGGTTTTGGTACACAAATTAGCATCTTTGCTATTAATGGAAGATGTAAAACACGAGCAATTGCTGATGCTGACTTTTTCCAGGGCAGCCGCTACGGAATTCAAAAAAAGATTGCTAAAATTGATTGGTAATGCAGCAAATTACGTTGAGATTAAAACCTTTCATTCGTATTGTTTTGATTTGTTGGGCAAGGTGGGAAATATTGAGAAATCAAAAGATATTATCAAAGAAACAGTTGGAAAAATAGAAGCAGGTGAAGTCGAACAAAACAAAATAACAAAACTCGTATTGGTCATAGACGAAGCACAGGATATGACCCAAGAAGAATTTGACCTTGTATATACTTTGATGAAAAAGAACACGGAGATGAGGGTTATCGCAGTAGGTGATGACGACCAAAATATTTATACGTTTCGAGGTTCCGATTCCAAATATTTCAAACGGTTTTTGGATAGCGAAAAATCAAAAAAATATGAACTTGTAGAAAATTACAGAAGCAAAAAAAATCTTATTGAGTTTACCAATCAATTTGTAGAGAAAATAAAAAACCGACTAAAAAAGAGCAGTATAGTTCCAAAAAGTCAAGAAAATGGAATAGTCGAGCTATATCAATACAAAAGCGATAAACTCTATTATGCCCTGACGGAAAATATTTATTCTAGCGATATAGCCGGTACTACAGCTGTTTTAACCCAAACCAATGATGAGGCATTGCAAATTACAGGTCTATTGAACAATAACGGTATTCCGGCAAAATTGATTCAAGCCGATACCGGTTTTAATTTATACAATCTGATAGAAATAAGGACGTTTATCGATGATATTAACACTGATAATACTTCTCCTATCATTAGTAAAGATATTTGGGACAATGCAAAAAGACTATTTGTAGCGAGATACAAAACTAGTAGCAACTATGAATTGGTCAAGCAAATCATAAAGGATTTTCAAGCTACAAATCCCAAGATAAAATACAAAACAGACTTTGAAACATTTGTAAGAGAATCCGGAATTGAAGATTTTTCAAATATAAAGGGCGAAACGGTTTTTGTATCTACCATTCATAAGGCAAAAGGCAAAGAATTTGACAATGTATTTATAATGATCAATAATTTTAATGCCAATACAGATGATGAGAAAAGAAAACTGTATGTAGCAATGACAAGAGCAAAACATTCGTTGATCATTCATCATAACAGTATGATTTTCGATGATATAATTATTGATGGATTGGCTAAATATTATGATGGCAAGGATTACGGTGAACCTCGACAATTGCTGATAAACCTAACTCATCACGACATATATTTAAGCCATTTTTATTATGTGCAAAAGGAAATAAACAATCTAAAAGCAGGGGATAAACTGACAAAATCCGAATTTGGATTGTCTGATAAAAATGGAAATACAATAGTGAAATTCTCAAATAGTTTTAAAGAAACAATCCAAAATATCCAAAGCAAAGGCTATTCACTTGAATATTCAAAGATATATTTTATACTCTATTGGTCAGCTGAAAAGAAAGAAGAAGTGAAAATCGTATTGCCACAGGTAGAGTTTGTCAAATCTGTAGATTTTTAATCAAAATGATTTTACCTGCGTTAAATATACATAAAATGAAATGCACATGAAATAACTCATTTAGACATAAGTAAAAAAGATATCTATTATTATTATATTACAATCATTTGCCAGGCTAATAAATATACAATCCTATCTATCGTACCTGCATCCCAATTAATAAAAAGTTCTAAATAATTCAAGGAAAATTTGTATATTTACAAGATATTATGAAATATACATATTCCAATATAACCTTTTATTTCACATTAATTATTCTTTGGAATTTCGGTATTCTTAATGCTCAAATGAGCAATTTGAAGTTTGAACGATATGATGCGAAGCAAGGACTTTCTTCGAATGAAATAGAAAATATGATTCAGGACTCCGATGGTTATATTTGGATTGCTACCGACAATGGACTCAACAGATACGATGGATTTGAATTTCAAAATTTTTTATATGATTCAAGTGATAGTTGCTCGATATCCAAAGGAGAAATCTTTGGAATAACAGAAAAAGGAAATTATATATGGATGGGATCCACTATCGGTATATTAAACAAATATAACAAAATAACCGGATGCTTTAACAGATATAAAATATATAACAAAGATAAACTTTGGGATCATTCTATTTGGGACATTGTAGCTGATGGGGATTCAGTTCTTTGGCTTGCAACCGAAAGAGGATTGGTAAAATTTGATGTTAAAAATGAAAAATCATTTGTTTTTGAATCTAATTTGGGAAATGTAAATAGAATTTCCATTAGGCAAAATGTTATGTACAATATTCATCAGGATATTAACAATCCCAATAAATTATTTATAGGAACAAGAGCCGGAGTCTTGATTTTTGATAAAAACACGCTTCGATTTTCAAGGTTTGAAACCCTGCCTTTTCAAAAAGTTATAACGGATATTTATCAGGAAAACAAAAATTCGATATGGTTTTCCGTTGAAGATTACGGAATAGTGAAAATCGATAGAAGAAGCAAAAATCTTAGTATTTATAATCCGACTAACAAAAATCCTGCAACAAATTTCATTAGAAAAAAAAGTAACGATGAGTATTGGGTAGGATTTTTTGATAATGGACTTGCTATTTTTAATGATAAAACTAAGGAGTTTACTTTTTTGAGAGATTTACCTACAGATATATTAAATTCTCCCATTACTAATTGTAGGTCATACTTAAAGACAAAAGACGATGCTTATTGTTTTGGAACAAATGACGGTCTTTATATATCTAAAAAGAGAAGTCGTTTATTCAGACATTATATTTTTGATAAGCATAAAACCAAGAGGCCTGTTTTTTATTTTACCCAGGATATAATAGAATATGGAGATAATTCTTATTTAGTATCCAATACTTATCAATTACCGGTTATTGTTGATAAAAAAACAGGAAAAATCATTGATACTTTATCTTTTTCAAAAAATATCCATCCGGAATTTAAGAAATTAGTAAAAGACAATAAAAACAGAATATGGATTACTTCCGATCAGGGATTTTACCTCATTGATACAAAAAAAAATAAAATTAAAGCTCCGAAAATAGAAACAAATATTGATATTTCAAAATACTCAGTCTCAGATGTAGTCAATTCTGAACATAATGCTTTGTTTTTTATTTCAAACGGCAATAGCTTATGGAAATTGGATACAGGGAAAGATTCATTGATTTCTTTTGATGATTTTTTAAAAAAAACAGGCATTATTAATATTGTAGATTTGGATTTTATAAACCAAAATGAATTACTTATTGTAGCATATCCTGTCTCTTTGAAATATTTTATTGGCCAAAATAAATTTGAAAAAATAGGAGGTGATAAAAAAGCAAATATATTAAAACACGAGTGGATAAATTGTGGTATTGCAAATGGAAATGATATATTATTCGGATATGGAAGAAAAGGCATTAATATTTGGAATGAAAAGACAAATTCTATTTCAATTTTAAACAAAGAGTCGGGATTGGGAAGCAATGTGATCTATCAATTTGAAAAAGATAAAAACGGTAATATTTGGGTTGAAACCAACAATGGATTAAAGGTTTTGTCTCCCGAAAATTATAAATTGATAAATAGATTTGATCAAGAAGATGGATTGATAAGAAATAATTTGGGCAGATATTGGGGAAGTACGTTCAAATTATTACCAAGTGGCAATATGCTTATAGGCGGACATGGTTTTTTTACTATAATAAATCCGGATTCCCTTTTAAAAACAAGATTGGTGTCAGACAAAATTGAATTTGAAAGTTTATTGATAAACGGCAAAGAAAAACGCTTTGATAAAACCCTGAACAGGAAAACTCATATCTCCATTCCATACAAGGAAAATTCATTTAAAATAAAATTTGCAAACTTGGATTTTGATAAAAAAAGCCGACAAAAATATAAATACAGATTATTGGGTTATGAAGACAATTGGTTTTTCACAACTAACAACAATATTACATTTAATAAAATTCCTCCGGGTGATTATAAATTGCAATTGACATTAAATTCAAGTAAAAGCATCAAATCTTTGGGCATCAAGATTATACCGGAATGGTGGCAAACTATTTGGTTCAAAATATTTGTTGTTTTATCAATATTAGGACTGATTTATTATCTGTATCAAAAAAGGATAGCTTATATCAGGGAAAAAGAATCAATAAAAACAAAATTCAATAAAAAACTGCTTGAATCTGAAGCTCAATTACTGCAATCTCAGATGAATTCCCATTTTTTGTTCAATACCTTGAATTCGATAAAAAATTATATTGTAAAAAATAAAACACGCTTAGCAGTATCTTATCTCAATAACTTTGCTATTTTAATACGTAAAGTGCTTAACAACTCCGAGCATAAATTTATAAGTCTGAAAGAGGAATTGGAAACAATTAGATTATACCTAAGTCTGGAATCATTAAGGTTTGAAGACAGGTTTGTTTATAACTTTGATGTAGATGAAAGTATTGATCCTGAAAATACTCAGGTTCCTCCGCTTTTGCTTCAACCCTTTGTTGAAAATGCAATTTGGCACGGATTGCTGCAAAAAGAAGGCAAAGGGGAAATATTGATAATTGTTAAGAAAAACGATAATAAAATACAATATATTATTACCGATAACGGTATTGGAAGAGAGATGGCAAAATCCATCAAAAGTAAATCGGCTTTAAATAAGAAAAATTTTGGTCTAAAATTGAGTGAGAAAAGATTGGAATCTTTGAAAAAAATATATGGTCTGAATATTAGTTTTGAAATAATTGATTTGTATGATGACGGTATTGCCAAAGGGACAAAAGTTGTCGTTAGTTTTGAAATAAAATAAGATGGAAAAAATAAAAGTAATAATCATAGATGACGAAAAAAACAGCATTGAAGCTTTGCATTATGAATTGGAAGAATTCAAAGATGAAGTGATTATAATTGATGAATGTTTGTCGGGAAAGGAAGGTTTGGATTCTATCAACAAAAATAATCCCGATTTGATTTTCCTTGATATTGAGATGCCCGGGATGAACGGATTTGAGATGTTGGAAAAATTGGAAAAAGTCGATTTTGATGTTGTTTTTACTACTGCTTATGACCAATTTGCAATTAAAGCTTTCAAAATAAGTGCTATGGATTATCTCCTCAAACCGGTTAATCATTCCGATTTGAAGAAAATAATAGATAAAGAAAAAAAAAGATTGAGAGAACCTGTAATACAAAAGCAATTGGAAATGCTTTTTGAAGTAATGAAAGACAAAAATCCCGATTTTCCGATTATAGCATTACCGACTATGGAAACCCTGGAGTTCGTGGAAATAAAAAACATCCTGAATTGTGTTTCTGACAGCAATTATACTTATATCTATACTGTTGATGGCGATAGATTTTATGTTTCCAAAACCCTTAAAGAAATCGAAGATATGCTTAAAGGACACAACTTTGTCAGAGTTCATCACTCACATATTGTCAATATACTCCATGTCAAAAGATATATCAAAGGTAGAGGAGGCGAACTGGTACTTAAAAACGGAGAAGTAATACCGGTATCCCGAAATAAAAAGGAGGATTTGATGAAACTGTTTTAAGCGATCTGTTTGCGCTTGATAATTATAAAATTTATTTGAGCATCCAAGGCATTAAAAACTTTAAGCAAAGTAGCTATCGTAATATTTTCAGCATTGTTTTCTATTTTAGATATATGAGCTCTTTTAACTCCTATTAAGTTTGCTAATTCTTCTTGTGTTAAATTATTTTCCTTTCTAAGCTTTTTAATTTCTTCTCTTAAAAGCTCCATTTTCAATTCTTGTTCAAAGTTATCTCGCTTTGGGGTGCCTTTAG